>Ga0182024_10000179_pt1 | contig 148324 bp, 134 predicted proteins | sample P32metaG_FD_120480 | JGI IMG/M metagenome (GOLD analysis project Ga0182024, IMG submission 120480) | Permafrost microbial communities from Stordalen Mire, Sweden - P3-2 metaG (Illumina Assembly) | ecosystem: Environmental > Terrestrial > Soil > Wetlands > Permafrost | place: Sweden: Stordalen...
CCCCTCCGGATGCTACGGCGACATCGGCACCCGTTCCCTAGCGCCTGACTACTGCGACGCGACGAGTCCGATACGAGACCAGCCCGAGGCATTTCAGCTTGGCGCTCATTTGAGGCGGAACGGCCCCGTCCGCCTTGCCTGTCATAGGAGCGGACGTTCGTAATAGTCTGGGCGATTCCGGCGTACTGGGTGTCCCCGCCGCGTGGAGTCACCTCTGTACGAGTCGCCCCAACTCGATCCTGCCGTTTGCGCCGAGCTCGAACGGACGCAACGACACGAGCGCTCCTTCCCCGCCGCCGCTATCGGTAGTGGGAATGCGGTCGCTACGCGCCGCGGCCAACTCGCGGATCAACCCACAACACCGAGGTTGGCGGAGCGCCCCTACGCCGAAATGATGTCGAGGTTTCTCGGCGACGCCGTCATGGCCGCGTTCGCGGATGACGATGTCACGGAGATCTATATCAATCCCCAAGATGGCCGTGTTCGGTACGACACACGATCGCGGGGCCGTGTGGAGTCGGGACACGTCTTAGATGCGATCAAGGTAGAGATGTTTCTCAACTCGGTCGCGGCAAGCCTCAACGTCACCCTGGGAACAGCAACGCCGCGCATCGAAGCCGAGCTGCCGACACTGTACTTCCGAGGTAGTCGGCTCCAGGGGTTCGTCTCGCCGGTAACCGCGGCGCCAGCATGCACCATTCGCAAACCGCCGATAGTCGTGTATTCGCTCGCCGACTATGTCGAGGCTGGGATTATCTCGCTCGCGCAATGCCGGGCGCTGGAGGCCGCGGTTGTGGCGCACCAGAACATCCTCATCGCCGGCGGTACGAACAGCGGCAAAACAACGTTTGCAAACGCCATTCTCCTTGCGATTACGGAGCACTTTCCCCAGGAACGCATCGTAGTATTGGAAGACACGGTCGAGTTGCGGTGCGCTGCCATCGATCATTTGGCGCTTCGAACAGGACCCAGCTTGACTCTGGCTGAGCTGGTGCGGTCCACGCTGCGTGCAAGCCCTAATCGAATCGTGGTGGGTGAAGTGCGTGGCGCTGAGGCGCTGGAACTGCTTGACGTATGGGCGACAGGGCATCCAGGAGGGTGTGGGACCTGTCACGCAACTACTGCCGCTGGCGCTCTTCTCAGGTTGGACCGCCTCGCACAGCGCAACAATGTGCCGTCGCAAACAGCGCTGATTGCCGAGGCCATTCACATCGTGGCGGTCATCGAAGGCGGGCATCGCGGTCGCCGCCTTTCGGACCTCGCGCGCGTCGTAGGCTTGGAAAAAGACGGTCGCATTTGGCTTGAGCATTTGACCCCAGATGGAGCGTGGCAATGAGCGCACGTCGTCGACTCAACGTCAGTATGTATGGACGAAGAGACGAAGGTCTCAGGCGCCCCAGTGTATTTGCTGTCGGACTGACGGCTGCCGTAGCGGCTGTGTTCTGTACTCCCGCAGTGGCATTGGCGGCGGGAGCGGGTGGCGGCGCGTCGATGCCGTGGACAGGGCCCCTGCAGACATTGCTCGACAACCTGTCAGGGCCCACGGCGCGCATCGTGGCGGGCTTGGGGTTTGTAATCGGTGGTGGGATCTGGGCCTTTAGCCGTTCGGAGGAAGGACCAAAACGATTTGGACAGATCGTTATTGGGGCTGCGATCGCGATCGGTGCAGCGAACATCGTGACATCGTTGGCGTTCGTTGGGGCGGTGGTCTGACGTGTTGGAGCAGCATGCGATCCATGCATCGCTGTTTCGGCCAGTGCTGTTCGCCGGAGCTGAGCCGGCGGTGGTGGTGGTCGAGGCATTAACAGCTGGTGGTCTGCTGTTTGGGGTGGGCTTTCACCTCGCAACCATCGCTTTGGCGGTCTTTTATGTGACCGTCGTCCATGCCGTGATGGCCCATCTCGCGAGTAAAGATCCGCGGATCTCGCAGTTGTATCTCAGGAGTCTCGCGGGCCGCGACTACTATCCGGCGCACTCTGCGATGTCGGCCGCCGACATACCGGTGCGTCCGTCTATCCCGTTGGTGCGGTAGAGAGCCTCCATGGAACTCATGTCTGGCGTGTTGGGCATTGCCGCTGGCGCGGCGGTAGCACGCGCCGGCGCCAGGCTCCGCGAGCACCGGCAGGAACCGGCGGGGCTGGCGGATTTGTTGGGATGGGGCTTCCTAGTCGCTGATGGCGTCGTACTGCAAAAGGACGGCAGCCTTCTGGCGGGATTTGACTATGCAGGGCCTGATGTCACCGCCGCTACGTCTGTGGAACTCAATGCGCTGTCCCGGCACGTGAATGACGCACTTGTGCCATTCGCCGATGATTGGATGCTCCATGTGGATGCGATAAGGCAACCAGCGGCGCCCTATTCGGCTTCCGTTTTTCCAGACCCCGTGACGCAATTGATCGATGAGGAAAGGCGGTCAGGGTATCAAAAGCGGGCTGGCCGCCAATTCGAGTCGACGTATACCCTGGTGGCGACCCATCTCCCGGCCCCGGAGATATTCACCCGGCTAAGCACCTGGTTTGTACAGCGTGGGGTCGCGTCGACCTCGACGATGCCTGACTGGGACAGGTTGTTGGCGGGTTATTCGGCTGCGCTTCAGGATCTCGAGCACCGACTTTCATCCCGTTTGCGGCTCAGCCGACTGGACTCGGACAGTTTAGTGCGGCATTTGCACACCTGTCTCACCGGCGACTCCCACCCTATTCGTGCACCGGAGCACGGATCGTACCTCAACTCCGTGCTTGCCGACCAGGAACTGGTGGGCGGGTTCGAACCACGGATCGGGGCCAAGCACATCCGAGTCGTTGCAGTACATGGCTACCCCCACGCCTCACATGCGGCCGCACTCGATCTGCTCAATGGGCTGCCACATGCCTTTCGGTGGAGCAATCGGATACTGCCACTTGGCCAGCAAACGGCTGCGCGGCTGATCCGACGCCATCAACTCACGTGGTACAAGAAACGAAAGGGAGCGGCGGCGTGGCTACAGGACATGGCTGGAGGTAGTGGGGCAAGCCAGGCTCGCGCCACGAACTCGCCGGCTGATACAGACCTGTTTCTCGACCACGATGCAAGACGAATGGCTCAGGATGCCGGCGAGGCAGCTACCGAGAATGCGTCCGGAGGTGTGCGGTTCTGCTTCTACAATCAGGTAGTGGTGGTTACTGACCATGATTCCCGGCGAGCTGATGCCGTGGCCGCGGAAATAGTCAAGACACTTCACGATTCGGGCTACACTGGACGGGTCGAAAGCGTCAACGCACTCGAGGCGTTCCTCGGGACACTTCCCGGTCACGGCTACCCGAACCTGCGGCGGCCCGTGATGAGCACGCGCAACGTCGCCGACCTACTCCCGGTCACAAGTGTGTGGCCTGGGCTGGCCACCAATCCCTCACCGCTCTTTCCACCCGCGAGTCCTCCGTTGCTTTGGACGGCAACCGGCGGCGCTACTCCATTCCGCGTCAACCTGCACGATTCAGATGTCGGCCATGCGATTGTGCTGGGTAAGACCGGCTCAGGAAAGAGTACGCTCCTTGGGATCCTCGCCGCGCAATTCCGCCGGTACCCGCGGGCACAGGTCTTCGTGTTTGACGTTGGCTATTCGATGTGGATGCTGGCCCGAGCTGTTGGTGGTTCCCATTACGACCTGGCGGCGGGTCGCGCGGACGTGTTGCGGTTTCAGCCCCTAGCACACGTCGATGAGCCCAGTGAACGGGCCTGGGCTGCAGAGTGGCTCGAGACATTGGCGACTCTTCAAGGGGTTATTGTCACCCCGGTGCATCGGGCACGCATCGAGCGAGCGTTGGCTCTCGTGGCGGAGAATGCGTCACCCCACCGCACACTAACTGAACTGCTGACACAGCTTCAACACGCCGAGCTATTGGGCGCGTTGCGACCCTATACTCTCGCTGGCCTCTACGGGCAGCTACTCGACGCAGCACACGATGATCTTGGCGAAAGCGACTTCACTGTCTTTGAACTCCGTCACTTGTTGGCGCTCGACGACAGAATTGCCATTCCGGTGTTGCTGTATCTCTTTCACCGGATCGAGCAGCGGCTAGATGGCCGGCCTACTCTCATCGAGATCGACGAGGCGTGGATGGCGCTACTCCATCCAAAGTTTGGTCCGCGTGTGACGCAATGGCTCCTGACACTGCGGAAGCAGAACGGCGCGGTCGTGCTGGCCACGCAGAGCCCTGCACAGTTGGCGCAGTTCGCGTCCAGACACGCTGTCATCGAATCATGTCCCACGAAGTTCTACCTCCCCAATGCAGATGCGGCCTCCCCCAGTGCTGCCTCTCTTTATCGCGACCTGGGGCTCAACGATCGCGAGATCGCAACGGTCGCAGCCGCGACGCCGAAGCGGCACTACTACGTAAAGAGCCCCCGTGGGAGCCGGCTTTTCGACCTGGCACTAGGACCGGTCGCGCTGGCCTTTCTGAGTGCACCGGCAGGCCAGACCGTCGAAGAATCAAAACGCCAGATCGAAGGGCTGATCGCGCAGCACGAGGCCACCTGGCCTGCTGAGTGGCTCGCCCAACGGGGCCTTCCGGCTTGGTCTGAGACTCTACACAAAGCGCTGGATCGGTCAAACTGCGCGGGCGATTCGATCGCCACCACAGTTCCGTAATACCAAATCACTTATTAAAGCGGAGTTGATCATGGCGTGCCACTACACCGCACATCACTGGCCGGTGTTTACCGGGCCGGGGGGCGTCCCATTCAGCAGCTCGCAGTCCCTAATGTCACGTCGACAAGCAAAATCACGCTGCGCACTCCGCGCTTGGTGGGGAATTGCGATAATGAGCTTGGCAGCAGGGATCGCGCCTCGTCTAGCGCTGGCACAGATCGCTGTCTATGACCCCGCGAATTACGCGGAGAATGTGCTGCACTATGTGAATCAGTTAACGCAAATCAAGTATCAAATCGACCAGGTAAAATATCAGTTGCAGGCTCTCACCAAACTGCCGTCTGCGCCGTGGCGAAACGTGGGCCAGTCGCTGCAAACCATCGGAGGGGTCATGGGCTCAGCCCATTCTCTCGGATATGCTGCGTCCGGTGTAGGTACGACGTTCCATGGCTATTTCCCGGTGACGCGGCCGGTGACGGACTGGCCGGCCGAGCAGCGTTCGGAAAGCCAAGCCGCAGTAAACGTATTCGGGGCTGCTGTCGAAGCAACGGCGGAGCAGCAGGCGACGGTCGATCCAGGACGCGCAGCTATTCAACGCATGAAGCAGCTCAATGGCACCGTCAATGGCCATGAGCAGGCACTGGAGCTTCAGAACTCGGCCGCGGTGTATTCGGCAGAAGAGCTCATGCTGTTGCGTCAAGCCGTCATGGCGCAAACGAACATCCAAGCCGTCTACTTCGCGAGCCGGGTCAATGAAGAGGCGCAGCGAGACGAGGCCGCGCGGGCGGCATTGAGCCTGCTGGCCACTCCACAGGCCGCGCCTCCGAATGTGAGCCTGCGGGTTACTCCGTGACGGCGCGTGTGCGCGCGCTTTACACGTTCGTGTGCGTCATTGTGGCCGGCGCCGTCGTGGCGAACGTGGCGGCGGCGCAGGGTGTAGCTGTAGGCGGCCAGTATCTCGATGGAATCCGCGATGCGTATCAGTTGGCGTCTGGTGGCTGGCGCGCCCGCCTGGTGCCGGTGGCACAGCGCACCTTCATGTTGCTTGCAGCACTCGAGTTTTGCGTATCGGGGCTGGTATGGACCCTCAAACGCGACAGCCTTGATGATCTTGCGGCCAAGTTCCTGCTCAAGTTCCTGCTCGTGTCATTTCTGCTTACGCTGATAACCTCGTTTAATCTCTGGCTACCAGCGATCCTCAATGGGTTTGCCTCAGCGGGTGAGGAGGTGATCGGCCGCGGTACCATGAGCCCTGACGCGATCATCGCGGTCGGCGGGTCGCTCGCGTATGCGATCCTACAGGCAATCTCACTCACTGTATTGGCCAGAGATCCGTTGATCGGCGCGTTCGGGCTGATCTGCGCCGTGGCGGTCGCAGGCGCGTACATCGTTGTCGCGGTTCAGGTACTCGTCGTAATGATCGAAAGCTACGTCGTGGTGCTTGGCGGGGGAGTGCTATTCCTCGGGTTTGCAGCGTCGCGATGGACCGCTGCATTTGCAGAACAAATCGTGGCGTATGCTTTCTGCCTTGGGACAAGAATCTTTCTGCTTTATCTATTTGTCGGCGTTGGTATGGACGTTACACAGGGCTTTAGCCGCATCATCGGCGGAAGCCAGATCTTCGCGGAACCCAGCCCACTACTGCAGGTCACCGGCGGTGCAGTGGCATTTGCCTACGCGGTTAGTCGCGTGCCAAATGATGTGGCGCGACGCTTGACTGGCCAACACAGCTTCGGTCTCGCGCGTACGCTTCGGGCGCTTGGCTGACATGCGCAGTCTTATGTCTGCGGTCCCGCCGGACCCGCGAATACTGGCAGCGCGCGGCGAATTCGCAAATGCCTTTGGTGACCTCGCGCGAGGGAAGCGCAATTGGCAACTGGCTGCGTTCTGGTCGCTTGGCCTCCTCACGGCGTGCATCACCGCATACATCCGAATGGCGAGCTCGGCCCGTGTCGTGCCCTATATAGTTGAAGTGGACAAGCTGGGGCAGGTCATGAGCGCAAAGGAAGCGGACATGATGCGGGCTCCGGAGCCTCGGTTGATTGCGTCTCAGCTGGCGGGATTCGTGCGATCGGTGCGGACGGTCCTGCCGGCATCGCTACCGAGGGTGCAGGCCGACATGATGCGCCGGGCGTACACGTTTGTGGATCAGGGGTCCCCTGCCGCTGTCATGTTGAACACGTATTTCGCGGACCCGTCTCACGATCCACGCGTGCTTGGCCAGGCACTGACACGGCAGGTCGAGATCACAAGCACACTCCCGGTGCCGTCGTCGCCGACTTGGAAGGTCCGATGGACGGAGACGGAATTTCCTCTGATCGCTGGAGCGATGACACGCGTGACCGCGTGGGAGGGTTACGTAACGGTGCGTGTTAAGGCACCCACCACGGCTGATGCCGTCCAGGACAATCCGCTGGGAGTGTTCATCACGTCAATCAACTGGACTCAGGTCACCGACAACGGAGGGGCCGGTCAATGATGGAATGCAGGGCGATGTCAGCAGTCCAGTTCGGCCGACACGGGCGGTCTGCGAGATTTGTCGGCGTGTGCGTCGCCCTCTCGGCGGCATTGGCGTTCTTAGGGGCTGTTGTCGGGGCACAGGCCCCGCAAGCGGGCCAGCAAGGTTCGTCGCGTGCGATGCCATGCGATCCGGCAGGATATCGTCGGCCTGGCAGCGGAGACCCCCTCCGAGACAGCGCGCGGGGGGATGACCGGGTGAATTGTGACAGCACGAACGACTCGCTGGCGCACTCGCAGACTGCCTCTGGGATCGGCGGCCGGTCATTGGCCGATCCGGAGATTGCAGCTGCACGCGAGTACGCTCGGACCGGAGTTGCGCGCACGATCGAGGAGGGTGCTTTCGAAACGTTTCCGTACGGCCATGCCCAACCGACCGTGACGTGCGCACCGCTACGAGCATGCGTGATTGAACTGGAGGCTGGCGAGAGCGTGTTGAGCAAGATCGCGGGAGACACCCAACGCTGGGAAATTCAGATCGCCATTGCAGGGGCGAACGGCCAAACGCCGCTGGTGGTCGTCAAACCTCATGATTGCGGTCTGACAACAAACCTGGTCCTGTCAACTACTGCAGGTCGAATCTATGACCTCACGCTGGACAGCCCACCGTGTCCCCGGTCCGGGCTCAATCCGCACGGCGCCTATGTCCGGCATGTGCGGTTCTACTATCCTGATGCATTGGTAGAGTCGTGGGCCACGCCTCCCAAGGTGGCAATCTGGCCAACGCAGGCGACACTCAGCGCGCTGAATTTCGCATACAGAATTAGTCGCGAGCGACATGTCGCCTGGGTACCGATTGCGGTATTTGACGACGGTGCGCACTGCTATATCAAGCTGCCGTCTGGCGCATCGCACCGAGAAGCGCCGGTTCTATTTATCCTCTCTGAAGACGGCAGCAAGATCGTGCTCAACTACAATCTCGTCGGTGATAGCTACGTGACGGATCGGCTGTTCAGGTCTGCTGTGCTGGTATTGGGAGAAGGCGGTCATGAAAGCAGCGTTCGGCTCGATAACCTGCGATATGACACGAGTGAGTCAGGCACCGGTTCTGGCGACGGACCAAGGCCGCCGCTTGGGCGAAACCGATGATCGGCGGTGATGGGAGCGTCGGCATCCCCGAGGATGGTATTCCGAGAGGGGATCAAACGCAGGCGGCCGACGGGAGTTCGGTCGGGTCCCAGCGGCCGGTGGCGGGGTCCATAACCAAAGAGGGAACGCGCACCCAATCGGTTCCATTGTGGCCACCGTTCCCGCTTGCAAAGCGTCTCAACCGCAATGCCCTAACAGTCGCGGCCGCCCTTGCTGGGGTCACCGTGCTCACAGTCTTGGTAGTAACAAGGCCTGCGCGCGTGCCGGCGACTACGGCGAATGGGGCGCCAGCGGCCGCGGGAGAGGCGGAAGCACCAGTACCTGCCCGCGCCGCCTTTCTGGACCAACCCCCGCGGCAGTCGCCCGCTGTGAGAGGCGAGGGCGCACCGAGTACAGGCGGATCGATAGCCGTTTTCGGATTACGCCACGGAAGCCCCGAGACCGATGCGACTGGTCTGCCTGTACCACCGCCGTTACCCGGCGCTACCGACCCGAACTTTGCTGGCTATACCACCGACGTTGGCGTGGCAAGTGCCGAGTCGCGGTCTGGGCCTGCGACAGCCATGCCCTCATCGAGTGCGACCGCGCCATCAACTCGCGTTCAAGCCTACCAGACGGCACTCGTGAGCCCCGTGATGGTCCCCGATCTCGACTCGCGAGCAATTTCCGGCACCGCGCTGTCCAATGTTGCTCAACGCCCCACCATCGTGCGTGAGTCGTCAACGGCGGCCGCAGCTGGTGTGACCGATACAACGAACTCACCCACGAATTCGTCGCCCGTGACCAGCCAGCCGGCATTGGAGACAGGGGCCCCAATCGTCGCGCAGCCTAATGCGCCAAACTCCGCCTACATCGTGAGGGCAGGCGCGGTAGTTCCGGGGCTATTACTGACTGGAATCAACTCCGACTTGCTGGGCGAGATCCTGGGTCAAACGAGCCGTGATGTGTTCGATTCGCGAACGCAACAGATTCTACTCATCCCGAGGGGTTCACGCCTGATCGGGTCGTACGACAACCGCTCCGCCAGTACAGGACGACTGATCGTCGCTTGGACGCGACTCATTCTTCCGGACGGAAGAAGCTTGACGCTCCCTCACCTGGCTGCGACAGACGAACACGGCCAGGCCGGCCTTCACGACGAGGTAGACCATCACTACGGTCGTGTCTATGGTGCGGCACTATTGACGTCTGTGATCTCTGCTGGCGTGCAGGTCTCCCAACCGCAGCAATCCGCGTTGTATGCAGCACCGTCCTCGCGCCAAGTTGCTGCGGGTGCGCTGGGCCAGAATTTAGGCGACGTGGCGCTCGAGAGTGCAAAGCGGGGCCTCGACACTCCCCCAACGATCACCATCCGTCCTGGTCAGCCGTTCAACGTATTCCTGGCAGGCGACATCAGATTTGATGGGCCTTACGTAGCGGCTCCATTGTCGATGGGGCGGTGAAGGCCAGACAATGTACAATCAGCCGAGGCACCCTGCCGTATCCAGAGGCACAAGCCCGGGGCTATGGATCGTCTTGTTCATCGATCTAACATGGGCGGCTGCTCTGTCCACGCAATTCGTAGCGGTCCGGCTTGGCTATCATCATCATCTGGGCGACCCACTGTTTCGTGCGCCGAATGCGGCCGCTGTGTGGTTGGATGCAGCCGCAGTCATTTGCGGAGTCGTCGCGGTGGTCTGTCTATGGACGTGGCGATGGCGCCCCGCTCTGTTCCCGTTGATGGCGCTTGCCGTAAGTGTCGTCGCAGTTCGCAACGGGCCCGTCTATTCTCCAACGCGGGTTTTTGTCTGGTATGCGGCCTATCGGCGAATACCAGAATACGGGCACCTCTTTACGGTGGCGTGGGTCATATTGGCTGCTTCGTCGATTGTGCTCATCACGGGCAGTTGGCGGCTGTTGCGATCGGCGCATCGAGTGATTGCGCCCATTCGCGGCTCGAACCCGTCGCACGACCTATTGGCTGCGAGGAGCGGCGACGGGCATCCAGCGAGACCGTCCACACAGGCCGGGCCAACCGCGAGATTGCGGACGGCTGGGCGCGCCCGTATGCCGGTGCGCTGAGAACACGGGTTTAGCTATGGATTAGCTGGCTCTCGGAATGTTACGGTGTCATCGATGACTGCGCGACGCGGAGTGGAACCCCAAAGTCCCGCCATCGCCAGTCCAAACTTCGTCAACCCGGAATCTCTCGTGTCCAGAGAGTCAAAACCGGAACACATCCGGCTCCGCTTGGAGTTGATGGATGCCGTGCAGCAAGTGTTGCGCCGACGTCGTCTTCGCCAGCGCGATGCCGCGGCGCTGTTTGGTGTGGCCCAGCCCCGCGTCAGCGATCTCGTACGCGGGAAGGTGGCCCTTTTCAGTATCGATACCCTCGTAGACATGCTGGGTGTTCTCGGGATCGCCGTCAAGCTTGAGATTCGAACCGATCGTGCTGCACGTACTGCACCGCCCGCGGTGCCATCGCGGACCTCGTCTCCCTCGGGCCCCGAACGCAATGAGGCACGGACCGGCAATTCGGAATGACTGTGCAGTCGCGTCCAAGACTCCACGATGGATCGCCCTTTCGGCGTTCGTTCTTGTTGCCCTGGGTTTTCTTATGGTTCACGGGACGCCGCTTCGGCTCAACCTGAGTTCGAGTATTCCGCCCGGATGGTATGTGGCGCGGGGCGTCCAGACAGGACCGCCTTTACAGCGTGGCACTCTCGTCGCGGCTTGCCTGCCAGGGTCCGTCGCCGCATGGGGCCGATCGCGCGGCTATCTACATCGTGGTAGTTGTCCCGATGGTACCGCGCCCGTCGGCAAGCCGATATTCGCGATCGATGGCGACACCGTCACTGTTGGTTCAGACGGACTCGAACTGGACGGCACCCCGATGCCGCGTACCAGACTGCTGCGACAAGATTCGGAGGGTCGCCCTCTGATGCGTATACCCGACGGTCGATACATCGTCCACCCCGGCGAGGTCTGGCTCGTATCCACGTTTTCACCGCGCAGTTGGGACTCGCGCTATTTCGGACCCGTACCCGCGTCTGCAATCGTCTCGGCGCTGAGTCCATTGTGGGCCTTCAAAGAGTACCGGTAGTACGACTTAAGTCCCCGTGCTCGCTACCCGGGCCCCTTCGCGCAACGCTTTTCCCGCACGTCCTGTCAGACGAATGACAGGTAGCCGACTAGATAGCCCCAACCGAGAGGCTGGGTGGACGAAGGCGAGTTAATCGATCGGGTGGTGGCTGGTGACGCCGCGGCCGAGCGGGCGCTGTACGATGCCCACGTCGACCGCGTCTACCGGCTCGCCTTCCGGTTGGCCGGAGATGATGACCTCGCCCGCGATATCACCCAGGATACGTTCATTCGCGCTTTCGACCGCATCGCCACGTTCCGGCGCCAATCGGCGCTCTCGACCTGGATCCACAGCATCGGGGTCTCCGTCGCGCTCAACCGCGTGCGCTCGGTCAATCGCCGTCAGTCCCGTGAAGCCCCGCTCGACGGTGCTTCGGAGCCGAGTGTTCCTGTCCGCCTCGCGGAGCCCGATCTCAAGCTACGTCTTGCCCAGTCGATCGATGCGCTACCACCCGGCTACCGCACCGTGTTCGTGATGCACGATGTCGAGGGCTTTACCCACGAGGAAATCGGCGAAGCGCTGGGTATCGATTCCGGTACGTCCAAGGCTCAGCTCTTTCGGGCCCGCGCCAAGCTTCGCACGGCACTCGCCGATTTCGCTGGAGAATGGCTGTCATGACATTCGACGACGCCGAAGACGAACCCCTCGATCCCACGCTGCTGGAGGCCGCGCGCGAATACAACGCGCCGCCCCGGGCCGTGCCACGCGACGTTATGTGGTCGGCGATCCAGGCAGCCCGTATTGCTGCACGCAATGACTCGCCGGTCCGTTTGGTCCAGTCTGAGCCGCGCCCACAATCGCGTCGAGCATGGCGATGGAGCTATGCGTGGCCCACCGCCATCGCCGCGGGTCTGGTGCTCGCCACCGGAATCGCGATTGGCCGATGGACGGGGGCGCCTATTGCTCACACCATCGCCGTCGTGGCGCCGCCGTCAGCGCGTCTGGCTCCCGCGATAACCTCCGGCGACCGCACCGCGTACCAGGTAGCCGTCGCTCACGATCTCACGCAAGCTGAAGCACTGTTGACCACCTATCGCACGGAAGGCCGGTCGCCAGATGGTCAGACCGGCGCGACCGAGGTCGCGGGTTGGGCGCGGGATGTTCTGTCGAACACTCGCCTGTTGCTCGACTCACCGGCCGGCGCCGATCCGAAGCAGCGGCGCCTCCTGGAAGATCTCGAGCTGGTCCTGGTGCAACTGGTGGAGCTCGCGCCCGATCCGTCCGGGACTGAGCGACAGATGATCGACAGTACACTCGAGCACGACCACGTCATGAGCCGGATACGCTACGCGGTCCCCGCGGGCGCGACCGGCATCTAGTCCGGCTCTCTATAGGATGACTCTTATGCGATCGACCGCACTGACATCTGTGCTGATGATGACAATCGCCCTGGCCCCAGCGACCACCGCGGGCCGGTCCGTGGGCCGCGAACTGGGTGACGCTGGCAGCTGGATGGGACGCACCGTCGGTCGTCTCGCATCAGCGCGCGATGCAGGCGTGACACTGGCCTCATGGGCAGCGGTACAGTCTGCGGCTCAACCCGAGCATACACTACCGCCTCCGCCGTGGGCCGATGATGATCCCGCCGACTCACTCTATCGGGCTGCCCGCTCTGCGCTGTCCGATGGCGACTACAAGAGGGCCGCGGACTTGTTCGGGCGGATCACCGAGTCATACCCGAAATCCACCTACGCCAGGACGGCCCTGTACTACCAGGCGTTCGCGCTCTACCGCAGCGGCAATGGCGCGGATCTGCACAACGCGCTGGGGGCATTGCACCAACTCTCCGCGCTTGATCCCACGGACCGTGGCCATGGCGATGCCGCGTCGCTTCGCACGCGGATCTGCACGGCGCTCGCCCGGCAGGGCGACGCCTCCTGCGCGGAGCGCATAGTACAACAGGCGGAATCGGCAGCCGCACCATGCTCCAGCGACGACGATGACAACGATGTCCGGATCGCCGCGCTCGACGGCCTCCTGCAGATGGACGCGGACCGCGCCCTTCCGATCCTGCGTAAGGTGCTCGCGCGGCGCGACGCTTGTTCGATCGGACTGCGTCGCAAGGCGCTGTTCCTTGTTTCCCAGAAAGAAAGCAGCGAGAGCGCCGACATTTTGCTCTCGGTGGCGCGCGGGGATCCGGAACCGGAGTTGCGCAAGCAGGCGGTGTTCTGGCTGTCGCAAGTCGAGGACCCGCGCGTGGTCGGCATTCTCGATAGCATCGCCACGCATCCAGGCGATGAGTCAGTCCGCGAGCGGGCCCTGTTCTCGCTGTCGCAGCAGTCTGACCACCGGGGCATTGACGCATTGCGCCGGGCCGCCGAGGCAGAGGATGTGCCCATCGAGTTGCGTGAGAAGGCGATCTTTTGGCTCGGACAATCCGGCGGCGCGGGCAGCGCGACCTATCTCAAGGATCTGTTCGGGCGTACCAAGAGCGAACAGTTGCAGGAGAAAATCCTGTTCGGCTTATCGCAGCACGACGGCGAAGGAGATTGGTTGCTTGGTATCGGGGCCGATGACAAGGTCGCTAAGGAGGTTCGCAAGAAGGCCGTGTTCTGGGCCAGCCAGGGAGACGTCGGCATCGGCCGATTCGTGAACCTCTATGACCGTACGGCCGACCAGGACCTTCGGGAGCAGGTGATCTTTGCCCTCTCACAGCGCCGGGATTCAGCAGCCACCGATGCGCTGATGCATATCGCCAAGACGGACAAGGACCAGGAACTCCGCAAGAAGGCGGTGTTCTGGCTGGGACAGTCTTCCGACCCGCGCGCAGCCAAGTTCCTTCAGGAGCTGATCGACCAATGAGCGCCTACTCCATCGCTGGCATCGTCGTGCTCTGTTCGGTCGTGGGCACGCTGTCCGCTCAGAGCGGCCCCCTGGCAAGTCGTGTTGCCGCGGCGCCGGACGGCGATGTCCGCATGAGTTTCGCCTCTCGTCCCGATATCTGTGGGGAAGGGAACTCTATCATGACCGGCAGCCACGATCACACAGTTTGGAACTCCAACTCGTATTCAGCTGACGTCGAGTGGGACCATGATTGCGAGCACGGCCCAGTGCGCCTCGTGCTTAAGGTCCATGACCACACGCCGGTGGCGCTTCACGCCTACGTCGGCGGCCGCTGGCGCACACCGAAGGACGACATGCACGTCACCGATCTCGGCACCGTTTCCTCCAGCGAAGCGGCGAAGTATCTGGTTGATCTTGCGCGCCACCTCCCTTCATCGCCCGGTAGCGAGGCGATCTTTCCCGCGACACTAGCGGATAGCGCCTCGGTCTGGCCATCCCTCGCCGCCATCGCTCGTGATTCAAGCAGCCCGTCGCGGACGCGCAAGCAAGCCGTGTTTTGGCTCGGACAGGCCGCCGGCAACGCAACGGCCAGCCTGGACTCGCTCGCCCGTGATCAGCGCGTGGACGAGAGCGTCCGCGAACAGGCGGTATTTGCCCTGTCCCAGCGCCCGCACGACGAGGGCGTTCCGGCGCTTATTCAGATTGCCAAGTCGAACTCCGATCCTGCTCTTCGGAAGAAGGCCCTCTTCTGGCTTGGCGAGTCCGGCGATCCGCGGGCGATCGATGTGTTTGAGGAGATCCTGGCGAAATAGGTCGCCAATGTCGTCTTTGCGCTGAAGGAGGACACCTGTACTCTTGCTTGCTCTGGGACTACTTCGACCGACGTTAGCTAGCACGCTTCCGGCCATGGGAGCGTCCCCTAGTCCGCTCGCAAGGCACTCGCCGGTTCGATCCTTGTAGCGCGATGCGCTGGGAGATACGCCGCGAGCAACGCGACGGCCAGAAGGAGCAGGCAGGCACCCGACAAGGCGAGTGGGTCGGTAGGGCTCACCTCGAACAGCTGCGATGCGATGAGGCGCGCCGCGACCACTGAGCCCACCAAGCCGGCCACGGCACCCGCTGCTGAGACGGTTAACGCTCGTCCTAGCACTTCTCGCCTGATCCGCCCAGGGGCCGCACCAAGCGCCATGCGGACGCCAAGCTCTCGCGTCTGCTCCCGGACAACGGTCGCCATAATGCCGTACAGTCCGATGGCGGCGAGCAACAGCGCGACCAGCCCGAACCCCGACAGCAGCAGCGCGCTCAGACGTGGCTGGGCGAGCGGTCCAGCCAGATAGTCGTCCACGGTACGCACGCGCCACAACGCGACGGCTGGGTCGTAGTCATTGATGGCGCGGCGGATCGCAGGGACGAGTCGTTCGACGTCGCCCGTGGTCCGGACGGCGAAGAAGCCGTTCCAACCCGTTTGCTGGTATGGCAGATACACCATCGGTGTGGCGTCGCGCAGTGCGCGAAAGCGGCTCTCGCCCGCAATACCGACAACCGTCATCCAGGGCTGCGAATCGCCGACCACCCGGATGCGTTTGCCGAGCGGATCCTGTCCCGGCCAGTAGCGACTGGCGACGCTTTGGCTGACCACCGCAACCCACTGGCTGTTGAGGCGGTCGCTGTCGAGAAAACCGCGGCCGCGCAGGATCGGGATGCCGAACGTGCGGAAGTAGTCAGGCCCTCCTTTGTCGAGAGGAATCACTGGATTACTGGCGGCTTGCACGGGCGATTGCCAATCCGCTTGCCAGACGAGAGCCCAAAAGTTGGGCCCATAGAAGGGCGGGATGACGATCGGGGTCAGCGCGGATACGCCAGGTATGGCTCTTATCCGCCGACCAAGCGCGTCGACAAGCGCAACGATCTGGGCGTGGTCGTTGTACTTGTTGAGGGGCCATGACAGCGAGATCACAGACAAATGATCCGCCTGAAACCCGAGATCGAGCGATTCGAGTTGCCGCAGACTACGTGTGAGCAGGCCGGCACCTGAGAGCAGGATGAGCGCCAACGCGACCTGCGAGCCGACCAGGATCTGCCGAACGTTGCGCCGCTGCCGCCCGGCGCTGCCCGAGCGTGCGTCGAGTCTGATTGGAGAGGCGGGATTGCGACGAACGGCAGTCAACGCGGGCGCGATGCCGCAGAGAGCCATCGAGAGGAGCGCGATGGCGATCGCCGCGCCGACGGGCACGCCCGTGAGGCGAATCGCATCGAGCCGCGGTAACGCTGGCGGAGCGGCGGCGATGAGCAAACGACGCGCCACTTCGGCGCAGACGAGACCTAGCACTCCGCCGCCAAGTGCGACCAGAGACGTTTCAACGAGGAGTAGCCGCACGACATCGCCGTACGTGGCACCCAGTGCTCGGCGGACGTCGAACTCGTGCGACCGGGTGGCGGCGCGGAGCAACAGGAGGTTCCCGATGTTAACGCAGGCGATGAGGAGCAAGAGCCCGACCGCCGCGATGAGCAGGACAAGCACCGGCCGCACATTGCCGACGACCGCGGTGTCGAATGTCCGAATATCGGCGGCACTGACGTTGTACGGGGCCGGCCTCTGGCGATCGATCTCTTTATTGAGACTGAGGAACTCGCTGCGGGCCGCGCCGAGCGAGACGTTCGGAGCCAGGCGTGCGATGACGTCATCCAGGAGCCCCGGGTACGCCAACGGCTCCCAATAATCGGTGCCAGCCGGATAGTCGATACCAGCGGGCGCGACACCGACGATCGCATAGGTCACGCCGAGCTGTGGCTGGCGGAAGCGACGGCCGATGACTGACGGGTCGCCGTGGAAGTACCGCTGCCACGCCCCGTAACTCAGCACCATCACGTACGACATGCTATCGTCGTCGGGGCGAAGCAGCCGTCCGAGTACCGGATGCACGCCGAGTATGTCGAAGAATCGTCCATCGACCTGGGTTCCGGCGAGCGGGAGCGGGCGGTCGCCATCCAGTTTCGGAAACTGGTACGCACCGAAGTGCTCGAAACCCGCGATATCCTGCATCGTCCGGCTAGCGTGTCGAAACTGATCCACCTCACCCTGCGTCAGAGCGACGTCTGATCCCTCCCGGTTGAGCGCGCGCGGGAGCACGATGCGGTCGGGGCTCAGGACGGGAATCGGCCGTAGCAGCACCGCATGGAACACCGTCCACATGGCGACCGACATGCCGATGCCGAGTCCGAGGATCAGCACCGAGGTCACCGTGAACGTCGGCGAACGGCGCAACGAACGGAGCGCCGTACGAAGGTCAAAGGCCAAACCGTTCATGCGCTAACGCTCGGTCAAGGCAACCACCCGCGCAAGCTCAGTCGGCATGGCGAGCCGACGCCTCGGGATGCACGACGCGTCTTGGAGCAGTTACTCTAGAGGGCGCCGCCGTCGTGTCTAAGCAGCTTCCTGGGTGGATGCAACTCGAGGGAGATGCGCAGCTGGGCATCTCCACGTCAGCGGGCGTCCTAGTTAGGCGTTGATCGTCATGAAGGGTCATGGCTTCAATCGATACTCCTCACCTAACCGTCCCGCGGCCTGCCAGTGCTTGCGCGCCCGCACCAGCTCGGCGATTTGGCGGATGTGTCCGAGGTCGTGCATGGCCCATTCGTGCAGCATCTGCTGGAGCGTGATTTCGCCGGCCTCCTTATGCATGGCGCGCCGCTCGCCCGCGCTCCTGGGCAGAGTCCGCAAATACTCCACATTGGTCTCGCGCTGGTCCTCGAAGTGGTCGAAGGAATCCTCCGCGTCGGCGTCCCGATAAAGGTCCAGATACATCTGGGCATCGTCCGGCTCGAACTCCGGAAGCTCTTCGCCCATGAACCTATCCACGCGCATCCGATAGCAATGGCCTTCGCTATGCGACAGGTGCGCCAGCACCTCTGCCACCGAAAACCGGTCCGGCGCCGGTTTCCACTCGGCATCCTCGGGCGAAAGCTCGCATATCAGCCCACGCAAAATCGCCGGCGTCTCCTCCAACAGGTCCAGACAATCGAGTCTGTCATCTTCCATCATGCGATTCATCGGTACTGGGCGGGTTAGAGGATGACCTCCAGGCGCCGAAGACAAGCTCATTTGCGCCTGCGGCGGACTCGGTTGGCTTCCCGCTGGATATGTAGACCACACCCTGCCAAACGATGACACCGCGAGCGCAACAATGTCATGTGGTACGTCTATCGCATCACTGCGACCGCACGGGCATGCACTCCCAGGCGGTGGAGCAGACCGCTGCCTGAGGCTATCGCTTTGAGGAGGCGTTCAGGGCAACGGCTTCCCGGACGAGTTTCTTGAACGCCACCTTGTTGATTTCCTCGCCCTCGCGAACGTCGATCGCGCGTCTGACGTTGCCGTCGAGGCTCGAGTTGAACAGGTGTGACGGGTCTTTCAGCGCGGCGCCCTTGTAGAAGGTCAGTTTCACGACCTCCTTGTACGTCTCGCCGGTGCAGATCCCTCCGTCGTGGGACCACACTGGGACCCCTCTCCACTTCCACTCTTCGACGACGTCCGGGTCGGCTTGCTTGATCAGCGCGCGGAGCGAGGACAGCGTCTTGCCGCGCCAGTCACCGAGCTCCTTGATTCTCGCGTCGATGAGCCGAGAGGGCGACTCGCCTTTGAGCGAGCCTGCTTGCTTCTTTTTCATGTCGTCACCTCGCGGGCGCGGCGTGGTTCCAGCATGGCGCGGCTTTCGCCAGGCGGCAGCTTCCGGAAGAAGTAGTACGATATCGCCCAGAGTACGGCGGTACCTGCGGCCCAACTCCACGTGGCCACACCGTCCCCCATCGAGAAGTGGGCGAGGAGGGCCGAGAACAGCGTGATGGCGAAGCCCGCGTATGCCCACTCCTTGACCCGAGCGGGCGCGGGGAGGAGGAGAACGAGGATCCCTGCGAACTTGAGCCACGACAGCTCGACGCGGAAGTAGTCGGGGAATCCGAGGTGGGTGAACATCTCGGCCACCTGGGGAAGGCGGAGTTGGGCATAGGCGGTAAAGCCCATCTGCAGTGCAAAGAGCGACGTGGCGATCCAGTAGCCTGTCGCGATGCTCTTGGCTTGCGTCATTGGTCCATCCTCTTCAAGGCTTGGGAGCATTAGGCGGCAACTCGGGGGCCTCGACACCGAACTGCTTTGCGTACTCGGCGTTCAATCGCCTCCAGCCGCCGAACTTCATGGCATCGGGGCCAACCATGCGGCCAATGGGCTGACCGGCAAGCAGCCGATCCAGCACATCGAAGCAGATGTGCCACCCCGCAGCGCCCATCGAAATGAATCGGCGATCGATGTTGTGCCAAAGCGTGAGCCGAGTGCCGTCGGCTCCCAACGGCTCCAGCTTCCACCGGATATCAAATTCTCCCCAGTTGAATTCGAGCAGCCTGGGCGCGTCGGCCCGTTTCACGTGGGTCTCGGATACCAGCGGCGTCCGGGCTCCCACTGTGGAGAGCTTTACCGTGCCGACGGTACCGAGGCTCCGGTCAGAATCGAACGGCGCCCATTCGCGTAGATCGTCGGGCTCCGTGAGCGCCTTCCAGACCTTTGCAGGAGGGTGGGAAAGGTCGCGGACGAGAACGAGCGTCCACTTCTCTCCGTCCTTTTGGATCTCAGCGCCAGAAGCGGGACCCGGCGCGTAGTGGGTGCGGGTGCTCATGTCTTTTTCCTTCCTTTCGCAGATGGCACCTTATCCATCTTGTCGAGGTGTCGCTCCAGGGCATCGACGTGCTTCGACCAGAAGCGGCGGAAGGGAACGAGCCATGCGTCGAGCTCCATGAGCGGCTCCGGTCTCAGCCTATAGAGGCGCCGTTGCGCTTCGATTCGAGATTCCACAAACCCGGCCTGTCGCAGGACTCGCAGATGCTTGGAGACGGACGGCTGCGAGAGCCGAAGCTTGCGCTCGATCTCGCCGACCGAGCGCTCGGACGAGAGCAGCAGGCTCAGGATGGCCCGTCTATTGGGCTCCGCGACGATGGCAAACGATGATCCCATGGCAGATATATAACCACACAGGCATATTCCTGTCAAGTCATACTCTGGGAAACCAAGGTTACACCGAGTATGGATCGGTTACATGGAGTATCGCGTCAGAATTGACACGGTTGGGACCGCAGTCCACAATCGTTCGTCGGATCACGAACATACGGCACCAGGTCAGCCTCCACTCACAAGGAAGGGCATATGCGCTCCAAGAAGCGCCGCCCGGTCGCGCTGTCCGTGGCGTTAGTGATCGTGTTGGGCACGACGATAGGACGGTCCGCCTCGTCGCAGTCACTCACCGGACCTGCAGCCATCGGCCTCGGTGCCCAGCCGGGGGCGCGCGTGCGCGTGTTTCAGCCGGACTCCGCCACTGGCTCGCAAGCCGGAACCGTAGTTGCGGTCGGACAAGATGGCATGACCGTTCGTCGCGACCACCCGGGCGACAGCGTCGCGATCGGCTTCGCCCGCATCGACCGACTCGACCTGAGTCGCGGCCGTCACGGCCATGCCCTCATCGGGCTCGGGGTCGGAGTTGTGGGCGGCGCGCTGGTGGGCGGCGTGTTGGGCGCGACGACCGGCAGCTCAGGTGGCTACCAGGTTTTCAACAAGCACGATGACACGATTCTTGGTGCCGTTGTGGGAGGCCTGGCTGGAGCCGTCATCGGGCCCATCATAGGCGCACTCGTCCGCACGGAGAGATGGCATACGGTGTGGCTACGATCCGTGGCGGGTCACGCGCACGCCGGCCTCGACCTGATGCCGGATCCGACGGGCTCCCGCCTGGGACTTCGAGTCGTGGCGGGGCTCTGAACTGAACCCCGGGGGAGCGCCGTTGAGAACACCCTCGGGAAATAATCCACGGATTGGTCAGCGACTCGGGCCGCCGTCCTACGCGACGGCGATCGCCGGGGTGTTCGCGTTCTGGGGCGGCGTGCTCGGGGCCGAATGGCGATACCCCACGGAGTTCGACTGGCGGTACATGACCTTGTCGACGCTCCTCTCTCCCGCCGGCAATCCCGGCGGTCACCGGTGGGCCGCGGCCGGCCTTGGCGTGAGCGGATTGTGCTGGTTGTGCTGGGCGGTCGCGTTGGGACGAGACCAGGGCCGCGCCGCCGCGGCCGAACCGGTGAGCGGGACCTGGGCGCTGGGATGGGGTGGCGTGTGCACGGCGTGTTCCGGCGTATTGCCCCTCCGCATACCCGGCCTCCCCAAAGGGCATGAGATCCTCACGATACTCGCCTTTTTCGGCCTCTGCCTCGGATCCGTGCGGCTGACGTTGCAGCTTGCCGAGCGGGTCGCGCGCAGGCGAGTACGCGGTCCGGGCCGCCGTACGAGCCTGTGGGCCGCGAGCGTGGTAGCGGTGGTGGTGTTACCCGTCGTCCTGACCGGCCTCGCGCAGGCGTACGTCTTCTTCGCTCGGCCGGACCTCCACTGGGTGGGTCTCGAGTGGCGTGCGCGCCACGTGCCCGCCTACCTCAGCTTTGCGTTCTGGGAGTGGGTCACGTGTGGTGTGCTCACTGTTTATGTCGCGGGACTTGCCCTCACGCTCGCGGCGGAGGACGCAGCGGGCTGGTGATCACGCGCCGCCGATGAGGGCGCTTCGCAACGCCATGAGGTCGTTATGACGTGTAGCGATGTTGGGATGATCCACGGCGAGGCGAAGATCGCGAAGTAATTCAAGCGAATGCAGCAGAACCGAGAGCGGCGGACCGCTGGCCGTGATTCCCTGCAAATTGTCATCGTTGAGCACCGAAGCGGGCTCCTCGATAAATCGCTTGACCAACCCGTTATGGTGTTGCTCGGCCCATCTCCCGAAGAGCTCGCAGACTTCCAGATACGCCCGCGCGTTCCTCTGGAACCAGTCCGCTCTCCCATGCTCCTCTCGCAGAGCCAAGAGCTCATCCAACAGACTCTCTCGCGTCATGCAGTCGCGCAGCCGCGCCTGATCCGACGGTAGCATATATGGCATTTTATCCACTAGCAGTTGTGAGTAGTACGGGTCGTTGGCTCGGCAGAGTCCCAACAGTAAGTCGATCTCATTGATACCCGAAAAATCACCGGCATTCGCGCCACGATATTCTTGGCGGCCGACACGGTATGGCTTATAGTACGGCCGTACTGAATAGAAGAATCTCTGCACGTCGAGCTGATTCATCAGACGTTCATTGAACCGGATGGCGTCGCGCAACGCGGCCTTTGCCGTGTCGAACATCACGTCCGCCACCGGACTCGAAACGCCGAGATGCACTACACTCGTGAGCGCATCCGCCGTCCGTTGCAGTGAAAGAATGCCGCGCGTGTTCTCATCGATGAACAAGAACTCGTCGTCCAACGATGTGAAACTCTTGCGCACGCCAGCAAGTGCCCGGTTGTGAGTGGCCAGGTGGGCGGTGGAAAATCGTGGCGCCATGCCGAGCGAAGCACCCACGTGTAAGGCCAGAGAGGATGCCTCCCGAAATGGTGACCGTTCCTCGCGTGCGGGATTCGTGAGCTCATGCCGCCGCATCGAGCCCAGATACATGCCAACATTCCCGAGGACGCCAAATGCGACGTCGAATCCGTCTCCGGTGTTGCCCTCTTCGAGCAGTGTGACCACATATCGGTGGCCCTCATCCCGAAGTGCAGCCTTGATCCGCTCCCCGACGCCCTCCACCCGCGAGCGATCGTTCGACGCGAAGTACAGATTCTCCAACTCGGTGTTCATCTGCACGAAAGATGTTCGTATCCAGTGTTCGAACGCCTCTACGTGGTTGGTCATGGACGTGGTATCCAGATAAGGGCCGTTGAATGGCGCGGGCCGTGAGGTTATGTGCCCAGGCCGACCACTCCCGCGCCATACCGCCGCCGATTCCAAGCCGTCATTTTTGGCGTCGCGGCATTGGCCAAGACAACTAATTCAATGCCATTTCGATCAACTTGTGTGTTGGCATGCATGTTCGCCAGTCGTCCAAGCACCGGCACGCGACCCGCGACCGTCGCTGGCATCGTGAGATGCGTGGCGTACCTGGCGACGTCGTAGAGTCATCCCGCAAAGTATTTCGTGAGCGGATCCCAGTAGTGAGCGTGCCATCCCGAGGCAAGATGTGATCCCGTGCCGTCGGGAAATCCCCGATGGTCGAAGACGAGTCTGGTTTTTGGGCCCTCGTCGTGCAGCACAAATGTCACAATCGAATACTCACCTGGCTTCCAGCTCGCCGCGCGCCACGCCTGAACGAGACGCTCGCCGGGCGTGAGTTCGAGGTGCCGGCCCGTGATGTAGCCTCCGAATAGCACGAACGGGCCGCCCACTGCATCGCTGATCGCGGTCGGCTTCGCCTCTGGCGCGGCGAGCAGCTCCTTCCCGTCACTGAGGCGCGTCACATCGTCGAATCGTTTGGTCTCCGTGAGCGCCGCGTACACCTGGCGGCGGCTGGCGCCGAACGTGACCTCCTGGTGAATCGCCTCCGAGGTGTGAGTCAGTCCGTCGTCGTCACCCGGTGCTGGGCCACCCGTGCGCCCAGCAGCCCCGAACACTCCGGCGCCCGTTTTGAGCCCGACGGGAATAGCGGCGAGGCTGACGGCAAATGCCCGCCGAGTGATGAGTGGTGACGGCATGAACGACACCTCGCTGATGAAGGATGTTGCCGGCGCGCGGGTTTCGATCGACCATGTTGCAATAGTTAACAAGAATGTTTAATATACGCAATGACGGAGGTGACCGGATTGTCAGGTGCAACCCGCAAACGCGCGAGCCGCGACGATCGGCTCGACGCCGTCTTTCATGCGCTCGGCGACCGCACCCGGCGCGCCCTGCTCGCTCGGTTGCGGGCAAGGCCGGCCATGATCACCGAGCTGGCGAAGCCGTTTGCCATGTCGCTGCCCGCGCTGTCGCGGCACATCCGCGTATTGGAACACGCCGGGCTGATCGCGAGAACCATCGATGGCAGAGTCCACCAATGCTCGCTGAACGCCGAACCGCTCAAGTCAATCGAGGCCTGGATCGGGCACTACAGGGAATTCTGGGAAGGGAACCTCGAGTCGCTAGCCCGCCACATCGAAGCGGCCGACGCTACAACAAAACGCTAGGCCTCGGACCAACCATGCCCCAACCTCCTACCACCCCCGACGAAACGCCACCAATGGTCACGCTGGTCGTTCGCAAGACGATTCATGCGACGCCTCAACGGCTGTTCGACGCGTGGACTCGGCCCGAAGAACTGAAAAAATGGTGGGGTCCGCAGTCCGTGACGTGTGTCGACGCCGTGGTCGATCTCACGGTGGGTGGAGGCTACCGCATCGCCAACCAGTTTCCAAACGGCGACATGGTGTGGATAACCGGCGAGTTCGAGGTTATCGAACGACCGAATCGCCTCGTCTACACGTGGCGGCTCGGCACCGAAGCCGGACCATCAGAACGCGTGAGCGTGACATTCGAGGCCCGCGGAACGAATACCGAGGTGACGGTCACCCACGAACGCATCCCGGGCATCCCGGTGCGCGACGTCCATGAACAGGGATGGCGCGGCTGCCTCGATGGTCTTGCCGAGTACCTTGAGGCAGCCGCGCCCAGGGGCTAGCGTGCGATGTCGGTCCCGCCACCGGGAAAAGCCACCGCGCCTCTCTGGTAGACGACGGTCTCCGGATTCGACCCTTCCGTGTGCAGCGTCATCGTCCCACCCGATGCAGTCCCGTCGTAGCGGATGGTGTTCGCAGTCGTGCCAGCCTTACCCGCCGGAACGAGAACCAGCGTTACGTGCGGCCGGTCATACGTGCCGGTCACGTTGTAGAACGCGGTATAAGTCTGCGCGCTACCGCTCAGGGTGCTACCCAATTCGTTGAGCGTCAACCCGGTACCATGCGCTGGAAGCTGACCCACAATTGGCATTCCAGGCGCCGGAGACAGTCCCCGGCCCCGTAGGGTTCGAGCAACCGGCGTACATCGCCACCAACCCTGCGACCGCGAGGAGCGAGAAACTACGACGGACAGAATTCGGCATGTGGCCTCCTGCGTGGGGGGTACCAGGACCGCTCCCAGGTAAGACACGTTGCCTGCGGTACCCCGTTGCCGCGGTGGTCGTTTCGTCCCCGTTGCTGCCACTCCCGCGCCGCGCCTCCTGCCAATCGCTGCTAATCCGGTCTCCGCGGATGATGCCGGATCTCGTCAGTCGCCCGCTCGAGGCGCTCGAGATAGCTCCCAACTGTCTCGTCATCGCTCCGCCTCGGCAACGCGAAATGCGGATCGTCAGGTTGGCCCGGTTGTCCCTCCGGCGCCTCATCCATCATGAGATCCCCGCCATGGCTCTCGACCGCGGCCTCGAATCGCTCCACCGCCTCCTCGAGTTGCGCGAGATCCTCACGCCCCTCGTGCCCCGTCAACAGGATGTTGCGTCCTCTGAGCCGCCCCGCGATCTGGTCGGAGACGCGCTTCAAGTCCTCACTCTCGTCTGGTGTACCACTGTCCAGACCAGTCATCAGAGCCTCCTTATGGGTCGTATCGGCCGAAGCGATCGTGGTTGTGTGCGAATCGCCAACGTGGTCCCCTCTGCGTTCTCATCAGCCCTCAATATTCAAGCCACAGATCGCGATTTCGGCAGAGCCTGCGGCCCTTTTGACCCGAAAGCCTGTCACACTATAGATATCACGCCATGGCAGCGACCGCACCTCAGCCCCTGCGACGCGCTGACTACGGCCTCGACGCTCCGCGCGCCGTGCGCGGCATGTTCCTCACCGGCGCTATTTGTCTGATCGTCGCGTCGTCGCTGCGACTCGGGACCCCGCCCGGCTACCACGATGCCGGTGTCTCTTTCACATGGACCGGGGGCTACTTCCTCTTCTTCGGCTCACTTATGTACCTGAGTAGCCGAGTGGGGAGGCTTCGGGCTCGTGACGCACTGCTCGACCGCCTCCACCTCGACCCGTCGGCCATCGTCCTCGACGCCGGCTGCGGTCACGGGCTGCTCCTGATCGGCGCCGCACTCCGCGTCCCTTCTGGCCGCGCCGTTGGCATCGACATCTGGTCGCAACGTGACCAGGGCGACAACGGCGCTGCTGCCACGCTCGCCAACGCCGCTGCCGAAGGTGTCGCAGACCGCGTCGAAGTGCGTGACGGCGACATCCGCGAGCTGCCGTTTGCCGATGCGTCCTTCGACGCCATCGTCTCCAATCTCGTCATCCACAACATCAGCGGACGCGATCAACGCCGGCGGGCGATCAACGAGTTCGTGCGGGTCCTCAAACCCGGTGGCCAGATCGGCATCATGGACCTGGGCCACGTCGGCCAATACGCGGATGACCTGCGCGCCGCCGGCGTGAGTCAGGTCGGCACCCACGGCATCACGCCGTGGATCTTTCCCCCGACGCGCGTCCTCACCGCCCGAAAATAATCGCGCGCCGGCTGCTCACACCTGCGACGCCACTCGTCCCGCTAATGCGAGTGCGTCTGCCTTACGGCGACGGCGCGGCGGGTGTCCCGCCAGGGACGTACTGGTATCCCACGAGCTGCCCGGTGTTCGGATCGTACAGCCGGCACACATGACTTCCCGAAAACGCCGGACGGCACGCCAACGTCGCGGCCTTGGCGCCCGTCGCCGGACTCGAACCCGCAGGTACACGCACTGCGTTGGCTTGGGGGGGCGGGTTCCCGCCGCTCGGTGGTGGCGGCGACGTCTCCCCACCTGGTGCATCACTCGCCGTTGGAATGGCCGGCGCAAGCGGCGGGCTCGACGTGGACGTCGGCGGCAGGGCAGGGGATGAGGCGGCGGGTAAAGGCGCAGCAGGAGTCTGCGCTGCAGGAGTAGTCGCCGCAGGATTCGTCACTCGCGACGCTGTGACGACATGAGAATTCGCAACCGGCGCGCTCGCAGCCGGTGTCGCCGATGCTGGAGCAGTCGCCGCATGATCAGGCACCGGCGCGCTCTGCGACGCGTGCACCGCCGGCTCGTTGGCCATCACGCGCTCATACGAATGCAGTTGCAGCTCCGCCGTCGCGACCCGCGCGCGCACGGATGCGCCCGGCCGCGCGTCCGCATACTCCCGGCGTGTCCGATGTGTTATGTGCGGCGATGTCACCGCCGCAAGCCGCCCCACGATCTGCAGCCGCGGCGCTGCCACGGCCTTCACCATCATCGGCCGCGCACTCGGCGCAGGCGTCGTCAAAGTCGCCGCCACATCGGGTGCTGGCACTTTGCCGACCGCCGCAACCGGACTGTCGATCGCCGCCACCGGCGCCGGCGCGCTGGACACCGCCGCCGTGCTGAACGGCGCCATCAACATCCGGCGGCCCGCCGTCGTCGCACTCGCCGCCGCTGCCGCGATCACCAGCACCACCGCTGCGACGGACACCGCTCGCCCCAGCCCCGAGCTCCCGGACCGGCGCTCCTCACGTGCCCCATACATCGATGACCGCCACCCGACCCGCGCGCGATACTCATACTCGTCTGCGTCCATACCCGCCCGCTGCCGCTGCGGGTACTCGAACGGCTCGCGCTGATGCGCGACGATCGTCGGCGCATTCTCTTCCGCGAGTATGTCCTCGTCCGACATGTCGCTGGGCTCCGCCGCGGCGGAGGTCCATCCCGTGTGCGGAAGGATCGCGCGTTCCCGGTCCTGCTCCGGATCGAGCGCCGCCACAAATGCCTCCGCGCTCGGCCACCGCTCACTGGGATCCTTCCGCAACGCCCGGTCGATCGCCCGCACGAAGCTTGGGGCGATCTGGATGTTGAACGTGTCGAGCGACGGCAGGGACTCGTGCTTCTGCTTGTACATCACGTCGTACACGGAATCGCCCGACCAGGGGCGCTGCCCCGTCACCATCTCCCACCCGACGAGGCCCAGGCTGTAGATGTCGCTCAGCCCATCCAGCGGCCGGCCATCCACCTGCTCGGGTGACATGTATGCCGGCGTCCCGACGGTCGTCCCCGCCAGGGTCACGCCCTCTGGCTCGCCCAGCGCAAGCGCGACCCCGAAATCCGCCAGCAGCGTCCGGCCCGTGCGCCGCTCAAGGAAGATGTTTTCAGGCTTCACATCCCGGTGCACAATGCCCTGCCGGTGCGCGCACGCCAGCGCGTCTCCGATCTCGCAGAGCACGCGCCGTGCATCGACGACCGGCAGATGACGATGCTGCTCGAGATGCGTGCGCAACGAGCCGCCCTCGACATACGGCATCGTGAAGTACTGGATGTCGTCCACGAGCCCGACGCCGAACACCGGCAGGATGTGGGGATGCTGCAGCCGCGCGACCAGCATCGCCTCCCGCCGGAACCGCGCTGCCGGCTCCTGCGTCGCCGCCTCCGGCGGCAATACCTTGAGCACGATTTGCCGTCCCAGCATCAGGTCGCGGCCGAGGAACACGCGGCTCATCCCGCCACCCGAGAGTTCGCGGTCGAGCGCATAGGCGTCGCCGAGCGCCGCCTGGAAGCGGAGCTTGAACGCGTCACTCATGCGAGTGACTCACCTGCGTAGTTCATCGTGCTGGCGTAGCGTGCGGCATACGGCTCCGGTGAATCGGCGGCGTACCCCATTCCTAGTACCGCCGGACTGGGGCATTGGTCCATCATCGGTATTCCCTACCACCTACCTAGTAGAAGGGAGGGCCCCCCGGGAACCCCCTCCCACCACTTCGCAGACGATTGATCCCCGCAAAATGGCGGAAAGCCTCGTTATTGGTGGCGAGGTCAGCCATAGGCGGTGGGCCGGAGGGGAATGACCTGGCGGCCTGCTCGCGGCGTCCGTACCCTCGCCTAGGGTCCGACGCGCGTCACATGAGAGGTGGGACGATGGCATTGCGTGTAGAAGGTGTCTGCCCGCTGCTACAGGTATTCGACATGCCGGCCTCCCTGCGGTTCTACCGGGATGTGCTCGGCTTCGAGATCGTCCGCCGCTCGCGGCCTGACGACGAATGCGGCTGGGCGTGGCTCAAATCCGGCAATGCGGAGCTGATGCTGAACACAGCGTACGACGACGGCATGAGACCACCGGCTCCGGATGCTGTGCGGGTCGCATCACACGACGATACGGCGCTCTACTTCGGCTGCCCCGACGTGGATGCTGCGTATCGGCATTTACGATCGCACGGGCTGGCAGTAGATCCGCCGGACGTGGCGTGGTATGGGATGAAGCAGCTCTACGTCAAAGATCCCGACGGGTACAATCTCTGTTTCCAGTGGGCCGTCCCAAAGGTGGTCGTCTGATCAGGGCTGGCTCGGTGGCGGCTTAGCAGGTGGAACCAGTCGCTCGCGCGGGACTGACTGATCGCGCAGGACGCATCCACTCACGGCGACCTGAGCGCTGTCGAATGGGGGTTCGCACAGTTTGCCGTAGCCGGTGGCACTGTCCGAGACACGCTGGAACATCGCGACATCGTTGACGCTGGGGCGCCCACTGTGGTCAGTGTACCGTGTCAGGAGCTCCACCCTCAGTCGCCGTTGGTCGAGAGGATGGATCACCAGCAGCTCTTCGGCGACTCGCGTGACGAATACCGCCGAGATCACTCGGGCCGCATCTGCCAGACTGCTCTGACCGCTGGGCCCATACGCGGTGCCGTCGGCGACACCCCATGGGCAATCGGACGGAACGCATTTGCCCCAAGCATGAATCTTCGCGCCCGTGCCGACGACATCGATCCGGAGCTTGGTCAGCGTTCGGGTGGTTGGATCCGTGTTTTGCCAGGCTCCCGAGAATGCACTGAGCTGCGCCTCGGACCTCGATGCGAGTCCAACCAGGAGCACTGCGGCGAGCCGCGCGGTCAGGACGATCAATTTCATCGGGTTCAGTCCAGACCTCTCGGAGCGCCATTGGCAGACGCCAGCGCGGTGACACCGTAGTCCAACGGAAGCCGAGCACCAATCCTGGATGTAACCATTGGGCTCGTCCTGTAACTGTTTTTCACGCTTGGAGGCGCCCACTATAGAGCCGCGCATGAGAAAGAGCCGCGCATGAGAATTATCTAATGTGCCATGGGTGCCGTGGTGTGATTCGGGGATGCGCTAGTCGTCGTTTGTAACAGAAGCGCACTCCGGCCGCTAGACCAAGGATTTGTGGAATGACGGGCGTTTACAGCCCTGCACTCGTCGCGCTCTCCTACGTCATCGCGATGATGGCGTCGTACGTGGCGCTGGACCTCGCCGGGCGTCTCGCGGTGGCGCGGGGACGCGCCGTGTTTTACTGGCTTTCCGGCGGCGCCCTCGTGATGGGGACCGGCATCTGGTCCATGCACTTCATCGGCATGCTCGCGCTCCACATGCCGATCCCGATGGCGTATGACCTGCCGACGACCTTCGCCTCGATGGTGATCGCCGTCATCATCTCGGGCTTCGCGCTGTTTACGGTCGGCCGCACGACCCTGACCGCCAGCCGGCTCGCCTCCGGTGGCGTCGTCATGGGCTTCGGCATCGTCGGCATGCACTACACCGGCATGGCCGCGATGGAAATCGCGCCGGAGGTCACGTATGATCGGGCGCTCGTCGCCGGGTCGGTGGTCATCGCGATCGCCGCGTCGTGGGCTGCACTCTGGCTCGCCTTCACGCTTCGCTCCAACACCGTATCGAGCGGTGCATGGAAACGCGCCGGCAGCGCCGCCGCGATGGCCGCGGCGATCGTCGGGATGCACTACACCGGCATGGCCGCGGCGCACTTTTCCCCCGGCACGATGTCTACGGTGCCGGTGGATCAGGTCAACTCGCTGTGGCTCGCGGGCGTGATCGCCGGATTCGCCACGCTGTTCCTGGGCGCCACGATGCTCATCTCCATTCTCGACAGCGAGCTCGCGCACAAGCTCGAAGCCGCGAACTTCCGGATCCTGGAACTGGCGCAGACCGATGTCCTCACGTCGCTCGCCAATCGTCGCTCGCTGCTGGAGCGCCTCAAGCTGGCGTTCGCGGGAATCAAGCGCGGCGGCAACCAGTTCTCGGTGCTCTACTTCGATCTGGACCGTTTCAAAGATGTCAATGACACGCTTGGACATGCCGCAGGTGACGCGCTCCTCAAGGAGATGGCGAACCGGCTCCTGAAAGTCGTCCGCGAAACCGACCTGCTCGCGCGCCTTGGCGGAGACGAGTTCGCGATCCTGAACACCAACGCACCCACGCCGATGGCCTCGGGGACGCTGGCCGCGGCCGTGGCCAAGGCGGTCGCGATTCCGTATACGATCGGCGGCACGGAGATCCAGGTCACCGCGAGCATTGGCATCGCCTCCTACGCGCCGGACCTGACGGATCCGGAAGACATGCTCAAGCAGGCCGACCTGGCGCTCTATCGGGCGAAGGCCGAGGGGCGCAACTGCTACCGTTTCCACAGCGCGGAGCTCGACGCCAAGGTCCACGAGCGTGTCACGATCGCCGACGAGTTGCGTGTGGCGATCGAGCGCCGGCACCTCGAGTTACACTACCAGCCGGTGGTCGACCTGGCGACGCGGCGGATCGTCGCGCTCGAAGCGCTGACACGGTGGAATCACCCCACCCGCGGGCTGCTCTACCCTGATGCGTTCATCACCGTTGCGGAGACGACGGGGAGCATCGCGGCGCTGGGCCGATGGGCGTTCGACGCCGGATGCCAGCAACTTCGGGCCTGGCAGGATCTCGGCATCGCTCCGCCTGTGGTGGCCGTCAATCTCTCAGCGACACAGTTCCGCAGCGCGCCCCATCTCGACCAGGACATCGCGGCAAGCCTTGCGAAGTGGGGCATCGACGCCGATGCGATGGAGTTGGAAGTCTCGGACTCCGATTGGACAGAGATGATCGCGCGCCATGACACGGCGCTCGCCCGGCTGCGCCAGATCGGTGTCCGCCTCGCGATCGACGATTTCGGGATCGGCCACGTGTCGCTCGACGAGTTGGCTCGCTACCCGCTCCACCGCCTCAAGGTCGCGCAGGCGCTGCTCGCCCGAGCATCGGATCCCAGGCAAGCCAGCGTCGTCCGGGCCGCCGTTCGCATGGGCCAGGAGCTTGGCATCACCGTCGTCGCCGAGGGAGTCGAGACGGAAGCCCAGGCGCGCCTCGTGATGGCTGCTGGCTGCGAACAGGCACAGGGTTACTACTTTGGCCGTCCGATTCCGGTTCGCGCCGCGACGGAGCTGCTCCTGAATCACGCCGCCACGCGCCACACCGTCGCGCGCTAGTCGCCACGCGGCCGCCGCGTGCCAATGCAGTGGCAACGCGGGAGGGTGAGGACGGAAGGCGAGATCAAGAGTGCGATTCTGGCCTTTGATCGCTACCGTTCCATAGCAGCCATTCTGGACGGCGAAGCGGCGAGCTGCGTGGGGCGCGTCGGGGATAAATGGTCGCGACGCGATGACCCCACTGTGACCGGACCAAGAGCATTGGAGAGTGCCACCTCATGCGCACAGTTCGGGACACGCTCGCAATCCTGCTCAGTCTCGCGGTAGCCAGCGGGTGCGGTGCACCGGGTCCTCACTCGACAGCCGATAGTGCGGCTGAGGTCGCCACGGCCCGCCAAGCGCACGAGGCCTATACTGCCGCGATCAATTCCAATAACCTGGATACGTTGCTCGCGATGTGCACCGAGGATGTGGTCTTTCTCTCCCCGAACGAGCCAGTAGTGGCAGGGAAGGCCGCGGTGCGTGCGTGGTCCGCCGCGTACCTCAAGGCGTACACGATACACTGGGACAAGACGGTGTCGGAGTTGCTTGTGGCCGGTGATTGGGCGTTCGAACGCTATGCGTACAGGGAACACGACATACCCTCCGGCGGTGGCGCCCCAGTCACGGATACTGGCAAAGGTCTCATCATCTATCACCACGATGCGGACGGAAAGTGGCGCGTCGCGCGCGACGCCTGGAACTCGGACCTGCCGCGACCTGCGGCGTAGCGACCCGTTCCTCCGGGATCACGGGGTCATTCAAGTCCGTCGCGTGGAGCTTCCTGGCGCGGAGCGGTGATCGGACATCCGTACGCGGTACCGGTGCGGCGGCATACCGGTCACCTTCCGGAATGCGGCGGTGAAATGACTCTGGTCGGCAAATCCGCATGCGAGCGCGACCTGCGCGACCTCCATGTCATGGTGAGCGAGCAGGATCTTCGCCCGCGCGATGCGAACGCGCCGCATGTATTCGCTGATCGTGCAGCCGAAATGGCGGTGGAACTGCCGGCTGATCTGAACGGGATGGCGCCCGACTGCCAGCGATAGCTCCGCCAGCGTCAGCCTCGCGTGCGCCTCATCGCGCAGCATCTCCCGGATATGCAACAGCCACGCGGGAATCCGTTCGCGGCGTGATGCCGTCTCGTGCCCGTTGGCCAGCACGAGTTGCAGGATCGCCGCCTCCATGCCAAGACGGGACACGTCATCGTTCTGGTGAAACTCCCGGTGCAGCCGCGCACCAAGCGCCATCGCGATGGGATGTGCAATCTGGCCGGGCGCGCTGATCGTGCGGCCATGCTCCGCGGCAAGATCCCAGATTGGCTGGCGCAGCTCGATCTGCAGGCATGTCACCTCAACCGGGAAATAGTTCTCATGAAGCTCGCCCGCCGGCAGAAATCGCATGCTTCGTGGCGTGCAGACCCCGCCCCCGTGGCTCAAACCGGACCAATGCGTCCCGGTTATGGTGTACACGACGTTTGACGTGTCGTGCGAATGCCGCGCCACGCATAGGCCCGACGCGTACATGGTCTCTTCCGCACGCAGCGACGGCGTGTCGAGTGCGCTGAGAACGCGGCGCGACTCACCGGGGCGTTGAAGGGCCTGAGACGGACCGTCCGATGGACGGTGGTGTACGCCGGACGGGCTGAGACGCTGCATCGATCCGCTCCGGGTAAGCGGCTATGGGGCATTCTTGAACTATTGATACGCACCGAGGGCGCGCCGGGTTTCCTGTATGGGTGTGCGGTTGGCCGGCGTACGGTGTCACCGACAGGTCGGCGGGCCGGTCGTGACCGGCCCCCACCGGGGACGAATCTTGTCGGTCCGATTGGCGACCGTGTGGGCGCGCGGTTGGCCGACGTACGGTGTTACCGATAGCCCGGCGGGCCGGTCGCGACCGGCCCCTACCCGGGACGGATCTGGTCGGTCCACTGGCTACCAGCACGGATCCGTTGCAGCCAGCCTGAACGCTAATCCCGTACAAGATTGCCGGCCGCCTGCGGCGTTACATAGTCGCCGCTCACTCGAATCGGGGGATGCTATGTACGTGCGTGTCTTGCGGAGCCGGCGTCCGGCCTGGCATTTCAACCTTGCGGTGATCACGGCTCTCGTGGTCTCTGCCGTGGCCGCGAGGTCCGGCTGGCCGCAATCCGCTGCAAAGCTCCCGACCGCTCAGGAAGTGCTCGACCGCAACGTCAAGGCAACCGGTGGTGCAGCGGCGTTGCTCCGATACAAATCGATGACGGTCCACGGGCGGCTCACAATTCCGGCGAAGAACCTGACACTGGAAACAGTCGACTACACCAAGGGTGGCGACAAAGTGCTGCAAAGAGTCATCCTGCCCGATGGCACTGAGAACAGATCCGGCTTCGACGGGGCGACGGCATGGGACCTGGATAAGTCAGGCAAAGCCTCGATCGCCGCGGGCGACATCATCAAGACCACCGCCCGCGATGCCGACATGTACTACCACCTGCACGTCATGACGTACTTCCGCAGCATGCAGGTCGTCGGCGTCGAAGTCTTCAACGGCCGCCCATGCTATCACCTCAAAGGCGTGAACAACTGGGGCAAGACGAACGAGCAATTCTATGACAAGGAGACCGGTCTCCTGCTCGGCTACCGCTTCAACACCACTTGGCGCGGTGGCAATGGCGACGCCAGCCAGACCTTCGAGGACTACAAGGATTTCGGCGGGGTGCTGATGCCGGCGAAGATGACGTCGCGTGATGGCAATGACGTTTACATCGCCACCGTCACGTCGGTCACGTACGACGACGTCGCCGATTCGATCTTTGCGCTTCCCGACGCAGTCCAGAAGGAGAAAGCCAAGCCCGGCACCTGATCGAAGCCCCGACCCACGCGCCTTTGAGTACTTAGGGTGTAAACGCGCTGGGCCGTTCCAGAGCGGCCCCCTTCAGGACCGATACAGATCCTGGGCGGCAATTCCGCTATCTCGCCACTCGCGACGACGCCGAGCCGTTGCGCCTGCAGGAATCGGAGGAGTTGGTCGCGTGTCACGGGTGCCATACGTAGTCATCCGCGGTGTAGGTGGCATTTGCGATCGCGCCGCGTGCCGGGCATCTTTGGCGTCGGCCGAGCGGAGGTCGAATGACAGATCCAGTACGTCGTGATGAACCAGTGCGCTCGATGGGTTCAAAGGTCGCGTTCGTGGTGATCGCCGCAGTGGTATGGGCGCTCGTCATCATGATCGACGACTTCATTCAGTCGCACGAGACACCAGCCGTCGCGACGTATCTGTGGCAGCCGGGATCCCTGTTCCGCTCGAATCCCGTGCTCGAGACGGTTCGGAATCTGACGACGTACGGATTCATTCTCGGCGCACCCATCTATTACCGAAACAGCTATACTCGTACACGCTGGGCCCGGGATACTTTCGTCGCGATGCTGGCCGTCTACGCGATGGGGTTTTGCATTTTGGCGCTCATATATCACGCTATCCACCATACAGTCTGGACGATATCGTTGATCGGTGCTGGCGTCGTCGCGTGCGTCTTGTGCACCGCCTTCAGCGTCTTCTGGGCATGGGTCTTCACCGCTCGCATCGTTCGCATGCCGCCGAAGCAACCGTACAGCACGATGATCCCGCCGAACGATTGAGCCCGACCGTGTGCGGAGAGGCGTCGCTGGTCAGGTGCAGCGTCTGCGTGCGTCCGCGCCCGCCCTCTACCAGATCGACACGCGTTGATCGGCTGGACGGACCATCGGGTCATTCGCCTGGCAGTGAAATGCCGCCGCGAATTCTGGCATGTTGGATACTGGTCCATCCACGCGCCATTTGGGCGGTGCGTGGGGGTCGACGAGCACGAGCAGCCGCGTGAGAGCGGGCTGCCGGTTCTCCGCCCAGATACGGGCCCACGCCAGAAAGAACCGCTGCTCCGGCGTGAATCCGCCGATCACCGGCCGCGGCTTTCCCTGCAGCGATCGCTCCAGTGCGGCAAACGCGACCTTGAGTCCGCCCAGGTCGGCGATGTTCTCACCCTGCGTGAGCGCGCCGTTGACGTGGAGAGTATCGATCGCGACGTAGTGGCCGAACTGGTCGATGATCAACTGCGTGCGCCGCTGAAAGCCGGCGCCGTCGTCGGCAGTCCACCAGTCTCGCACATTGCCTTGCGCGTCGTATTTGCGTCCTTCGTCATCGAAGCCATGCGTCATCTCGTGCCCGATGACAGCGCCCATGCCACCGTAGTTCACCGCGTCGTCCGCTTGCGGATCAAAGAAGGGCGGTTGAAGGATGCCGGCGGGAAATACAATCTCATTGAGTGAGGCGTTGTAGAACGCGTCGACCGTCGGCGGCGTTATCCCCCACTCAGCGTGATCCACGGGCTGTCCGATCTTGGCCATACGTCGCCGGAACTCGAAGGTGTTGGCGGCAAGTGCGTTCTCGACGAACGGTCGCCGTTCGATGACGAGGGCAGAGTAGTCGCGCCAGTGATCCGGATACCCGATTTTGTTCGCGAATGCGTCGAGCTTGACGATCGCCTGGGCCCGCGTGGCGGGACTCATCCACTCGAGTGTATTGAGATCCCCACGGAGTACGGTTTCCATATTGCGGACCATCGCGAGGGCTCGTGCCTTGGCCGCCGCCGGGAATGTGCGCGCCACGTACGCTTGCCCGAGCGCTTCACCTATCGCGCGATCCGATGCAACAACGCACCGATTCCAGCGTGGGAGGATCTCGGTGGCACCAGTCAGCAGGCGAGTCAGCTGGAAGGCCTCATTGACGAACCGCGAGTCGAGCCGGGGCGCGACGAACTCGAGATACCGCACCCGGAGATAGTCACGCCAGTCAGCGATGGGCACCGTCGTGAGCAGCGTGTCCAGCCCGCGGAAGAAATCGGGGTCTACGACATTGAGTGACTGCACTTTCGGTGCGCCGGCGTCCGCCAGCCATGTGACCCACTCCATGTGCGGCGCCACAGCCTCCGCGGCCGTGATGGGCATCCGGTGATATGTGGCGAGCGGATCCCGCCGCTCGGCCGGCGGCCGGGAGTCGCGCGCCAGCGCCGTCTCCAGCCCCACCACGCGATCGGCGGCACTCTGCGCAGCCGTGCTATCCTGGCCCGCCAACCTCAGCACGCGCACCAAGTGCGCGACGTATGCCGCGCGCGTCGCCGCCGACGTCGAATCTGCCTTCAGGTAGTAGCCGCGGTCGGGGAGGCCCAGGCCGCCCTGTTCCACGATCAGGATCTGCTCCCGGCTATCCTTATTGTCCAGGTCAGCGCCGATGTGAAACGGGGCGTTGAGGAGGAGCGATTGGAGTCGCGCGGCCTCGTGGCGGACATCGGCGATCGTCGTAATGGCCGCGATTCGTGCCAGCTCCGGCTTGGCCGGCGAAAGCCCCTCCGACTCGGCACTCGCCGAGTCCATACAGGTGGCGTAATACACGCCGACTTTGTCGATGGCAGTCGTGGGGTGATCGCTCCTGGCCGATGACGCAGCTGATTCGAGCACCTGGTGCTCGATCTCCCGATCGCGCTCCTCGAGAATGTTGAAGGTCCCCCATCGGGGGAACGCCGCGGGTGGTGGATTGGCGGTGCGCCAACCACCGGTGGCGAACTGGTAGAAGTCCTGGCACGCGGCGCAGGTCGTATCGAGATCGGAGCGATCGATCCCATGGACCGGGGAACTCGGCGCCGGAGTTTGCTGTGCGGCTGCGCGCAGGGCGAAGACGAAAAGAGCGAACGCGGCAGCGGCGAGCGGCGACGACGCAGTGCGAGAGCGCGACATGTTGATGGATGGCTGTGATGTGAGGAGAACCCGGCCGAAAGGCACAGAGCAGAAAGTAGAAAGTAGAAAGCAGATCGAAGGCCGGGGCGGGTCTGAATAAGCAGCCAGGGTGGGAATCTACGAAGCGATCGCGCCCATGCGAGCTGTCTGTGCTCTCATGGCTGGCGACATGGCCGAAATGTTGCCATCATGCTGTACTGATGAAACGAGTGCCAGTCGAATCGAGTGCCATTGCCTCGATCGGGTATGACGACGAGACGGAAACGCTCGAGGTGGAGTTCACGAGCGGGACCGTGTATCGCTACCTCCGTGTCCCGGCCAGCGTCGCGGCGGCTTTCGTCGATGCCGATTCGCGCGGAAAGTATTTCGGCGAGTTCGTGCGGGAGGCGGGGTACGAGTACTACCAGGTCTCGTAGCGGTCGCGCAGCGCTACTTGCTGCCGCCCGGCGCCGAGTCGGTTGCCATCCCGGCCGGAAGGAACGACGACCACGCGACTAATGGCGTGGCTTGCACACAGAACAGCGTATCGACCGCCAGCTGGTCGCGCGCGACGGCACGCCGCAGATCGATCGCCGGAGCCCGGTCGTATCCCCCGCCGTGGTCAGCGGCGAAAACAAGATCTGCACCGTAGAGCAGCCGGAGTTCAGGGAAGTACGCCATCGTCATCCGCTCGGCGTAGGAGCCCCCAACCGGGTAGAGCTCGATGCGGTTCTTGCCGCTGCCCACAACCGTCTTCCCGGCGACGGGGATGAGATGGGCCGCGGACCCAGGTCCGTGCGACCGTCGAGCGACGTAATGAATACTTCGTGAGCTGCCGACAGTAATATGGGATCAGGACTGCACCGTTGGTCAAATGCGCTCCGAAAGTCCTTTCATTGACACCTGAGCGGTCTATGCCGGCGCCGGCCGATTCTCGATGCGCGGCTCTCACGACGATCGGACGGCAACCATTTTGGGCTGTCCGGACATCATTACTCACGGGTCAGGCCGTTCCCAGGAGGTCCTGTCGTGCGGTGTTTCGTGGTGGTCCTCGGTCTCGGCGTTCTCGCCGCGTCATCGGATGCGACGGCTCAGACGTCTACCAGCGCGTCACCGCCGGCAGTGGATTCAGGGGGGCCAGTGACGCGACTTGCCGCGGCGCCGGCGGTCATTGGCGAGGGTGTCATCTCCACGCCTGCGGAAGAGTTCAAGGCGACCGTATCACCGGACGGTCAGACATTGATGTACGTCGTCACCGATCACCGCTTCCGGCACATGACCATCGTACAGTCTCGGCTCCGGGGCACCGAGTGGAGCACGCCCACGGTCGCAGATTTCTCAGGAGTGTGGCGTGATGGCGACCCGGCATTTGCTCCCGACGGTCGCACGCTGGTCTTCATTTCGAACCGGCCTTTCCCTAACGATACTGGCCATGTCCAGCGCCACAACTTCAATATGTGGCGGATCACGCGTCACTCGGACGGGACGTGGGGAACGCCGGCCCCTTTCGCTTTGACAGTCAATACCGACACGTCGAGCTTCGCACCCTCGCTCACGGCCACGGGTGTGCTCTATTTCTCGCGCGGCGATGCGATCTACCGCTCGGAGCTCGTCAATGGTGAGTATGTGGCGCCACAGCCGTTGCCGTTCCAAGGGGGCGATCCCAGTATCGCGGCTGACGAGCACTTCATCATCTTCGATGCCGCGACACCAGCCGGGAACTCGAATCTGTTCGTGAGCTGTCGCACGCCCGGTGGATGGACGGCACCGGCGCGGTTCCTCGAGCCGGTGAGTTCAAAGTTCGATGAGGGGGATCCGTGGATCTCGGCGGATGGCCACTGGCTGTATTTCTATAGCACTCGCTTCGCGCCGGCCCCTGACCGTGCGCCACGGGCCCGGCGCGCGACCTATGACGAGATCGAACGCGAAGCGCTCGGCAACGTCTACAACGGGTCGCGCAATCTGTATCGGGTGGACCTCTCGTCCTGGAGCTGCGACCACGAACGGTGAGCGGGCGCGATGTCGTCGCCGCCACGGAGCTTGTTGAGGACTATAAGCATTGTGGCGGCGTCTGATTGCGTCTACGATAGACGTAGAGTTCACGACGCAGGAAGAAGTTCTCTTCATTCGAGGAGAAATGGCCAATGACAGACTGGTTCGGACGCCCCGTCCTGCACGTGACTGACGTTGAGACCTCGCTCCGCTTTTATGTTGACCGGCTCGGTTTCACGAGCCCATGGCGCTACGAGGAGGATGGCAGGACGCACGTGGCGCAGGCCGACCGGCAGGGCTGCGCGCTTATCCTGGCCGACACGTGGCCGGAGAAGGTCGGCAAGGGGCTGATGTTCATTTCCGTGAATGGCGAACAGCAGACGCGCGAGGCTGCGATCGGCGCGTTGGACGCGCTGCGCGCGGAGCTCGAGGCGAAAGGCGTTTCGGTCAAGGACGGTTCGTGGGGCTACCGTCTCCTGGTGGTCGATGATCCCGACGGCAATCAGCTCTTCTTCAACTACCCGAGCGAGACTACATCCGGCAAGATTGTTTAGTCAGGCGTAGCCCAATCAATCCAATCGGTGTTCCAACACCGGTCGTCAAGCCGCGTCGGCAGCCCGCGCGAGTGTCCGCTCGGCGAACTCGTTCAAGCTCGTGTCTTCCGCGGCCGCGCGTTCGACCAGCTTGGCGTGGAGCTCGGGAGCGAGACGCAACAGGATCTTGCCTGAGTACGGCTTGTTCGGCTCGATCCCTTCCTCCGCGCAGTGCGCGAGGTACACCTCGACCGAATCGCGCAGCGCCTTCCGGGTTTGTTTGACGGTGTGGCCGACAAACGTGATGACGTCGCGCGTGTTGATGACGGTCCCGTGCATCTCGTCCGCCTCTTCGTCGAACTCTACTTTGCCGATGTATCCCTTGTATGTCATGATGACTGCCATTGTGCCCTCTACTCCGAGAGAGAGTTTGTCCTGGTCCTGGGGCCGGGTTCGCCCGGCCGTCGTGCCGCACACCATCTATTCGTCCTCCGGGCGAATGCCGGCGCGTATGAGGAAGGTTTTCGCGTCGTGAATCAGAAACCGTCGTGCTTGCGGGGAGGGGTGCGGCCGGTGAAACACCGCTGAGACTCCATTGGCCATCGCAATGATCCGCGACCCCTCCCGTTCCTTCACCTGCCCAACTGCCTTCAAGAGCGATTCAATGTCTGCCCACCGCATTGTGGGGGGCACCCGGTAGATCGCCGAGAGCGTTTCGAGGTGGCGCTTGTGCACGGGCAATGATAGCGTATTGTGCTATCACAATCAATAGCACAATACGCTATCACGATCAGTATGACAGAACTGACGAGACGGTCTGTGAGGGGTTTGCTTTCTAACTACTGATATGGCAGTCTTATCGGATGCTAGAAACACCTAGCAACCAACCAGCGCCCCCCTCTGGCACCGATCTCGCCGTCCACGATCTACTTACGGTCGATGCCGGTTATCTGGTCACTCGGGCCGAGGCGTACATCGGGGCAGCCCGCGCGCCCAACACGGTCAGAGCCTACGAGGCGGACTGGCGCCACTTCGCTGGATGGTGCGCCCGGCACCATGCCCCCTCGCTTCCCGCCGACCCTCGGCTCGTCGCCCTCTATCTCACGTCCCTCGCGGAGGGGCGCCGCGAGGGTGCGCTTTGGATCGAACGGCCCCGGCGCGTCACCACGCTCGATCGGCGGCTCTCCGCGATCCGGCACTTCCACCGCGCCGCAGGCCACGAGCTCGATACCCACGACCCCGTCCTCCGCGACACCTGGCGCGGCATCCGCCGCACCCTCGGCAACGCCCCGCGCGGCAAGGCACCGACGGTGACGGAGTTTCTCCGCGCGATGGCCGACACGCTCCCGCCGTCGCCCTCTGGAGTCCGCGATCGGGCGCTTTTGCTCGTGGGTTTCGCGGGCGCGTTCCGCCGATCGGAGCTCGTCGCGATTGACCACGCACACTGCGCACGGCACCGCGATGGGATCATCATCACGATCCCGTACTCCAAGACGGACCAGGAGGGCCGCGCCGAGGAAGTCGGTCTCCCGTATGGCGCGCATCCCGAGACGTGTCCGGTCCGCGCGCTCACGGATTGGCTTTCACTCGCCGAGATCATCGAGGGGCCGGTATTCCGCCCCATCACTCGGCATGGCCATATCGCACCCACGCGACTCACGGATCGCAGTGTCGCGCTCGTGATCAAACGCGCGGTGTCAGCCGCACGTGATGCCGCGATCAAGCGAGGAAACACCGCGCTTGCGGAAAGCATGGATCCCGCTCGATACGCGGGACACAGCCTCCGCGCCGGCTTCATCACGAGCGCGGCCGCGGCCGGCGTGTCCGAAAGTGACATCATGCGCCAGAGCCGCCACAAACGTAGCGACACGCTCCGCAAATACATCCGGCACGCCACGGTCTTTCGCCAGAACGCCGCCGCGAAGGTCGGCCTCTGAGCGCACCCCAAACTGGGCCGGTCAGCTCAGATTCATCTTCGCGAGCAACGCCTTGAACCGCGGATACGGCCGCAGCGGCGCCAACAGGAACGACCCGCCGATCCCGTTCACCGCACCTGAGCGCTCCGCGTACGCCTGCTCGAGCAAATCCAGCGCGCGCTCGTGTTCCCCCAACCCCGTGTACACGAAGGCGAGATGGTACGGCGAGACGTACGAGTGCCGCCCCTGTTCTTCGAGCTGGTGTAACACCTCACGTGCCTTCTCCGTGTGGCCCGTCTCCGCATACGCCTGCGCGAGTTGCGCGCGCCACTGCGTATTGGCGGCCGTGAGTGCGACCGCCCGCTCGAGCGCGGCGAGTCCTTCTTCCGGCTTCCCCATCTTGATCTGCGCCCAGCCGAGTGTCGCGTGCCCGCGATCCAGCCCGGGATCGTCTTCCAGTGCCCGTGCCGCACCCGCGGCAGCCTCGGCGTACCGGCCGGCCCGGAGCTGCGTAGTCGAGACATCCAGCCGGTGCGCCAGCGGGTCGAGCTCCTGCGCCCGTTGCTGCAACGCGATCGCCTCGTCGTACCGGCCGAGCCCGGCGTACATCCGGCCGTACAAATCGTAGATGTCCGCGCCACCAGGGCTCAGTTCCAGCGCGCGCCGGAACTCGCGTTCGGCGTTCGTCCAGTCGAAGTGCAGATAGTGGAGATACGCCATCGCGCAGTGCGCCTCGCCCAGTGTGGGGTCGAGCGCCAGCGCTTGCTCCGCCGCGGCTCGCGCGTGTGCGTACACGTCCGCCGATGCCTGCATCGCCCCCTCACCGAAGTCGGCGTACACCATCGCCATGTTCGCGTATGCGAGTGCGTATGTTGGATCCTCCGCGATCGCGCGCTCGAAGTACACGATCGCCCTCTTCATCGCGGGCAGGGTGTACTTCACAAGCAAGTGCCGGCCCTGCACGTACAGTTGATACGCCTTGAGGTCCCGCGTCTGCTCCTTCCGGATTCGCGTCTGCTCGTCGAGTGACAGCTCGGCCTTGAGTGCGGCCGCGATGTGCAGCGCGACGTCAGTCTGGATCGCGAAGATGTCAGTCAATTGCCGGTCGTACGTCTCCGCCCACAGATGTTGGTCAGTCTCGGCATCGATCAACTGCGCCACGATCCGCACTCGGTCGCCTGCCTTGCGCACGCTCCCCTCGAGCACGGTGCCGGCGCCCAGGATCGCCGCGATCTCCTTGAGCCCCTGCACACGTGACTTGAACGGCATCACCGACGAGCGTGAGATGACCTTGAGGGAATGGATCTTGGACAGGTGCGCGATCACGTCCTCTGTGAGCCCGTCGGCGAAGTACTCGTTCTCCGGGTCCGCGCTCAGGCTCAGGAACGGAAGCACCGCGACCGCCGGGGCCCGCGCGGGTCCGGGCGCCGTCAGCGCCTCCACGAACGCCGCCGCGGATGCGAACCGGTCGGCCGGCGCCTGTGAGAGCGCAGTCTTGAGCGCCTGCTCCATCGCCACCGGCACCGCGGGCCGCAACCGCCTCACGCCGGGCACGGGGTCGACGAGCTGTTTCGCGAGGAGCGCGCGCGGGTTCGGGCCGGTGTACGGTGGCTCTCCGGCCAGCATCTCGTACAGCACGCAAGCGAGGCTGTACACGTCGCTCCGCGCATCGAGCACCCGCTCGCTCATCGCCTGCTCGGGACTCATGTACTCTGGCGTCCCGATCACGAGTCCCGTCTCCGTCAGCCGCTTGCCCTCTTGGGCCGTCGTCGCGAGCGCGATGCCGAAGTCCGTCACCATCGCCTCCCCTTCGTGCAGCAGGATGTTCTCCGGCTTCACGTCCCGGTGGACCACGTTCTGGGCGTGCGCGTGGCCCAGCGCGGCGGCGACCTGGCGGGTGATCGTTAGCGCTTCATTGACCGGCAGCTCCCGCTCGCGCGTGAGCTTCTGACGTAGTGACTCGCCCTTGATGTAGGGCATTACATAGAAGAGGGAGCCGTCCGCGTCGCCCGAGTCGTACAGCGGCAGAATGTGTGGGTGGCTGAGCTTCGCGGCGATCTCGACTTCGCGCAGGAATCGGGTCGGACCAAGGGCCGACGCCAGCTCGGCACGCAGCACTTTGATCGCCACCTGGCGATTGTGTTTGAGGTCGCGGGCCAGGTAGACGGTCGCCATCCCGCCGCGCCCAAGCTCCCGCTCGATGCGGTACCGGCCGGCAAGTGCGCTCGTGAGGCGGGGAAGGGTATCGACCACGGGCGACCGCTCCTACGGGGGAAGGCGAACCGTATGATAGAGGCCCCCCGGGCACCGTGGTAGGCTATTGTGACTCCTTACGGGCTCCTATGGCGCCACGAATTGCCAGCGTGCGATGACCGACGCCTCGACGGGGATCTCTCCCGGGTTGATCGGCGTCTCCGCGGACGCGCCGTAACCCGCGCGCGCTCTTGCCAAGAACGCCCGGGGGTAGACAGGCTCGTCCTGGGCCGTGATCGAGACGAGTCGCCCCAATGTCCCGCCCATCGACTTGGCGATCGCCGTCGCATCCGCGCGTGCATTACTCACTGCCTGCGCCAGCACGCTCTGCCTCGGTGCATCGGTGTTGCTCGCGTCGAATGCGACGTCCTGCACCCCGTTTGCTCCGCGTGCGAGCGCGCCATCGATCACCGGCCCGACGCGATCCAACTGCGTCAGCGTGACCTGCACGGTATTCCGCGAGGCGTATCCGACTTGCTTCGGCTGATTCGCGTTCGCGACGGGCTCGTAGTTGGGCTGCACGTTGTATCCGACGGTCGACACCTGTGCCCCCGAGTACCCCAACGCCTTGAGGGTGTCGAGCACCCGCCGCTGAACCCGCGCGTTCGCGGCCGCGACGGAAGCGGCGTCAGGACCCTTGGTCTCGACGCTCAGGGTCACCGTCGCGCGGTCCGGCGCGACGCGGGTCTCCCCATGTCCGGACGCCTCGATCACCGGCTCGGCGAGGCTCGTGTCGTGCCGCACCAGGGTCGCCTGCGCTCCCAGCGGTGTGGTAGGCGCCGCCAGCCAAATTGCGGTCGCGATGAGCCAGATTCGGATGCCGGTGAGCACGGTGGCCTCTGGGAAGGTGTCGTGTGGAAGCGGGCGGGGACACACGTAAGACGGCAAAGGCCAATCCACGTGCACACGGGCCGAGCTTCGAGCGTCCGGATTTGCCGCCGCGACGGACCGGCGGCCTGCTTGTAGTATTGGTGTACGCCCATGGACCACGCCCAGATCATTGCCCGCCTTTCGTCCAGCCCCTGGACGGCGATCCCGCTCCTCTTCGTGGCCGGGGTCCTTACGAGCTTCACGCCCTGCATCTATCCGATGATCCCGATCACCGCGGCGATCGTCGGCGGGAGGTCGGTCGGCGGGGCGGTGACGTCCCGCTTCCGGCCGATCGCGCTCACGCTCTGCTATGTCCTCGGTCTCGCGCTCGTGTACGCAGCGCTCGGTGTCCTCGCGGCGCTCACCGGCACGCTCTTCGGCACGGTCAGCTCCAGTCCATGGGCGTATTTCGCGATGGCGAATTTGCTCCTCCTCTTCGCCCTCGTCATGCTCGACGTCGTCCCCCTGCGTCTCCCCACCGCGCTCATCGGTCGTGCCGCGCAGGCGGGACAGGGTGGGGAAGCGGCCGGCGCGTTCGTGATGGGCGCGGCCTCCGGTCTCGTCGCTGCTCCGTGCTCGGCGCCGGTCATGGCCGCGGTCCTCACCTGGGTCGGCACGACGCACAGCCCCGTCCTCGGCTTCATCTATCTCTTCGTCTTCTCGCTCGGCATGTGCACCTTCCTCGTCGCCGCGGGTATCTCCTCCGGCGTGATCGCCCGTCTTCCGCGCGCGGGCGCCTGGATGGTGTGGGTGAAGCGCGCGTTCGCCGTCATCATGCTCGGCGCCGCCGAGTATTACCTGATCCTCGTGGGCCAACAGCTGATCTAGGTTTCCGGATGCTCACTCGCTCGCTGTCTCGTGCTGTACACGTCGCGGCACTCGCCGCGCTGACGATGGTCGCGCACCCCCGGTCCGCCGCCGCCCAAGACGGCGGCATCGCGGTCGGCGCGCACGCGCCCTCTGCCGCGGTCCGCTCGCTCGACGGCGCGCCGCTCCAGCTCTCGACGGTAGTCGGGCCCGGGCCCGCGCTCGTGGAGTTCTGGGCCACCTGGTGCCCGAACTGCAAGGAGCTCGAGCCGGCAATGTCCGCGGCGCAGACAAAGTACGCGGGCCGGATCAAGTTCGTCACGGTTGCCGTCGCGATCAACGAGTCGATCGAGCGCGTCCGCAAACACGCCGCCGCGCACAACATGGCGCCTACGGTCGTGTATGACGCCGATGGCGCCGCCGCCACCGCGTATGATGCCCCCGCGACGTCCTACGTGGTCGTCATCGACCACGCAGGCAAGGTCGTCTATACCGGCATCGGCGGCACGCAGGATCTGGACGCCGCGATCAAGAAGGCGCTGTAGCGGAGACGCGCCCCGCGCACGATCGGCTACTTCTTCGGTGGTGGGGGAGGGGGAGGCGTCGGGGGTGGCGCCGCGGGGGTGACTTTCTCGATCGCCTGCCGCAATTCCGTGTATGCAGCCGGAGACAGGACCTTGAACGACGGCGTCTCGTACGAGATCCGTCCGTCGGGGCCCACCACGAACAGCGATCGGTTGTCGACTTTGTAGGTGGTGTCGTACGCGGCGTACTGCTTTCCGATGATGCTCCCGCTGTCGCTGGCGAATACGATCGGGAAATCTGCTTCCCGTGCCCAGTCGGCCAGCGTCGTGTCGGCGTCGACGCTGATGCCGATCACCGTGACTCTGCGGCCGTTCTTGAAGAGCGTGGCGTACTGATCACGGTACGCCTCCATTTGGATGGTTCAGCCCTTTGTCCGCGCCTGATAGAAGAACGCGAGCACCACGGTCTCACCGCGGTAGTCGGCCAGATGCACCGGCGCCTTGAGGAGGCCGAATCGCGTCGCCCCTGGCAGAGTGAAGTCGGGTGCGAGGGCGCCAACCGCGGGCGCGACCAGCGCCGCCTGCTGCGCCCCTGCTCGCGACGCGAGCGCCGCGGCAGCAATGACCAGCAGTCCAGCGCAATGGAGTGGAGTTCGCATCAAATGCCTCGTGTGTGAGGGTGTGTAAACGTACGTAACAGCCTGGGTGGCCGAATGTACCGCCCAACACAAGTCTACCGGCTACAGCGCCTCGATGTACGCGATCTCCCCGTGCAACGACTGGTCCAACCCCTCGGTCTCGCCGGCTTCGCCGACCTTGACCGGCGTGATGCGATCGATGATCCAGAGCATGCCATAGGTGAACACGAATGCCCACACTGATGACAGCAGTACGGCGCCCAGTTCCACGAGGAAGAAATGTGGGTTCCCGTTGAGCAGCCCGTCGGTGCCGGCGGGGTTGAACGCGACCGACGCCAGAAGCCCGCAGGAGACGATGCCCAGGAATCCCCCGACCCCGTGTACGCCCCACACGTCCAGCGCATCGTCCCAGCCCATCTTGTTCTTGAGCGCTACCGCGTAGAAGCAGACGATACCGGCCAGGATTCCGATGATCACTGCCGCGGTGGGCGACACGTACCCCGCGGCGGGGGTGATGGTCGCCAATCCCGCCACCGAGCCGGTGAGCAACCCGAGGAACTTTGGTTTCTTCGTGGTCATCCAGTCGATCGCGAGCCACGTCATCGCCGCGAAGCTGGCCGCGAGGTCGGTGTTGATGAACGCGACCGCGGTCACGGAGTCGACCCGGAATTCGCTCCCCGCATTGAACCCGTACCACCCGAACCACAGTAGTCCCGTGCCGAGCGCCACCAGCGGGATCGAATGCGGGCCCCGGTCCGCTACCCGGCGACGCCCGACGTACAGCACGGAGGCCAACGCCGCGATGCCGGCGATGTTGTGCACGACGATGCCACCGGCGAAGTCGAGCACGCCCCACTGCGCCATGAGCCCGCCCCCCCAGATCATGTGCACGAATGGGAAGTAGACGAGCACCAGCCACGCGGTCAGGAAGAGCATGTAGGCGGGGAACCGTACGCGGTTCGCGAATGCGCCGGTGATGAGCGCGGGGGTGATGATCGCGAACATCATCTGGTAACCGAAGAAGACGAACAGCGGAATGGTGTCGTTCGTCGGCGACGGGGTGTTGAGCGTGATCCCGTGCAGGAACGCCCAGTGGAGGTTGCCGATGATGCCGGCGTAGTCGGTGCCGCTCTTGACGTCGCCGCTGAAGCAGACGGAGAAGCCGAAGGCCCACCAGAGCACGGTCGTCCACCCCATCGATGTAAAGCTCTGCATCATGATCGCCAACACATTCTTCCGGCCAACCAACCCGCCGTAGAAGAACGCGAGCCCCGGCGTCATCAACATGACGAGGCTCGAGCAGAGCAGCATGAACCCGGTGTTCCCCGTGTCGAGCGTCAGATGCGCCATGCGATCGGCTCCGCGCTATGCGAGTGGTCCCCCGATGACCGGGATTCCCCGATCCTCACCGCACCACCGGGTCACGGTGAGGCGGGAGGGGGGGGTGATATTATCCCGGCGTTTGGCGTGGTTGCAAGTTTCTGACGGCGTCTCCGCTCAGTCGGCGTCGGGGGTGATCAAATGGGTGACCACGGGCTCGCCGATCACCATCTGATTGATCTGTTCCTGTAATACGCGGTCGGCGTTCGTGACGCGCTCGTGCTGCCGCAGATGCTCGAGCCACGATTCGACCAGGAAAGTCTCCAGGAACCGCCCCGGCTCCGTGACGTCCTCGAAAAGGCCCCATGCGTACGCGCCGTCTGCGCCGCGTTCATGCGACAGCCGGCGGACCGCGACCAGGAACGCGGCGCGCTCAGCGTCCCGGACACGATATTCGACGGTCACTAACACCGGCCCGGCATCGCGCTCGATTTCCGCGCTCACGACCGGCATGGCCCAGTGCATCGATGGCGAGAGGTCGGCCCCCGCTCCTGACAGCAACGGCCAGCGCCAGGTCAGCGGGATGGCAACCAACGTGCCCGCCGCCGCGATGAAGAGCGCCATCGGCACGCCACTCACACGCGCGGCTTGCCCCCATACGATACTCCCGATTGTCAGTGCGCCAGAGATCACGGTCACGTAGATCGCGAGCCCCCGCCCTCGCACCCACTCCGGAAGGGCGATCTGCGCGGAGACATTGAGAGTCGAAACGACGCAGATCCACGAAACGCCCGCGATGATGCTTGCGCCCAGTGCGGCGGGTGCGGCATGCGCCACGCCGAATAGGGCCATCGCCGCGGCGGTGCCGATCGACCCCGCGACCGCCAGCCAGTTCGACCCGAGCATCGACTTGAGCCTGGGCAACGCGAGTGCGCCCACGATCGCGCTCGCGCCGATCGCGCCCAGCAATACGCCGTACAATGTCGCTCGCCCCCCGATCTGGCTCCGCGCCACGAGAGGCAGCAATGCCCAGTAGCAACTCGCGAAGAAGAAGAACGCAGCGGCCCGCACCAGGCTCGCGCGGAGCTGGCGGTTGTTGCGCGCGTGCCGGATGCCCACGCGGATGGCGTTGGTGACGTGTTCCGCGGGTAATCGGGACAGTCGCGGCTTGGGCGAATGCCAGGACCACAATGCGCCGATCGATCCAATGTTGCTCACGGCGTTCACCCAGAACGGTGCAGCGATACCCCACCCGGCAGTGATCAGACCGCCCAGCGCGGGTCCCAATGCCCGGCTCACGTTGATACCGACGCTGTTCACCGCCACCGCGGCGGGGAGATCCTCCCTCGGCACAAGTAACGGCACGACGGATTGCCACGCGGGTGCGGTCGCGGCCGACCCGGCCTCGAGCAGGAAGATGAACAGCAACAGGGTGGCTGGAGTCACGAGATGCAGCCACACGAGCACGGCGAAAGCGGTCGCGATCAGAGTAATGATGCACTCCCCCGCGATCAGGAACCGACGCTTGTCGATGATGTCCGCGAGCGCGCCCGCCGGGATCGCGAACAGGAACATCGGCAGGGTGGTCGCGACTTGCACCAGCGACACGAGCAGGGGATCGGCGTCGAGCCCGGTCATCAGCCACGCCGCCGACGCGCTGTACATCCAGGACCCGATGTTTGAAACGACGGTCGCGGTCCACAGGAGGCTAAACGCCCTGTGGCGAAAGGGGCTCCAGAGTGAGGGCCCGCGTGCACGTGCGGCGGTCACGCCGGCGGACTTGAGTGCTTCCACAGTGACGCAACTTTGCGGGCCGGCGGCCGAGGACGCAACGTCATGGCCGGCGGGCGCCCTCCGGCGCCGCTACGCCGCGAGGGCGGTCATTGGCGAGATCCGGACGGCGCGCAATGTCGGGATCGAGGCCGCCAGCGACGAGACGACCATGAGCAGCCCGGCGATCGCGAGGATGGTCAGCAGGTCGCCCGGTGACACGCCATAGAGCTGTTCGCGGAGCAGACGAGTCGTGAGCACGGAAAGAACGGCACCGACGGTTGCACCGACCGCGATGGGGGCGAGCGCGTCACGTCCGACGAGCGAAGCGATTGCCGCGGGCGTTGCGCCGAGCGCCATGCGGAGTCCGATCTCACGCGTGCGCTGCCCGGCCGAGTAGGCGATCACGCCGTACACGCCCACGCTGGCGAGTACGAGGGCAATGGCACCCAACACGGACAGCAAGAGCGTGTTGAAGCGTGCCGTCGCCCTTGATGTCTTCACCAGGCTTTCCATCGTTGCCACATTGGCGATCGGCAGGCTCGGGTCAACGCCGTCGACCGCATGCCGGATCGCTGCCTCCATCGTCGCCGGATCAGAGGCGGTGCGGGCAACGATCGTGAGCGAGCCTTGCATGCCGGTCCACAGAGGGAGCGGCGTTTGCCCGACCGGAATGTAAAACTCCGGGTCCGGCTGTTGATCCAACGCGACGTCTCTCGGATCGACTATCACGCCGACCACTTCCATGAAGTGCTGGTGGCTCGGATCCATCCCTTCCATGCGTTTCCCGATGGCGTTCTCGCCCGGCCAGAATCGCTTGGCGAGCGCTTCATTGATGATGGTGACGTTGGGGACGCCTGCCTTGTCCGTCTCGTTGAAGTCGCGTCCGCCGCGGAAACGGATCTTCATGGTGGCGAAATAGTTGGGCGTCACCGGTCGCACCGCGGCAATGAAACGCTCGCCATCAATCATCGGCCGGCCTTCGGGGCCAATGCCGACTCGAGTGCTGGCCGCGAGTGGTAGCGCGGACGTGAGCGCGGCCGACTGCACACCGGCAGTTCGATCCACTCCCTCCCGAATTGCGCGGTACGCCTCGAGGCCCGACGCGATGTCAGGGTACCGGGCGGGCGGCAGCACAACCTGCGCCGTGAGGACATGGTCGCTGTCGAAGCCGGGATTGACGTGGCTGATCTCCCACGCGGTGCGGATGAGCAGTGCGGCCCCCGTCAGCAGCGACATGGCGAGCGCGAGTTCCGTGGCGACGAGCACTCGGCGCGCTTTGTCGCGGGCTCTGCTCTGACCGGTGCCACGACCGCCCTCCCGCAGAGTCGCCTCCACAGCGGAATCCGCGACTCGCATCCCCGTGAGCACCCCGACGACGAGACTGCAGAACCCAGCCGCGACGAATGCGCCCAGCAAGACCGGCCCATCGATGCGCGCCTCATCGAGGCGAGGGACGCCGGGTGGGCTCGTGGCCACGATTCCCTTCACCAGTCCAAAAGCCAAGGCGATGCCGGCCGTACCGGCTACGGCGCATAAGACACCACTTTCGGTCACCAGCTGCTGCACCAACCGCGCCCGGCCCGCGCCTAAGGCCGTGCGGATACCCATTTCGCGCACACGCGCAGTCGCCCGTGCAAGCGAGAGGTTGGCGACGTTCACGCAGGCGATGAGGAAGACCAACGAGACGGCGCCGAGAAGCAGGAAAAGCCGAGTCCGCAGATTTCCGACGAGATCGGAGGAGTAGAGCGTCACCAAACCTGAGTATCCGCTCCCCCACATCGGGTTCTGTCTGGCGAGGCTCTGCTCGGACGCGTCCACCGCGGCCGTTGCCTGGGACGCCGACACACCTGGCGCGAGTCGTGCGACGAGCAGAAGGCCGCGGGATTTGAAGTCGAGCAGGTCGGTAGACGACAGCGCGAGGGGCTCCCACAGCTCGGCGCCGAAGCTGACGGCGTCGAGCGACGCGGGCATGACTCCGATGATGGCGTACGAATCGCCGTCGAGACGCAGCTGTTTACCGAGCACCGCCCGATCGGCGTTAAACTCCCGGACCCACAGCCGATGGCTGAGGATCACGACGTGTGGCGCCCCGGGTTGGTCATCAGCGTCGTCGAAACCGCGGCCGAGCTCGGGCGCGACGCCGAGTACTTGCGTGACTGCCGCGGTGGACCGGGTACCTGTGACGACCTCGGGTGCGTCACCGCGCGTCACGGTAAACGATACACCCGGCTGCGTGGCCACCACGGCATCGAAGATGTGCGGCAGTGCGTGCCAGGTTGCGAACTCGAGATTGGACGATGTCACCAGCGGCACGCCGTCGCGCACCGGATGCAGATCGACCACCCGATCAGCGTGCGAAAAGGGAAAGGGCCGTAGCACGACCGCTTCTACGACGCTGAACACGGCTGTCGTGGCGCCAATGCCGATGGCCAAAGTGATGATCGCGGCAATCGCGAACGACCGCGCGACCAGCAACTGCCGTAGGCCGAACAGAGCGTCCTGCCGCAGACGGTCGAGTGTATCCCGTATGTTCGACGTAGTCATCCTGTCACCTCTCGCCAGTTTCGGACACTGCCACCACTGGTGGCCGGTTTTGATCGGAGACACTCCTTCGTACTATTGTCTGATGACATTACGACCGATAGTGGCCGCCGTGCTGACCCTTGTGTCCTCGGGGCCTCAGAAGCGTCCTCCGGGACCAGCGCCGCAAGCGGCTCACCGCTGGCGCGTCGGGCACGAGCAGCAAATACTCCAGGAATTCGACAGTTTGCTTGCCATTCCCGACGTCGCCAGCGACACGGCGAACATCCGCCGAAACGCGGACGCGTTGGTGCGAGCGTTACAACGGCGTCACGTGGCGGCAAAGCTGCTTTCCGTACCTGGTGCCAATCCCGTGGTTTACGGAGACATCAAGACCCCGGGAGCCAAGCACACGATTGTTTTCTACGCACACTATGACGGGCAGCCCGTCACACCCGACGAGTGGGACGGAAAGGCACCATTTACACCAGTGACGCGGGTCGTGAATGGTGAGCCCCGCATATTCGCGCGCGCAGCGGCGGATGATAAGGCCGCCATCATGGCCCAACTGACTGCGCTCGACGCCTTGCAGGCCGCGCACATTCCACTGAAGGCGAATGTGCGCTTCGTCTGGGAAGGCGAGGAAGAGGCGGGATCGACGCACCTTCGCGATATCATCGAGCGATACCGTACGGAGCTCGGCGGCGACGTCTGGCTCATCTGCGACGGCCCAGTCGATCAGAGCGGACGACAGACCGTGGTGTTCGGCGCCCGCGGCGTCACTCACCTCCAGATCACGTTGTTTGGGCCAAACCGCGAGCTGCACAGCGGTCATTACGGCAATTGGGCGCCGAATCCGGCGATGATGCTCGCCCAGCTCGTCGCGGGGATGAAAGACGAGACGGGAAAGGTCCTGGTGCCACACTTCTACGATGGAGTCACACCGCTGGGTGAGTTGGAGCAGCGAGCGATTGCGGAAGCGCCAGCCAACGAGGCCACCTTGCGCGAAGCGTTTGCGCTCGGCCACACAGACGGCGAGGGGAAACGACTCCTGGAGTTGCTAAACGAGCCGGCACTCAACATCGACGGGATGACGTCGGCCCGAACCGGAGCGACCGCCAACAACGTGATCCCGTCGACCGCCACCGCCGACATCGATCTGCGGCTCGTGAAGGGCGTTGATTGGAGGGTTGAGCAACAGCACGTGGTCGACTACGTCGTTTCGCGTGGGTACTTCGTGACGGACACCACGCCGGATAGAGCCATGCTTCTGGCGCACCCCAGAGTCGCGCTCGTGGTTCGTGGCAACCTTGGATACAACGCCGTGCGGACGCCGATGGATCTCCCAATCGGGCAAGCGATCATCGCTGCGGTCGAGAGTGCCCGGGGGCCAGTCGCCACGCTTCCGACCATGGGCGGAAGCGTTCCGCTCGAGATGATCGAGCAAGCCGCGAACGCGCACCCCATCATTGTGCCGATCGCCAACTACGATGACAACCAGCACGCCGCGAACGAGAATCTCCGGCTGCAGAATCTCTGGGATGGCATCGAGACGATGGCGGCCCTCGAAGCCATGGAGTAGTACGTCGCGCGATGCGCGGGCAACAACTACCCCACAGCCCCCGCGCCCAGGCCGCGGGCCATCGCGGTCGCCGCAAAGACCATCAGAATCACCAGCACTGCTTCGATCCTGCTGATCCATGCCATGCTCGACGCGCGATCCGTGCGCACTCGCTCACCACGACGCAGGGCCATGCGCCAGCGGATCAGAGTTACCATCGGCCACACTTCGAGGCAGAGAATCACAATCAGCAACGCCATCTTCGTGAGAAAGAACCCGTTCTGCATGTAGTACGAGGTTCCTTTCTCGAACCCGCCAAACGCCCGTGCAACGCCCGTCGTGATCCAGATGAGTGCCGCGATCCCCCACAACGAATCGGCGTAAAACACGCGGTTGAAGGCACCCGGCGAGTCGAGAGGCGCCCGCAACGCCCGAGCCCGCGCCCACACCGAGCCGAGTCCGACCCCAAGTGCCAGCAAGTGAAACGCGGCGAGCATCCAGCGAACCGTCATGTTTCCCTCAATCAATCGTGGTAGGCAGGGGATGCGCACACACCGTGCCCACACCGGACTGGATTGCCTCGTCAGGGTTTGTGGATCACGTCGTCACGCGAGTGCGTCACGCGAGGGCCTGCTCCAGATCGCCGATGAGATCGCCGGTATCCTCGATCCCGACCGAATACCGCACCAGCCCTTCCGGTATCCCAAGTGCCTCACGTTCGGCGGCCGTATTCTCGACGTGACTAGTCGTCGATGGCGGACCCACGACTGTCTCGACTGAGCCGAGGTTGGCCGCCAGATGCGCGAGCTCGAGCCGCGGCAGAACCGATCGCACCTGATCGAACCCGCCCGCCAGCATGAAGCTCAACACTCCGCCAAACCCCCGCATCTGCCGCTTCGCCACATCGTGGTGCCGGTGACCCGGCAGGCCTGGATAGAACACGGCGCTCACCTTGGGATGCCCCGACAGATACTCGGCGATCCGCTGCGCGCTCGCATTCTGTTGGCGGATGCGCAGATGCAGCGTCTTCATCCCGCGCAGCAACAGATACGCCGCAGATGGATGCAGCGTCGCACCGGTGATCTCGCGATAGTGGTAGACGCGCTGCACCAGCTCCGGTGGTCCGCAGAGCACACCGCCGAGCGCGTCGGCGTGGCCCCCGAGAAACTTGGTCGCGCTGTGGACCACGAGATCCGCACCGAGCGCCAGCGGGTTCTGGTTGATGGGGGTCGCAAACGTGTTGTCCACCACCACCAGGGCGCCCACCTGATGCGCGGCCGCCGATAGCCGCGCGATATCCGTGATCCTGAGCGTCGGATTCGTCGGACTCTCGAGATAGAGCATCGCACACCCGGAGGCGACAGCCGTTTCGATCGCGGCGTAGTCCTCGGTGTCGCACAGCGTCACCCGGACGTTGATGCGCGGCAGAAACTCCGTGAAGACCTTGTTGGTGCCGCCGTACGAATCCTTGATCGACACCACGTGGTCGCCCGGTGCCAGCAGGGCGAACATCGTGTTGCTGATCGCGGCCATTCCCGTTGCGAAGCTCGTTGCCGCTGGTGCGTCTTCGAGCGCCATCACCTTTCGCTCGAACGCCTCCACGGTCGGATTCGTGTTGCGGCTGTAGATGTGTCCGGACGCTCGTCCGAGCGCCACCTGCTGCCAATGATCCACGTCGGCGTAGCCGAACGCCACGCTGTGCACCACCGGCACCTGCGTCGCCCTGGCGCAGAGACTCTCCTCCTCGCCGGCCCACACGGCAAGAGTATCGAGCGAGGGACGCAGCCCGGGCGAGTCTGGGACTCGCTGAGATTTTGATGTCGTCATCCAGGGCTCCGGACGCTGGCGGTCGGTGGTCCCGGCTATTACTGGGCCGGTCACGAACGGCCCCCGGAATAACTTGGCGCGAGCCAGCCGCTCCCAAAAGGTCCCGCGTTGGCAGCCGGGATCGCTGTTTCTACATATTCCCTTTGTCCGCAGCGTTCTCGCTCACCACACCCGGCATCCCTTTCAATGCCCGACGCTCCTCCGGCCGCCGCCGAGGCCCGCGGCACACCGCCCACCCCGCGAACCCCGGCTCTGGTCATCGGGTCGATCCGGATCACCGGGTGGCGCTTCCAACTGATCCAGATCGTGATCTTCGGCGCCATCGGTGCGTTGGTCGCGACGCGGCTCGCGCAGTCCGCCAGGAAAGTGGGTTGGTCGCAGACGGTGGGACACGCGTGGCCGCTCTACGCCTCCGTCGCGCTCTGGGTCGCGTTCAGTGCGTACTGGAGCGCCGCCGCACGATCCGCCTCTACCGTCCGCCGGGCGGAAACGCGAGGGTCACGCTCGTTCCACTTGCTCCTCCTCAACGGCTCGATGCTGTTGATCTATATCTCGCTCCCCGGACTCGGCGGGCGGTTCGTGCCGGACACGCAGCTCGTGCATATCATCGGCATCGCCATCCAGGCCTTGTTTTTCCTGTTCGCCGTCTGGGCACGGCGCCACCTCGGTCGCAACTGGAGCGGCGACGTGACGGTGAAAGTCGACCACGAGTTAGTCCGAACGGGGCCATACCGGCGCATCCGCCACCCGATCTACACGGCAATGTTCGGGATGTACGCCGGCGCCGCGATCGCCATTGGCGAGGTACACTCCCTCGTCGCACTTGGCATCCTCATTTTGGCATACGGGCGCAAGATCGGCCTCGAAGAGACCGCACTGCGCGGCGAGTTCGGGCCGGCCTACGACGACTACCGGCGCCATTCATGGGCGGCCATACCGCCCATTTGGTAGTGCGTCGGGAATTGCTGTGGATACACACCGGGGCCGGCGACGAGCCCCGAAATTCCGATTGTTGCACCGTCCGTCACGCGGTACGCGCCCCCCGCCATCGCGTATCGGGCCGCCCGGGCGTAGCTTCGGTCTGCGGGCTCGCTCGTCTACCCAGCCCGGCGGAGGACGCCACCATGCACGTGACCCTGATCGATCAGAGCGGTTTCACGCACGACGTTGCCAACATCCCGAATCCACTCCCGAAAGGCATGCGCCGGATGGGCGGCGTGGACGCGGAGCACCCCGGCGTGCGCGAATACCACCGGGTGGCCGACACCACGAAGTACCGCGAGGCCACGACCCACACCGACATGACCAAAGCACGCTGTGCATCTGACACCTGCAAGTCGCCCGATGCGCGGCCGGTGCTCTTCGCCGCGAAGTACCAGGATGGCGTGGCGTTCGTATGCTCGGACTGCTACCCGGCGCTCGTCAAACGGGTCGACTAGCGCGGCGCGGCGCCCGGCTAGCCCGCCGCCGCGCCGCCGCCTGTTCTGTACCGGCGCCACTCGTCCACCGTGATCTCCCACACCTCGGCGGGAAGCCGCTCAGCGAACTAGCCGCGCTCCTCTGTGTGGATGATGCGCATACGACTTCGCTCGGAGATGCGACGCGCTCGCGCCGCCTATCACGCGGCGTTAAGATGGCGCCCTATGCATCCCCGCCTCACGATCCTCGCCGCCGCCGCGATCGTCGCGGCCGCGCCACTTACCGTCGCGCACGCCCAGTCCGCACCCGCGACATCCGCAGCTCATGGCCGCGGCTTCCAGGTCGTCGTCACACTCGGATCTCATCCCAATGGGATGCCGCACGACGGCCGCCTGCTGCTCGCGATCTCGACTGACAGCACCCACGAGCCGCGCCTCGAGATAACGGATCTCGACAACACGCAACAGTTGTTCGGGATCGATGTGCATGGCCTGAGCCCGACACAGCCCGGCGTTTTCGACGCCCGCGCGTTCGGATATCCGCAGCCAAGCCTCGCCCATATCCCGCCCGGCGACTATTGGGTGCAGGCGATTCTCCACCCGTACGAGGTCTACCACCTCTCCAACGGACACACAGTCGATCTGCCGCCGGACCACGGGGAAGGGCAGCAATGGAACCGCGCTCCGGGATCCCCGATGAGCCGGCCGAAGAAGGTGCACATCGACCCGCGCCTGGGTGGTGAGCTCCGTATCGTCCTCGATACGGTCGTCCCGCCTCTCGAGGAGACCCCCGACACCAGATACGTCAAGCACGTGCGCATCCAGAGCGACCGTCTGACGAAGTTCTGGGGCCGGCCAACGTTCCTGAGCGCGATTCTGGTCCTGCCAGAGGGCTTCGACTCGCATCCCGCCGCGCACTATCCCCTCGCGATCTACCAGGGCCACTTCCAGAGGAACCCGCCGTCATGGCGCGAGGAACCGCCCGATTCGTCGTTGCCCGCACCCGATACGGCGAAGATCGCCCACGACTGCCCCAACGGCAGCGAACGCGATGCCTGCGACCGGCGCGCCCTCACGCGGCTCGCACAGGAGACGTATTACGACTACTACAAGCGCTGGACGGGACCGAATTACCCGCGCGTGATCCTCGTCACGATCCAGCACGCGAATCCGTACTACGACGATTCCTACGCGGTGAACTCCGAAAACGTCGGCCCCTACGGCGACGCGATCACCTACGAGTTGATCCCGTACATCGAGCAGCACTACCGCGGACTCGGCCCTTGGGCCCGCGCCCTCTATGGGGGATCCACCGGCGGCTGGGAAGCGCTCGGCGTCCAGGTCCTGTATCCCGACCAGTACAACGGGACGTACGCCGCGTGCCCCGACCCGATCGACTTCCACCAGTACACGAACTTCGACATCTACACCGCCCGCAACGCCTACTACTCGATCGGCCCGTGGCGCCAGACGCCCCGCGACGGCGAACGCGATGAGTACGGCGACATGCTCTCGACCGTCGAGCAGCAGAATCTCCGCGAGCTGGCCGAAGGCACGCACTCACGCTCGGGCGGCCAATGGGACATCTGGGAAGCGGTCTTCTCACCAGCCGGCGCCGACGGATACCCGCGCCGGATCTATGACAAGCGTACCGGCACCATCGATTCCGTCACGGCCGCGTATTGGCGCGACCACTTCGACCTCGTCCACATCATGCAGCGCGACTGGGGCACACTCGGCGCCAAGCTCCAGGGCAAGATCCACATCTACGCTGGCTTGTCCGACAGTTGGTTCCTGAACGATGCGGTCTACCGCGCCGAAGACTTCTTCGAGTCGACGACGAGCCCGCACTCGGACGCGGAGATCGTCTACGGACCGCGCCACGAGCACTGCTTCACGGGTGACCCCGCGCGGCCCAACTCGATCTCCGGCCTCACATTCACGCAGCGTACGATCCCGCAGATGGTGGCCCACTGGCTCGCGACGGCGCCGAGTGGCGCCGATACGACGAGCTGGCGGTACTGACGAGAAAGGGGAAAGGACAAAGGGGAAAGGAGACACACAGCAGCAGCTGGGATTCGAGCCGTACCGACCGAGGCACTTACAGGAGCACTATGCAACGGCACGATGAAGAGAACGGACGCGAACGACCGGCAGCCATGAATCGCCGGGAGTTCGTGGTGTCGGGTGTCGTCACCGGAGCGCTCGCGGTCGCCGGGTCGGCCATCCCGCGTCGCGCGGGCGCCGCATCCGCAGGCGTCGTCCCACAGCCGGGGCCGTGGACCGTGCCGGACGACTTCCCGTTCGCGGAGATCACAATCGATCGCCTGCAGCAGGCGATGCAATCAGGCCAGTACACCGCGCGAGCGATCGCCGAGCAATACCTGTCCCGCATCGATGCGCTCGACCAGCGCGGCCCGGCTGTCAACGCTGTCATCGAACTGAATCCCGACGCGCTGGCCATCGCCGACGCACTCGATGCCGAGCGCAAGGCCAAGGGATCCCGCGGTGCGATGCACGGCATCCCGGTGCTGATCAAGGACAACATCGCGACCGCGGACAGGATGCAGTCCACCGCGGGGTCGCTCTCGCTCGTGGGCGGCACGCCGCCGCGCGATGCGCACATCGTCGAACGCCTCCGCGCCGCCGGCGCCGTGATCCTCGGCAAGACCAATCTCAGTGAGTGGGCAAATTATCGCTCCACCCACTCCTGCAGCGGATGGAGCGGCCGCGGCGGCCAAACGCGCAACCCGTACGCACTCGATCGCACCCCCTCGGGCTCGAGTTCGGGATCCGGTGTCGCCACGGCGTCCAACTTCTGTACGGTATCGATCGGCACCGAAACCGACGGTTCGATCGTCTCGCCATCATCGGTCTCGTCGCTCGTCGGCCTCAAGCCGACTGTCGGCCTCGTGAGCCGCGCGGGCATCGTGCCGATCTCTCAGAGCCAGGACACCTCCGGCCCGATCTGCCGGACCGTGCGCGACGCGGCGATCCTGCTCAGCGCCATGGCCGGCATCGACCCGCGAGACACGGCCACTGCCGGCAGCCGCGGCAAGTCGGTCACCGACTACACGACGTTCCTCGACCCGTCAGGTCTCAAAGGCGCGCGGATCGGTGTCGCGCGCGGCCATTACTTCGGATTCAACCGCGAACTCGACAAGGCGGTCGATGATGCGATCGATGTCATGCGGCACGCGGGCGCGATCATCGTCGATCCCGCGAACCTCGCGACGGTTGGCCAGTACGATGACGCTGAGAACGAGGTGCTGCTCTATGAGTTCAAAGCCGGACTCAATCGCTACCTGAGTGACCTCGGCCCCTCGGCCCAGGTGCACACGCTCGCCGATGTGATCGCCTTCAACGACTCGCACCACGATGCGGAGCTGCGGTACTTCGCGCAGGAGTTGATGCTGCAGGCCCAAGCCAAGGGTCCGCTCACGACGCCAGCATATGTCGCCGCTCGCGCGAAATGCGTGAACCTCTCGCGCGCGATGGGCATCGACAAGACGATAGACACGCACCGGCTCGACGCGATCGTGTTGCCCACGGGTGCACCCGGCTGGCCGATCGATCTCGTCAACGGCGACGGCACGGTCCCTGGCGCCGCGAGCAGCTCCACTCCGGCCGCGGTCGCGGGCTATCCGAGCATCACGGTGCCGGTGGGGTTCGCCTTCGGACTACCCGTGGGGATGTCGTTCATCGGCCGCGCCTACAGCGAGGGTATGCTGCTGCGGCTGGCGTACGCTTATGAACAACTCGCACCGATGCGCAAACCGCCGGCCTTCCGCGCCACCGCGGACGTGACGATGGCGGGCCGGCCGAAGTAGCTACGCCGTGGTGTTCGCCACCACCGGCGGCCTTGCAAACCGCTCGAGGATCTCGCTCGCCTCGAGCGGCCGGGCGAAATGATACCCCTGGCCTTGCCCGCACCCGACGCTCTCCAGCGTGCTCCGCTGGTCCTCGTGCTCGATGCCTTCGGCGATCGTCTCGAGCCCCAGCGTGGCGCTCAGCGCGACGATGCCGCGGACCAGCATGGACGCGCGTTCGCTCGACGCGATGTCGTCTACGAACGGCTTTGCGATCTTGACGAGGTCCGCCGGCACGGTGTGCAGCCGGCTCAGCGACGAATACCCGATCCCGAAGTCGTCGATCGCGATGCGTACGCCGAGCGCCTTGAGCGCGCGGAGGTGTGGTACGACATCGGCGAGCTGATGCAGCACGACCGTCTCGGTGATCTCGAGAACCAGGATCCGCGGTGTAAGCCCCGACACCTCGAGTGCCTTGCGCACCGTGTCCACGATCACCCCGTCGACCAACTGCCTGCCTGACAGGTTCACGGTTATGGTCTGCGGCCACGTCCCGCCGGACGCGTCGTACCATTTCCGCGCCTGTCCGCACGCTTCCGTAAGGACCCATTGGCCCAGTGGGACGATGAGACCCGTGTCTTCGGCCAGCGGGATGAACTCGACGGGCGGTAGCAGCCCGCGCGTCGGATGCCGCCACCGGACCAGTGCCTCGACACCGCGCACTGCCTGGTTCGAGAGGTCGGCGATCGGCTGATACTGCAGCATGAGCTCACCGCGTTCGATCCCGTGCCGCAACTCCGCTTCCAGCTCGAGCCGAGCGGGGTCGCGTGCATCCAGGCCGATCACGGAGTCGTCCCGTCCGCGCTTGCCGCGGCGCTTGCTCAGATACATGTCCACGTCCGCCCGGCGGAGCAGCGCGTCGACAGTATCACCGGGGTCGGCTTGCGCGAGTCCGATGCTGGCTTCGACGGCGACCTCGCCGCTCTCGAGCAGCAGCGGCCGGCTGAGTGAGTGCCGAACGCGGTCGACGACGGCATCGATGCGGTCATCGATCGTAGTCCCGGCTCCTTCCAGCAGGATCGCGAACTCGTCGCCGCCGAGGCGCGCGAGCGTGTCCGCGCCGCGCACACAGGTCCGTAGCCGGTCGGCGACGGCGACGAGGAGCTGATCGCCCGCGCCGTGCCCGCGGCTATCGTTCACCTTCTTGAAGTCGTTGAGGTCGAGGAACACGACAGTCAGCCCCGTGCCGGCGCGGAAGCGCGATGCCAGCGCGTGCTCCACGCGGTCGCGGAAGAGCGCGCGGTTCGCGAGGCCAGTCAGCCCGTCGTGGAACGCCAGCCGCCGCAACTCTCCCTCGAGTGCTGCCCGCTCGGTGACGTCGCGGGTATTGAGGACGAGGCCTTGCACATTCGGGTCGTCCATGCGGTTCGTGCAGACCGTTTCCAGCCTCCGCCAGTCGCCGTCGCCATGCCGTACGCGCCACGCGATCGACGGCGTCAACCCGGGACACCGCAGCGCGTTGTCGAGGAAGCCCATTCCGTCGACGACGTCGTCGGGATGCAGGAGTGAGGTCAGCGGCTGCCCGACCACATCGGGAGGTTTCACGCCCAGCACGGCATTGATCGCCGGACTCACGAACCGCACCGTGAATCCCGTGTCGACGATCATGATGACGTCGCACGAGTGTTCCACCAGCGCACGGAACCGATCCTCACCCGCGCGCTGAGCGCGCTCGGAGAGCAGCAGCGTGTTCTGATGGACGGCGAGCAGTTGGCGAGCCAGCAGCAAGCCGGCGAGCGGGATGAGCGCCGCCATGAGCACTCGGTCCGCGTGCGGCACGTGCCCGATGCTCTCGTCCAGCACCGCAACAGCCGCCACCAGTGCCGCTGCGTAGGGCAGGGCACTCAGCCGGTGCACCGTGCTCTCGTCGGACACACCGGCGTCCGGTCCCGAGACGAACTGGCGGCGCGACATGCGCACGTACCGCTCGCCGGCCCAGATCATGAGCACGTAATTGATGATGTAGAGCCCGTCGGTCCAGTGGACTCCCGTGTAACCGGTCAGCGGATACGCGAGGCTGTACAGCAGGTCGGCTGCTATCCCTGAGAGTTGGCCGATCACCAGCAGCGCAAATGCGAACTGGGTCCCGGTGGCCGGGCGCCGGAGCAGCACGGTGGTGATGCCCAGGAGCAACAGGAGATCCGCCAGCGGATACGCGAGGCCGAACGCGAGGTCAGTCGTGCCGTGATACAGCGGAGCGGCGGGGCGGAGCACGAGGCACCAGATCGCGATCCCGCCGCCGACGGTCACCGTTGCGGCATCGAGCGCGAACTTCCACCACTCGATTCGGGTCCGGCGCGCGCGCGGGAGCGAGAGCAGTGCGGACAGCAACAACGCGTAGTTGGCGAAGTAGGCGAGGTTGGCCCATGAGTGGGTCGGATCCTTGCCGCCCCAGGTCGCCTGGGCAAACCAAATGGCGTTGCCGATGCCGGTCGCTCCGAAGCTCGCCGCGAAGAGGAGCAGCGCCCGCCGGAGCGTCGGATTGGAGGTCTGCCGGCGGCCGGCCCGGAAGAACAGCAGGACGGCGATCGACGCCAGCGGGAGGAACACGGCGTTGACGAGCGCACGACCGAGCGGCGTCGCGGCCGGGGTCCCATACCCGATCCACGCGACATAGGTCGCGCCGTACAGCGCGACCGCTATCGCCCACAATGGCAACGAATTACCGGCGCCCGCGGGCGGCAAAGTCGCAGCGTCCCGCAGCTCCGGCGAGCTGGAATCGGTCATCAGTAGCGAGGCCACAAAGAGACCACCGGGCACCAGGCCCGGGTTCAGCGCCAACGCATTGGAGACGACCGGATCCGAGACACGGTTACCGCTCGCCGATCTCTGGGGGGCCAAGGCCAGAACCCCAGGTGCGAACGACGCCCGTCCTCCTGCCGCCTAGTCTCTGACGCCTGCCAGGCTCCGGCGCCACTCCGCCTCTCAATGGGGGATGCGCTGGACGGCGGGCGTTCGTGTGGGCGGGGAGATGGGCCGGTCAGGACCGGCCCCTACCTTATTTTCGGTCCTTCATGATCGTTTCGACCTCGCTGATCTCCCGCGGGGTGTTGGTGGTGAGGCGCTCGACGCCCGCCGGCGTCACCACGTAGTTGTCCTCGATGCGCACGCCAATATTTGCGTACCGCTCGAGGAGCGGGCGCACGCGCGCCATGTACGCGCGATTGGCGGGCGTGTCCGGCAGGATGTCGAGGATCCCGGGCCGGATGTAGATCCCCGGCTCGATCGTAAAGACGTCGCCGACCCCGAACTGCATTGGTGGCGTGTACCACTGCGCCGGATCGTGTACGTCGAGCCCCAGCCCGTGTCCCGGTCCGTGCGGCATGAACAGCGAGATCTGCGAGCACGTCGTGCCGGTCCGGCAGAATCCGGCCGGCGCCTCGATGGTCGCATGCACGGAATCGATGAGCCCCAGCCGAGCGAGTCCCGCGCCGACGACGGCCAGGATCGAATCGACCTCCTGCTTCGCCAGGACGCCCGGCTTCACCTGCCGCTCGCCCGCCGCCTGTGCGTCGCGCACGATCTGGTAGATGACGCGCTGGTCTGGCGTGAACTTGCCGCTCACCGGCAGCGTGCGTGTGATGTCCGCCGCATACCCTTGATACTCGGACGCGACATCCATCACGAGCACTTCGCCCGCGTGCATCACGCGGCTGTCACGGTCGTAGTGCAGTGTCGTCGAGTTCGGGCCTGAGCCCACGATCGAGGCGTACGACGGGCGGTCGGCGCCGTTCCGGCGGAACGTGTACTCCATCAGCGCCTGGATCTCGTACTCGTTCATGTTTGGCGCCAATGCGTGCATCGCCGCGCGATGCCCGAGCGCCGAGATGTCGGCCGAGTACTTGATGAGCGCGATCTCCGCGGCGCTCTTGCGCGCGCGCAGCGCTTCGACGATCGGAGTCGCATCGCGTATGTCGATCCCTGGATGCGCCGCCCCGAGGCGCCGGGCCAGCGCCCGTCCGAAGGTGAGCGAGTCGTTTGTCACGAACTCCACCGCCTCGGCATCGCTCACGAAGTAATAGGGCAGATGCGTCGCGGCGAGCGAGTCCAGCACCAGGTTCACGTCTTCCTTGGACCGCGCCCCCATGCCGAGCCGGCGACCCAGCTCATCGTAGCGGACGCGCGTCCCGGTATAGAACTCCGCGCGCGGGGCCGGCGGCTCGATGAAAATCGTGGCACTGACGGTGCCGCCTCGCTTCACCAGAATCAGCGTCGCATCGGGTTCCAGGAACCCGGTGAGATACCGGAACGACGGGTGCTGCCGGAACGACGGATAGTGCTCCACGGGCTCGCGCGCGCCGGGCGCGATCACGACTCCGCTGTCGATGTGGGCGAGGAGCGAATCGCGGCGCGCAGCGTAGGCGGCGTCCGGTATCGGCGCTGGCGCGGGGCCGAGCCGAGTGGCCTGTGCGCGAAGCGGAGCCGCAGCGGGCAATGCGGCGACGGCCGCGGCGAACAGGCCGGCCGCGCGGAGGAACAAGCAACGCGACACGTAACGCAACAAGCGACGCGATAGACGGCGCGACAGCGGCCGGACGACGAGATGGGGCATGTGATCGGCGGTGAGAGGATGGCGGAGCGGTCAGCGGCGCCTGCAACTGAGACCCGCGCGGCGGGGCTAGGGGCGACCCCTCACGCGGCGCCGATAATCCTACCTCTCCACGACGTTGCCGTCGATCGGCCGTCAGGCACCCCGCTCGAGACCGCGGGGCGCCCGACGCTACTTGCTGGTGGCCTTACCCCTCGCCGTCACTCGTCCCGCTCGGCGGGCCGCCCGCATTCCCGCCACCGGCGCCGCCCCGTGGCTTTCCCATCCGGCCACCAGGTGCCGGATTTCCGTCCGGCATCCCTCCGCCCTGACCGCCACGACCGCCGAAGCCGCCCAGCCGGCCGCCGCGGAAACCGCCGGGACGCCCGCCGCCAGTGTGCGCGACCATCCCCATCTGCTCTTCCGTGAGCTGGCCGTACGCCGCGTTCATCGCGCGCCACCGGTTTTCCCGCATCTGCTGGAAGATCGCCGCCGCGGAATCCCGCTGCGGGATGTGCGCGGCGGCGTTGGACGAATCTGCCTTCTTGCCGCGGTCACCGCCCATCGCCGGCCGCAGCGCCATCAGGCGGTCGTGAAGCGGCGTGTTGTCCGCGATCAGCTTCTCATCGATCGAGATGAGACTATTGACCTGGGCCGGTGTCAGGCGCAACGCAGCCTGATGATCGAGCACCTGCGCGACGGGATCACCCATGCCCCGATGCATGCGATGCATCCGCTGCATCCCGCCTTGCCGGGCCATCATCGTCATGTGGAAATCGCGATGGCCGCGCGCGTGCCGGCCGCACGCGGCGGCGCTGAGTGAAAGCGTGACAACACTGAGAACGCGAATGGTGTGGCGGAGCGTCATGGAGACACCTCGGCAAACGGTCTTGGGCAGGTGCGATCAAACTGCGATCAAACTGCGATCAAACCCCTATCAACCTGCGATCTACCGTGTACTACAACAGACCGAGTCCGGGTGTTGGGTCGAGACGCATCACGGGACCGTGCGGCGGCTGGTCATGGCGTACACGCCGATCGCGATCCACAGGACATTGACAGCAGCCGATGGATAGGCGGCGTGGTACCATGTATTGAGCAGGAGGAGCACTCCGCCCACGATGTTGGCCGCACGATAAGCCGTTGTGGTGCCGGCGATGCGCCCCGTGACCACCAGCCCGTACGGGATCACGACGGAGGCAGCGCCCACCCAGCCCAGGATGTCGAAGACGAGTGTAGGTGATGGCATGGAGCTAACATGCGCACCCCGGAGTGTACGCGCGAGCGAGTCCGGATTAGTGGGACGTACGCCTGGACACTGTACACGCCGTTGGACACTTCGCAGTCAGCGCCGCATCTCGCACATCAGCGCCAGCGTGTTGTCCTCACTGTCGTGACACTCGGCCAGCCACAGATCATGATCCGGCATCCGCGCGACAACGTGGGGCTGTCCAACAAATTGGACGCCCCGCGCAGCGAGGACAGTGTACGCACGCTGGATGTCGTCGACCACATAGTAAATGATAGAGGTGCCGGCCCCAGTGCCTTCTGGACGGCTGAGCATCAGCCGCACGCCACCGCAATCGAAGAACGCCAATCCCGGTGGTACCTGGAACAACAGCCTGAGACCGAGCGTATCGCGGTAGAACCCTACTGCACGTTCGATATCGCGCACGATCACCAAGATTTGCCCGATGCGCCGAAGGACGATGTCCGTGTCTTCCGATCGTGATTCCGGTTCGGTTGTCACGAGGTGGCTCCTGATAGGGGTCTGCGATGCGTCAGTCACCGTTCGCGGCATCGTACACCAGCTGCGCTGCTGCCAGATCTTCGACGGCCTGCCCGAGTGACTTGAAAACCGTGTGCCTGGCGCGCGGCAATGGCTTCGTGCCTGCGAGTAACTCCCCGAGCTCCGCGTAGATCGGCGCCTTCGCCATCAGGATGTCGCCCGACTCGGCCAGCGCAGCCTCGCGCGACTCCACGACCACCGCGCCGCGCATCGCGTCATCGTCCAGCTCCCGCCGCGTGGGCCCGACCGCACCGACCGCATTGACGTGCGCACCTTCGGCGAGCCACGCGCCGCGCAGCACCGGCTCACCCGATCCCGTCACCGTCACCACCACATCTGCGCCGCGCACGGCGTCTTCCGCCGGCATGGCAACACCGCCGACATCCCTAGCGCATTGCTGCGCGTGCGCCGTTGTCGGACTCCAGACGCGAATCTCATCGAACGCTCGCACGAGCCGCAGCGCGGTGACATGCGATCGTGCCTGCACGCCGCTGCCGAGGATCGCGAGCACGTGCGCGTCCGGCCGCGAGAGGAGCCTGGTCGCGACCGCGGAGACGGCCGCCGTGCGCATCTCCGTGATCAGGCGGCCGTCGAGCGTCGCGAGCGGCTCCCCGGTGGTCGCGCGGAAGAGGTGCACCGTCGCGAGATGCGTGGGCAGCCCGCGCGCCGCGTTGGCGGGATAGACCGTCACCAGCTTCGCCCCCAGCACATCCCCGTAGACGGCGGGCATCAGCCCAAAGAGCCCGGCGTGGGCGGTCACCGGGATGATGCTCCGGACCGGCTGCTGGACGCGGCCGGCGGAAAGATCCGTGAGGGCGCGCTCCATCGCGGGGATTAATGTGTCAAAGCGGAGCAGGGCACGGACACGGGCTTCGTCGAAGATCTGCATCGTGGGCGCGGGGGGAGTCGGGGAGTGGGGGTGGCGCGACGAACGCTAACCATTCTGATCCCAACCCTCGACCCGATGTACGCCACCCATGGGCGTACTCGGCCACGCGCTATTGCATTTGGCAGAGGCGGGCCGGTCATGACCGGCCCCTACCAGGGACGAACGCGATTCTGACCCCAGCCATGAGCGTACTCGGCCACACCCATTCGCATTTGGCAAATCATTCACTTGCGGTCCACCGTCCCGGCCCTATCGTGCAGGGATAACGAGAAGTGCGCACCGCCGTTGAGGCTGGTTCTCTATGAGCGCATCCAACGTTCGAGCCCACGTCGTGACGTCCGCCGTCCTTCGGGCGGCCCGAATCGTGTTGCTGGTGGGCGCCGCCTGCGTGGCTGGCGCCTGGATGACCGGCGAGGCGAGGCCCAGCGGTCCCCAGCCACCCTTCCGCCACGGGGTCATCGCCGGCCTCGTCGCCGATAGTCTGTACGGCGGTCCCCTCGTCGGCGCGCAGATCTCGGTCGAAGGCATCAATTCCGAGGTCGTGAGCGACTCGATGGGGCGGTTCCGCCTCGACTCCGTACCACCCGGCCGATATCGCATCGGAATCTTTCACCCACTGCTCGACTCGCTGGGCGTGAGCATCGCCTCGCCCCCGCTGGAGGTCGCGGCGGATTCCACGCTGTCACTCGTCTTCGCCACTCCCTCCGCGCCGACGGTCATCCGCCTGGACTGCGGGGCCGTGACGACAGATACCAGCCAAGCGACCGCCATCTCGCTGATCATCGGCCGAGTGCTGGACGCGGAAACCGATGCGCCGATTGCGGGCGCCCATGTGTCCCTCCGCTGGGGACACCTTCATTCGACACTGTCGACGAAAATGCGGCGCGCGCAAGCCCAGTGGGATACCGTCACGGGACCGAACGGCGAGTTCCATTTCTGCCAAGTTCCTGCGGCCTTCGCCGGTATCGCACACGCGAGCCGATCGGCAGCCGATACCTCCGGCGTGAGCCGGCCCTACTCGATGAGAGGGCGGCTGGTCCGGTTCCTGGTGTTGCACGTGCCGGCCGCCGACTCGGAGGCGCAGACGACGCGCGCGACATCCGGACCCGCAACGCTCACTGGCCGCGTCGTCCGGGCCGGGGCGGGCGAAGATCGGGGCGTCCCCTTCATCGGCGCGGTCGTCACGGTCAATGGCGCTCGCGACACCGCCATCACTGGCGACAGTGGCCAGTTCACGCTGCGCGGGCTCCCCACGGGCAGCCGCACGTTGGAAGTGCGCGCACTCGGATGGGAGCCCGAAGTGATTCCGATCGAACTGTCGCGCCGGACGGTACGCAACGTGATCGTTCCACTGGCGACGAAGACGGCGATTCTCGATGCGGTCGTCGTGACCGCGACGCTCAACGCCGGACTCCACCGCGTCGGATTCGACGCGCGGAAGCGCCTCGGTATCGGACGCTTCCTCGGTCCGGAGGAGATCGCGAGAGCCACCGCGTTCGAGTTCGTCGATCTCATGGTGACGATGCCGGGAGTCAGACGGCGTTTCGACGAGAGCGGCAATGCGTATCTCACGCCCACGCGTGGCACCGTCGGCTGCGTCAGCTACGTCATCGACGGCCTGCCGTTCCTCGAGGCGACCCCGGGCCAGATCAACGATGTCATCCCCATCACCGAGATCGGCGCGGTCGAGGTATACCAGGCGACCGAAGCGCCACCCGGCAGCCAGTATACCTCGCCGGCCGCGCCCGCTCCCCGTGAGCTCCTGCGCCAGGGCGCCCTCAGCGCGGGCTCCATCGATAGTATGGGCAAGGCCGGCGGCTCGAGCTGCGTGAAGATCTACATTTGGACCAAGACCCATCTCGGTCTTTAGATCTTCGCGTTGGACGGGCACAGCCATAATGGCAGGTACCGGATGGCCCTCTTGTGGTGCCTGCCTCGTCCGGTATTGTTGAGTCTGGCGCCAAATTGTGGGACGTCCTATGTTGGGGGCCGACCCGGAGCACCCCCGGGCCGCGGGATTCCGCGGGCCGGTCCGTCGGGGGGGACGAAGGGGTCGCTTACGGGACAGCCATGATCCCCGCCGTCCGCCGCGCCGGGCCACCCGCGCGGTGGCCCTTCCTCGCGTGCACCCTCGGGTGCATGGTGGCCGCGGCCGGATCCGCCCTCGGGCAGGCGCCTTCCGCGCCCCGCACGCCATCGCCGGCAGCTCCCGCCGCTGCGGCCTCCGGCTACGGTGCCATCGCCGGGCTCGTCGCCGATAGTCTGAACGGGGGCACCCTGGCGGGCGCGCAGGTCTCCGTCGAAGGACTCAATGTCCTCACCATGACGGATTCCAGCGGCCGGTTCCGGATCGACTCAGTGCCGCCCGGCAAGTACCGCATCGGCATCTTCCACCCGCTCCTCGATTCGCTGGCCCTGAGCATTGCCACGGTGCCGTTCACGGTCTTCGCCGACTCGACACTCGAAGTGGTCCTCGGCACACCATCGGCGATCTCCTTCATCCATCTAGTCTGCGGCAATATCCAGATCGACACGATGAATGGAATCGGTCCTTCGGTGATCGTCGGCCGCGTCCTCGACGCGGAAACCGAAGAGGCTCAGTCGCACGCGAAAGTCACCCTGAGCTGGGTCGATTTGCAGGTCGGAGCCTCGATCGGCCTCCGCCGCATCCAGCGCGTGCGCGACACTACGACGGGCCCGGGCGGCGAGTTCCGCTTCTGTCATTTGCCCCGCCATCTGGACGGGACAGCGCGCGCGTTCAGCTCCACCGCCGACAGCGGTGCCGTCAGCCGTCCATATGCCTTGAGAGGCCGGCTCGTCGGCGCAGTGGTGTTGCACGTGCCGGACGCTTGGGCCCGGCACGATCAGCCGGTTGCGTCTACGAACGGCAGCCCCACGCCGAAGACGGGGAGCGTGCTCACCGGGCGCGTCATGGGCTCGGACGGCTCCGGCCCGTTTGCGGGTGCGCAAGTGATGGTTCGCGGCTCCAATCAGACCGCTGTCACGAACGACAGCGGGCAATTCACGTTACGCGGACTGCCGACGGGAAGCCGCACACTCGAAGTGCACGCGCTCGGGTGGGAGCCGGTGACCATGCCCGTGGATCTCGCGCAGCGAGAGGCACGCCAGGTGACCGTGCCGCTCGAGGTCAAGACCGCGGTCCTGCGTGCGGTCGTCGTCACCGCCACGCTCAACGCCGGCCTGCAGCGCGTCGGCTTCGATTCGCGGAAACACATGGGCATGGGCCACTTCCTCGGCCCCGACGACATCGCGAAGCGCAACGCGTTCGAGTTCGTCGATCTCATGGCCGGCATGCCGGGCGTGATCCGCCGGCCGGGACCCTACGGCGAGGACTATCTCGCCGCGACGCGCGGCATGGGCAGTTGCGTCCGTTACGTCGTCGATGGCTCGCCGTACCAGGAGATATCGCGTGGCGACATCAACACCTTCGTGCGGCCCGACGACATCGGTGCGGTCGAGGTGTATCAGCCGAACGAGTCGCCAGCGCAATACGCCTATTCGCCTCCCGCGATGACGGCGGGGTCACCGACATTCTCACGCGTGGGCGGGGGCGGGGGTATGCGGCGTGCCGGCACCATGGGGTCGAATGGCGGGTTGGGCGGCGGAACGGGCTGTATGAAGATCGTGATCTGGACCAAGACACGGCTCGGCGTGTAACGTTGGCCGATCCGGAACATTCCCCAAGGGCTTCGCGGCCCTCCGGACCGGCGGAAGTGGTCGTCATCGAGGACCAGTCATGAACCCGGCCGTTTGCAGCCACGCACGCCACTTCGTCGGACCCCTGACACTGGCCTGCGCAGTCGCGGCCGCCGGGACCGCGCGTAGCCAGAGCACCGCGCCGGCCGCGCCGTCCGGCGCGACCCCCATGACTGCAGCCCAGACCGCGCGCTCGCCGTACGGCGTGATCACCGGGATCGTCGTCGACAGCCTGCATGGCGGGGTGCTGAGGGGTGCCCAGGTTTCGGTCGAGGGGCTCGCGACCCTCGCGATGACCGATTCGATGGGGCGATTCCGGATCGATTCGGTGCCCCCAGGGAAATACCGCATCGGTGTGTTCCATCCGCTGCTCGATTCGCTCGCACTGAGCATCGCATCGCCTCCACTGCAGGTCTCGCCGGATTCGACCCTCGCGGTGATCCTCGCAACGCCCTCCACCGTCACATTCATCCGCCTCGTCTGCGGTCCCATTCAGATCGACACGATGGCGGGAATCGGACCGTCAGTCGTGGTGGGCCGAGTGCTGGATGCAGAGACGGAAGCGCCGGTGGGTAGCGTGAAGGTGACGCTCGACTGGACGGAGATTCAGGCTGGAGCCAAGATCGGCGTCCGCCGCATGCAGCGGATGCGTGACACCACGACCGGGCCGAGTGGTGAGTTCCGCTTCTGTCATTTGCCGCCGGGATTGAACGGCGTTGCGCGCGCAGCCATCGCGACGGCCGACAGTGGCGCGGTGAGCCGGCCGTTAGCGCTCAACGGCCGTCTTGTCGTTCCGATCGTGCTGCACGTGCCGGGTGCGGCGAAGCCCGCGACGAACGGCGCCACCAACAGCACGCACGGCACCGCGTCGTCGGACGGAAGCTCCACACCGGCAGGCGCCAGCGTGCTGACCGGCCGCGTCATGCGCGCTGAGGGCGCCGGCCCGCTCGCAGGTGCACAAGTGACCTTGCTGGGATCGAGAGAGATCGCCGTCACCAACGACAGCGGCGAGTTCACGCTGCGGGGACTTCCCGCCGGGAGCCGCACACTCGCGGTGCGTGCGATCGGCTGGCGACCCGAGATCATGGCGGTGGATCTTGCGGCACACGTGCCGCAGCACGTCGTCGTCCCGCTTCAGGCCAAGACGGCCGAGCTACAGGCCGTCGTGGTGACCGGGACAATCAACGCCGGGTTGAAACGAGTCGGCTTCGATTCGCGGAAGCACACGGGCATCGGCCGCTTTCTCGGGCCGGACGATATCGAGAAGCGCAATGCATTCGAGTTCGCAGACATGATGGACGGGATGGCCGGACTCGCGCGATATCCGGGGCCATATGGTGATGATTATCTGACCGGGCCGAGCGGCCCGTCGGGCTGCGTGGCGTACGTCGTGGACGGCGTGCCGTACGTGGAGATGACACGCGGCGACATCAACACATTTGTGCGGCCCCAGGAAGTCGGCGCGATCGAAGTGTATCAGCCCGGTGAGTCGCCCGCGCTGAACGGGAACGCGCCTCGGCAGACCGGCACCACGATGGCGATAGTCCAGGTGCCTCAGGGCGGTTTTGGGGGGGCGGGCGCGATGCGCGACAGCGTCATCAGTCAGGCCTTGCCGCTGTACATCCGCCCAACGAGTGGCGGTGTTAGCGGCACGGGCTGCGTCAAGATCGTGGTCTGGACGAAAATCCGCCTCGGGCTGTCGTAGCGCCGCGTCGAAGATGCCCGCGATGTGTCCACCGGACAACAGCTTGGCGCATTGTTGATAACCGTGATTCGCGGCGAACCGGCGCTGTAAGCACGCCGTAAACACGCCCGGCTGAGGCACAGAAATGCGTTCCCTGCCATGTCGAAATCCCATCGCGAGGATCGTCGATAGGTAGGACCGTTTGGGCATCGGTGTCACTAGATTGGGAACTTCCCGAAGCCCAAGACTCTTCTACCGTGGCGTGCCAGGGCGCCGGGCCTCGCAGCGGGCGAACGACATTCGCCGAGCAGCGACCCCATGAAACGCATCTGGACGGCTGTCATACGTAGTCGGCGGCTCCGCGTGAGCGGCAACGTCCGTACACGCGACGGGTTCCAAATGGCACCAGAGCGGCCGATCGGAAATCGCCGGATTGGCCCGCAGTGAGGTTCGTCTTGTCAGTCGATATTGAAAGGGGGCATTTGATCGTGCAGCCCAACGTGTTGACAGACCGCGCCGTCGTCCGGCGAGCGGGAAGTGCGGCGTTCGCTCTCGCGCTGGTCACGGCTCTCGCCTGCAAAGGGCCGCCGGCGCCCATGCAGTTCCCGCCGACGCAAGTCACCACCGTGACCGTTGCGCCGCAAACGATCGCGGCGCACTACCGCTACCAGGGCATCGCGCGATCCTCGAAGCACATCATCGTGCGCGCGCAGGTCGCCGGTGTGGTCATCGCGCGCCCCTTCGTCGAAGGCACGGATGTCGCCAAGGGGACGCTCCTGTACGAGATCGACACCACGCAGTACGCCGCCGCGCTGCGCAACGCGTCCGGGACCCTTGACGATGCAAAGGCCAAGCTGGCCAACGCGAACATCAATCTCAATCGCGTGAAGCCGCTGCTCGCCGAACGCGCGGTCGCGCAGAGCACCCTCGACAGCGCGGAGCAGATCTACCGGCAGGCGGAAGCCGACGTCGCCGGCAGCCAGGGCGCGGTTGATGAGGCCCGCAAGAGCTACGACGACTGCTTCGTGCGCGCTGAAGTCTCGGGGCGCGTGGGACTCGCGTATCTCGTGCTCGGCTCACGCGTCACGGGCTCCAGTGACTCGCTGACCACACTCGATCAGATCGACCCGCTGTACGTCGAGTTCAATCCGTCGGACCAGGACCTGCTCGAGTGGCGCCGAGAGATCGCCGCGAAGCGGCTGTCCTTCCCGTCGGGCAAGCTGCGGGTCCGCGTCTACCTCGCCGACGGCAGTGTCGTCGAGCAGCCGGGCACGCTCAACTTCGCGGACATCTCGATCCAGTCGCAGACGGGCACCGAGACCCTGCGCGCGACATTTCCCAACGCCGGCCACATCATCCTGCCGGGCCAGTTCGTCAAAGTCGAGCTCCTCGACCTCAAGCGGGATGGCGCGCTGCTCGTGCCGCAGCGCTCGGTCCAGCAAGGCATCGCCGGTTCCTATGTCTACGTCGTCGGCGACAGCAACAAAGTCGGCATCCGGCCGGTCCAGGCGTCGTCGTGGTCCGGCTCCCAGTGGGTCATCGACAACGGCGTCAAACCGGGCGACAAAGTCATCGTCGACGGGACGCAGAAGATCTTCCCGGGCGCGACGGTCAAGCCGGTCGACTACAAGCCCGCCACTGACAGCAGCGGGGCGCAGTCCGTTGTGGGCGATGTGCCTGCCTCGCCCGCGTTCCCGCTGGTAACGGGGCGCTGATGACCGCCGCCGGCAATACAGCGACAGGGCAGAGCGGACCCGGCGCGACACCGCCGGGCGCGACACCGCCGGGCCAGGAGGAAGTCAGCTACTTCTTCGTGAAGCGGCCGATCTTCGCCATGGTCATCTCGCTGGTGATCGTGCTGCTCGGGCTCTTCTCCCTGCGGACGCTGCCGATCAACACGTACCCGCGGATCACGCCGCCGTCCGTGCAGATCACGGCGACCTACCCGGGTGCGACGGCTGAGCAGACGTGCGTCGCCGTCGCGGCGCCCATCGAGCAGCAGCTCCCGGGCATTCAGGGACTCGAGTACTACAAGACATCGTGCGCGAGCGACGGCTCGATGGTCATCCAGGCGTACTTCGACATCTCACGCGACCTGGATCTGGCCGCCGTCGATGTCCAGAACCGCGTGCAGATCGCCACGCCGCAGATACCGCAGCAGGCGCAGCAGCTCGGCATCACCGTACTCAAGGCGCAGACCGACATCTTGATGGGGATGGCGCTGACATCGGAGGATCCGCGCTGGGACGCGGCGGCCCTCAGCAATTATTCCAAGATCTACATCCAGGACGAGGTCAGCCAGGTCGCCGGCGTCGGGCAGGCACAGACCTTCGGCGGACTCCAATTCGCGATGCTCGTCAGCCTCGATCCCGACCGGCTCGCGCACGTCGGATTGACGGTGACCGACGTCATCGCCGCGATCAACGAACAGAACACCACCAACCCGTCGGGCCGTATTGGCCGCGAGCCGGCACCGCCCGGGACCCAGTTCACGATCCCGGTCACCGCCGTCGGCCGCCTCACGACGCCCGAGGAGTTCGCCAACATCATCCTTCGCGCGCGGCCCGATGGGTCGGTGCTCCGGATCAGTGATGTCGGCACGGTCCGTCTCGGATCGCAGAGCTACGACAACGTGATCCGCCTCAACGGCCGCCCGACCGCCGGACTCATCGTCTTCCTCCGCGCGGGCGCCAACGCCCTTGAAGCCAAGCAAGGCGTGGTCGCGCGCATGGATGAGCTGGCGAAGAACTTCCCGCCCGGCGTGCACTGGGAAATCGGCTTCGACCTCACGCCGTTCATCACGGCCTCGATCCACGAAGTCGAGCTTACGCTCTTCATCGCGATCATCCTGGTCACGATCGTGGTGTACATCTTCCTGCAGAAATGGCGCTCGACGCTCATCCCGGCGCTCGCCGTCCCGGTCTCGATCATCGGAACGTTCTTCGGGATGGCGGTGCTCGGATTCACGGTCAACCTGCTCACGCTCTTCGGGCTGGTCCTCTCGATCGGTATCGTCGTCGACGACGCGATCATCGTCATCGAGAACGTCGAGCGCATCATGGAGGACGAGCACGTCTCCGCACGCATCGCGGCCGATCGCGCCATCCGCCAGCTCCGCAGCGCGCTGATCGCGATCGTCATCGTCCTCTGCTCGGTCTTCATCCCTGTCGCGTTCATCGGCGGCATCACCGGCGCCCTGTACAAGCAGTTCGCGGTGACGATCGTCATCTCGGTCGTCCTGTCGGGTATCGTCGCGCTGTCCCTCACCCCGGCGCTCTGCTCGGTCCTGCTCACGGAGGGCAAGACCGCACCGCAGACCGGTTTCTTCGGCTGGTTCAACCGCACGTTCGACCGCGCGCGCGACAAATACGTCGAGACCATGCACAAGGTCTCGCCCTACTCGGGCGCCGCTGTGGGCGTCCTCATCGTCGCCGTCTGCATCATCATCTTCCTGTACAAGACGATACCCAACGGATTCCTGCCGACCGAGGACAAGGGGTACTACATCACGGCGGTCGAGCTTCCGGGTTCGTCATCGACGCAGCGCACGACCGCTGTGGTCGAGAAAGTCGAGCAGTTCCTGCTCCACCAGCCCGGCGTCGACCACGTCTTCGCGCTGTCCGGTTTCAGTCTCATCCAGGGCGTCAATCAGACCAGCTCCGCCACCCTGTTCGTGGTGATGAAGCCCTGGGACGAGCGGAAGAAGAAAGACGCCCAGGTAGACGGGCTGCTGCAGTCGTCCAACGGGTTCTTCTTCACGCAGATCCCGGAAGCGTTCGTCTTTGCCTTCAACGCGCCCGAGATCATCGGGCTCGGCACCACGTCGGGCCTTGAGATGAACCTCCAGGATCGCGGCGTCGGCAACTACGGGAAGTTCGCGGGGATCGCCCAGCAGTTCGCCCAGGATCTCAACAAGACGGGCGATGTGGCGGGCGTCAACACGACTATCCGCGCCGATGCGCAGCAGTTGTACCTCGATGTCGATCGCGACAAGGTCAAATCGCTCGGCGTCTCCCTGACCGATGTCTTCACGACGCTGCAGACGATGCTGGCGTACGACTACGTCAACGATTTCAATCTGTACGGCAAGACGTACCACGTGCAGGTCGAGGCGCAGGCGCCCTTTCGCCAACGCCCAGAAGACATCGGCAAGTTCTACGTGCGAAGCGCTGGCGGCGTCATGGTGCCTATCAGCTCTCTCGTCCGCACCAACTTCCGCGCCGGCCCGACAGTCGTCAGCCGGTTCAACGGCTTCACGTCAGCTCTCGTGATCGGCACGCCGGGCCCCGGCAAGAGTTCCGGCCAGATGCTCGACGCCGCCCAGAAGCTCATCAAGGACAAGTACTCGGCCATGGGGGTCAGCTTCGGGTTCAGTGGTGAATCGTTCCAGGAACAGCAGTCCACTGGACAGGGCGGCATCGTGTTCGGGCTTGGCCTGGTGATGGCATTCCTCGTCCTCGCCGCTCAGTACGAAAGCTGGTCCACGCCGTTCGCAGTCATGATCGGCGTGCCCTTCGGCATCCTCGGCGCGTTCCTCGGCCTGTTGGTGCTCGGCCACCCCAACGATCTGTATTTCGACGTCGGGCTGCTCGTCGTGATCGGTCTCGAAGCCAAGAACGCCATCCTGATGGTGGAATTCGCCATCGAGCAGCGTCACGCGGGCAAGACGATCGAAGAGGCCGCCGTCGAAGCGGGCCGAGAACGTATCCGGCCGATCCTCATGACGTCGTTCGCGTTCATCCTCGGCGTCGTGCCACTCGTCATCGCCACCGGCGCGGGCGCGTCGGCGCGACACTCGCTCGGTATCGGAGTCTTTTTCGGTATGGTCGTCTCCACGCTGTTGGGCGTCAACATCATCCCGAACCTCTTCATCTTCGTGCGGAAGATCAGCGAGCGCATGGCGGCACGCGTACACCATGCGCCCGCGCTGGCACCAGGCCGCGACGTTTCGGCCGCACCCGCCGGAGACGATTGACGTGATGAAACGCTCGATGAAACGCTCTCTGTTTGCACCGGTCGCCGTGCTACTCGCGGCGGGATGCGCCATCGGGCCCGGATATCACCGGCCCGATGTCGCACCGCCCGCGGCGTACCGTGCCCCTTCGGCCGGTGCAGACTCACTGGATTCGGCGTACGCCGCTCTCGCCGCCAGCCGCGACTCCATGGCTGCTCGCAAGCACGATACGGCGGAATCCGAATCGGCCGCGGAAGTCCATCCACAGTCGCGCCCCAGCTTCCAGCTCGCGGACACCGCTGCCAACCTGTCGTGGTTCGACCTGTTCCAGGACACGGTGCTCAAGCAGTTGGTGGTCGCCGCGATCAACAGCAACCGCGACGTCCGGATCGCCGCGGCGACGGTCGAGGAGTACCACGCCGATCTGGGATTTGCGACCGCAAACCTGTTCCCGGCGTTCACGGTCACCGGACAGTCCGGGCGGCAGAAGCAGGATTTCGGGAACATCTCGCTCCCGGGCCCTGCTGGGACCACCACGACGTTTACGGTGCCGGCGCAGAATTATATCCAGGCGCTGGCCAACGTCTCCTGGGAGCTCGACTTCTGGGGGCGGCTCCGCAACACGCGTACCGAGGCCCGCAACAACTTCCTCGCGCAGGAAGACAGCCGGCGGTTCGTCGTGCTCACCCTCGTCGGCAACGTCGTCACCGCCTACCTCCAGCTCCGGCAACTGGATCTCGACCTCGAGATCGCGAAGAACACGCTCGCGTCGCGCCAGGAGACGTACCGGCTTTCCCAGGCGAAGTTCGACCGTGGTGCAATCGCGGAGCTCGACCTCCGGCAGTTCCAGGGCGATGTCGGCGACGCTGCCGCATCCGTCGCGAATTACCAGAAGCTCGTCGCGCAGCAGGAGAACCAGATCAGCCTTCTGCTCGGCCAAGCCCCCGGGCCCATTCCGCGCGGGCGCGCGCTGAACGACGTGCTGAGTGCCGTCGATCTGCCGGTCGGAGTTCCCCCGCAACTCCTCGATCGTCGCCCGGACGTGTTGCAGGCGGAAGCGCTCCTGCGGTCCGCGACCGCCGGCGTCGGCGCTGCGCTCGATGCGCGCCTGCCCAAGTTCACCATCAATGGCTACTGGGGCTTCGAGAACTTCTCCTCCACCAACTACATCCCGCAGGGCACGTTCGTCGCGCCGAACAACCAGTTCTACCAGATCTACGCCGGGGTCTCGATTCCGGTCCTGGACTTTGGCGCGCTCGCCAGCAACCAGCACGCGGCCGAAGCACGCGTCGTCGAGGCGCGCAATACGTACGAGAAGACCGTGCTCACCGCACTCCACGATGTGAACAATTCGCTCGCCGAAGTGCAGAGCGATCGTCGCGAGACGGTGGCGCTCCAGACGCAGGTTCAGGCGTTGCGCATCGCGTATCGCCTCTCCAGGGACAAATACGACGCAGGCTACGCGCCCTATCTCGATGTCCTCACCGCCCAGCGCAGCTTGTTCGCGGCCGAGCAAACACTCGCTGCGACGGAGTTCCAGGCGCTGGCTGGAGTCGTGAGCCTTTACCAGTCGCTGGGTGGCGGGTGGCCGCACCCCGGGGTCATTACCCCGGCGGCGGCACGCTGATGGTTGCGATGTCCAACAACGAAGTGGCGGCCGTCCTCAACGAGTTGCTCGAGACCTGCTACGATGGACTCGACGGATTCCGGACGGCGATCACGGAGGTCGACAACGACGACGTGATCGCGTATTGCGAATCGCGTATCCAGCGCATCGACGAGGCGGCGGCCGACCTCTACACAGCCATCCAGCACCTAGGTGTCCATCCGGTAGAACACGGACACCCGGCGGCCCGTGTGCACCGGGGCTGGATCCAGCTCCGTGCGGTGATCACCTCCGGCGGAACGAACGCCGCCATCGTCACCGAAATCGAGCGAGGCGAAGAGCGCGCCGTGAAGACGTATTACGACGCGCTCAAGAAGCCGTTACCCGAGGCCATTCACGACATGGTGCAGGACCAGGCTCAGGGCGCTGCCGAGAACCTCGAGCACATCCGGACGCTGAGAGAAACGACGCGCTAGGCCGCGGCTACTGCCTGCACTGGCCGTGCGGGTCGGGCTTCGGCTTGTCGACCACCACCCGATGGCCGAGATCGGCCACCTTCATCGCGATATCGTAGACCAGTTTGTCGACCCGTGCCATGTGGTCGTAGTCGATGTACTGCGCCTCGTCGGTGATCTGGTGGTAGTCCTCGTGAAGCCCCGTCGTGAAGAACACGATCGGAATGCCGTAGCGGGCGTACTCGTAGTGATCGCTCCGGCAATAGATGTTTTCCGGATGCCCGTTGGCGTCGAACTGATAGTCGAACGCGAACGGCATCGGCTCCGTCCTGTTGACGGATTCGACGATGTCACCCAGCTCCGTCGAGAGCCGGCGCGATCCGACCAGCTCCAGGTAGCGCGGGCCGCCGCCCTTGATGTCCGCCGAATCCCCACGTCCGACCATGTCCATGTTGAGCTGCGCGACGATCGAATCGCGGGGCACCGTCGGATTGTCCGTGAAATACTGTGAGCCGAGCAGCCCCTTTTCCTCGCCCGTGTGCCAGACGAAGAGAATCGAGCGGCGGGGATGGTCCGGCGACCTCACGAAGTCCTGCGCGATCTCGAGGAGCGAGACCGACCCTGATCCGTCATCATCGGCGCCATTGAACGTCGAATCACGGCGCGGCTTGTGGAGGCGATGGAGCGAGTCGGTGTTGATCCGCATAGTCGCGATCTGCGTGGGCGTCGGCAGCGGCCCCTCGGGATCGAGCCCGCGCATCTGCCACCGCTCGATGAGAGCCGTGCGTGCCGAATCGTGATCACTGGCGTGATCGTCGATCCCCAGGTGGTCGTTATGCGCGCCGATGGCGACGTACTCACCGGCCACCGCCGGATCGCTGCCCGGGTAGATCGCGACGACATTTCGTGCAGGGGCAGGCGTTGGCGTGTCGACCATGCGCACCATGGCGTTGACCGTCTGGCCCGCCGATCCGGCTTGCAAGCTGTTGAACGGCGCCCCGAGCAACTGCGTCGCGGCCCGCTGCGTGATCAGCAGCCCGAGCGGCTTGTTCGGACCCGCCAACTCCGCGCTGGCCACTTCAGTCTGCGGCTGCGAGAGCCGATGGGCCATAGCCGCCGGTACGTAGTCGAGAACCGCGATCGCGATCGCCGCCGCATTCGAATACCGGTCCAGCGCTGAGCGCCCGCGGAGTTGCCCCGATGGGCGGCCATCCGGGCCGAGCGGCGCGTCGAATATGACGATCTTGCCTTCGGTGAGTGATGGGGAGAGGTGCTCGGCCGAATCCCCGAGACGCCCCGCGTAGATCGTCGGCGCACTCATCGCGTCGAGGCTGCGCCCGAACAATCCGCCGAACGATGGCAGCACGACGTAATCGCGGCCCAGCACGAGCGGCGCACCGTTCGCCACCAGCCTGGATGCCGGATCCGGCCGGTGCAGCACCAGCGGCACCGTCTGGAAGAACGTGCCGCTGTCGCCTGCCGGGCGGAGCCCGAGTTTCGCGGCCTCGGCGGCGATGTAGTTCGTGCCTTTGACGTTGCCCAGCGTGCCGGCCTCACGCCCCAGCATCGAGTCATCCGAGAACGTGTAGAGGCGGCGGCGGAGATCGGCCGCACTGATCGGGGGCTCGGCTGCGGCGCCTGCCGCAGGTGACGGATTCGTCCTGGGCGAGGCGCCATGCCCCCCGCAGGCACCCAAGAGAACCGAAGCCAGTGCCAGGGCGATCGCTGGCGCGTGTCGTTGGGACATCTGAGTGTCGGGTAGATGAGGGTGGACGTAAGGCCGCCGGATCCGGCGCGCCCAAAAAAGATACTGAATGGGGCGAGGGGACGCGGGCGAAAAAAAAACAGGGCTACTACAAAAGGCAGAAAGTAGAAATGCTGAAAGTAGAAAGTAGAAAGTAGAAAGTAGACACCCCATGGGGCGGGCGGTTGCAAACCTTGAATCCGGGCCCCTATCGTAGGTCATGACATTCCTTATGATGGCGGGGCCCGCGTGGGGACCCTCAATGGCGCATCGGCGCAGGATTGCCTGGCGCGCTGTGGCTGCTGGGTTGGCGATCGGGATCGTGGCCCTGAGTCCGGCCCGTGCACAGCGGGCTGATTCGTCGCTGCTCACCCTCGATCGGCTGTTTTCGTCCCCTGACTTCCAGGCCAAGACATTCGGTCCGGCGCAGTGGATCTCCGGCAGCGTCTACACGACCGTGGAGCCGCGGGCCGGGGGATCGGGCACTGATATTGTCCGGTATGACGCCGCCACCGGCGTCCGTTCGATCTTCGTCTCCGCGGCGCGCCTGGTGGCGCCCGGCGACTCAATCCCGATGACGATCGAGGACTACACCGTCTCGCCGGATGCCCAGCACGTCCTTGTCTTCACGAATTCGCGCCGAGTGTGGCGCCAGCGTACGCGCGGCGATTTCTGGCTCCTCGATCTCAAGACCTGGACCCTCCGCAAGCTCGGCGGCCCCAGCGCGCCGCCATCGACCGTCATGTTCGCCAAGTTCTCGCCGGACGGGCAGCGTGTCGCGTACGTCCGCGAGCACAACCTGTACGCCGAAGACGTGGCCGAGCCGCGGATTACCCAGCTCACGAGCGACGGATCGCGCACCGTCATCAACGGCACATTCGACTGGGTTTACGAAGAAGAACTCAGCCTGCGCGACGGGTTTCGGTGGAGTCCCGACGGGCAGCAGATCGCATACTGGCAACTCGATGCGGCCGGCGTCCGCGACTTCGATCTGATCGACGACACGGATTCACTCTATTCCTTCGTCACGCCAGTGCAGTATCCCAAGGCTGGGCAGGTGAACTCGGCGAGCCGAGTGGGAGTGGTGAGCGCGGGGGGTGGCGCGACACAGTGGCTGGCGGTGCCGGGCGACCCGCGCAACAACTACATCGCGCGGATGGATTGGGCTGGGAACTCGAGCGCCGTCGTGATCGAGCATCTCAACCGGTTGCAGGATACGCTCGACCTCATGGTGGGAGATGCGCGGACCGGGGCCGTGCGGACGATCGGCACCGAGCGTGACAGCGCCTGGGTGGACGTCGTGGACGACCTGCGCTGGCTGCGTGGCGGGAGTCGTTTCCTGTGGGTGAGCGAGCGCGATGGGTGGCGGCATGCGTACAGCATCGCGCGTGACGGGAGCGACGTGCGGTTGCTGACGCCGGGATCGTTCGACCTGGCCGAGCCGGAGAGTCCGCTTGGGGCGCCGTTCATCCAGGCGGTGGACGAGGCGGACGGGTGGGTGTACTTCACCGCATCGCCGGCGAACGCCACGCAACTCTATCTCTATCGGGCGCGGCTCGATGGGAAGGGGCATCCGGAGCGCGTGACCCCGGCCAGCATGTCCGGGTTTCATCGCTATCGCATCTCGCCGGACGCGCACTGGGCATTTCATACGTACTCGTCGTTCGGGGTGCCGCCCACGACGGAACTGATCAAGCTGCCGAGCCACGCGGTCGTCAGGACCCTGGAGGACAACGCGGTGCTCAAGGCGCGAGTGGCCGCGCTGCGGCAGCGGCCCGTCGAGTTCTTCCGTGCCGGCATCGGCGATGGTGTGTCGCTTGACGGGTGGCTCATGCGGCCGGTGGATTTCGATTCCACGCGCAAGTATCCCGTGCTGTTTTACGTGTATGGTGGTCCGTGGGCGCAGACAGTGCTCGACAGCTGGGGTGGGGGGCGGTATCTGTGGCATTTGATGCTGGCCCAGCGTGGCTACATCGTCGCGAGCATGGATAGCCGAGGCACGTCGGCGCCGAAGGGGCGCGCGTGGCGCAAGGTGATATATGGCCGAGTGGGGGTTGTGGAGTCGGCGGACCAGGTGGCGGGTGCGCGGGTGGTGCTGCAGCGTCCGTATGCGGATGCGACGCGCGTCGGCGTGTGGGGGTGGAGTAACGGTGGATCGATGACCTTGAGTTTGATGTTCCGGTCGCCGGAGACATACGGGACTGGGATGGCGGTGTCGCCGGTGACCGATTGGCATTTGTACGACACGATCTACACCGAGCGATTCATGGGAATGCCCGACGCCAATGCGGCTGGGTATCAGGCGGCGTCGTTACTGCCGCTTGCGGGGCGTCTCACGGGCAACCTGCTGTTGATGCACGGGATGGGAGACGACAACGTGCATTTCCAGAACAGCGAGATGTTGATCAACGCGCTGGTGGCGGCGGACAAGCCGTTCCGGATGATGGCGTATCCGAACCGCACGCATTGCATCTGCGAGGGTGTGAACACGACGCGGCATGTGTATGGGACGTTGACCGAGTATCTGGCCGAGAAGATCCCCGTGGGGCCGACCGGGGCCGCGGCGGCGCAGTAGCGCCGTACCTGGGTTCACTGGACGTCCCGGGCGAACTCGCGACGGTTTAGTGCCGGCAGGAGTCCGGTTGTTGTTCACCACGATCCGCGTTGTCCAGGATCCCTCCTTGACTTCAAGTGCACTTGAAGTTGTAGCGTTGTCCGAAATGCCCGTCGTGCAGGACAACCTGCCATCAAGGAGAATCCCATGAAACCGGCCCATGTGCTCGTGGCGCTTCCACTCTTACTCGCCGGTAGCGTCCCGGCGCGGTCGCAGGGCCTCAAGCCGACGAGCGACTCGCGCCAGTGGTCCGAGCGCCCCGTCGCACCGATCCACACAGTCAGTCAAGCGCTCGACTTCTGGATCACCGCGACCGAACACACGGTGGTGGCCGCCGCCGATGCCATGCCCGCCGAGAAATACGCCTTCATTCCAACGGCGGGCACTTTTACCGGCGTCCGTACCTTCGGCCAACAGGTCAAGCACCTCGCCGCCAACAACTATCGCATGGCCGCCTACATCCTCGGGCGGACACCGACTGCGGACCAGAAGGCCGAGACCGGACCGGATACCGTGCAGTCGAAGACGCAGATCGTGGACTACGTAAAGGGCTCGTTCGTCGCGCTGCATGAGGCCGTGGCCGCCATCACCGACGGCAATATGCTCACGCCCATCGCCGACCCTCCAAGCGTCCGGCAGCCGACCCGTCTTCAACTTGCAGTGGACGCGGTGGCCCACTCCTACGATCACTACGGGCAGATGGTCGAATACCTGCGCATGAACGACATCATCCCGCCTGCCAGCCGTTGATGCGATTCAGGACAGACGCGGCGGCACGAAGCACGCAGCGGGGATGGGCGTCCTAGGGCCGCCGGCTTGGCGGGACCGGCCGGACGCACTCTGCCAGATCCACGCATTTACAAGTCAAGAGTGCCTCGAGCACGCGCTGCATGTGGCGGGCGCGGCCGATCAGCTCTGTGACATCGCGCAGCTTCCGGGCAGCCATCGCTTGCCATCGCGCGGACGCCGGAGTAGCGCGGTCGAATCCGTGCAGCAACCGGCGGATCTCGGCCACCGTGAAACCCGCACCCTTGGCGAGGTGGATGAGTCGCAGGACGACCAGCACCTCGGCGTCGTAGACGCGGCGTCCAGACACGCGACGCGGCGGTCCCAGAAGTCCCACGCTCTCGTAATAGCGGAGCGCCGAAGTCCGAACTTGCGCCTGGCGGGCAACGGCGCCGATGGTGAGCCCGGGGCCTGGGCGGTCGGCCACGGCGTCCCCCTTGACTTAAAGTGTGCTTGAAGAACTAACGTGCAGTCGTGTTCGAAGCTACTCCGCGGGTGGAGTTCCAGCGAACACGCCGAGACGCCCCATCGTCACCCTAGCCAGGAAACGCCCGTGACGTCCTCACGCGAAGATATGGCCGAGCCGCCTGCCGGCGCAGCGGATGCTGGCTTGCCGTTCGTATGCACCTTGGCGCCTCTCGACCGCGAGAGCCGTCTAGTCAGCGTGCGGCATGTTCTCGAGCGCGCTACCCGTTGGGCGGCACAGAAAGACGGCGTGCTTCTCGAGTTCCCGGAGGCGGAAGAGATCGTGCGCACGCTGCTCGATTTTGTGCTCACTGAGCGACGGTGCTGCCCGCATTTCACTTACGAACTCTGCTTCGTGCCGGACCAGCAGGGGGTGACGCTCCGCATGCGGGCGAGCGGTGCCTACCTTACCCCACTCAAAGCGATGTACCGCCGGTCGGCGCGTGAGGCCGGCATCCGTGACTAACGTGCTTTCCAGAACAGCGAGATGTTGATCAACCCGCTGGTTGCCGAAATTGCCGCGCTATTGGAGCCGAGGGAAGTGAATGTTTGACAGTGTCTCGAACGTCAGTGAACCAGCTACTTAGCGTCCAGGTGCGACACGAAATGCGGCCTCCACTGTGACAGGTCATCGCGGCTTTGGGGCAAGGAGAGGAAGAACTCTATAAACGCGACGCACTGGACGTAATTGCCACGGCACGCGTTGCTCAGCCGTAGTCAGAATCGCGGGTTCACCGCAGTCTTCAGGAGCATTGCCACCGGGCTCGACTGGAGAGCTTGAGCGTGCAGGTCGATCTTCGCTTGCTTCGCAATTCGTAGCGCCATCACCTCTCCGACAGCGGCTCCGCCCAGGCCAACCAACTCTGCGTTTTGGTGGCCACTTATCGCGCCCACAATTCCAACAGCGGTTGTTACGACGGCCACTGCAACTGAAACCCGTTGCATATGGTAAGCCGCATCCGCCTGGCGAAGCAATTCGCTGAGATTACGCCAATGTTCCTGGATCTTCGTACTGTAATCATCCTCAATCGCCTGTCGTTCATCGTCCGAGGCCGCCGCAAAAAGCTTGATCGCGCACTCCTGTATCGAGGCAAGGTATTCTTGCCGCCAATGGACGGCGTGAGGTTCGTTTCCCTCGAGTTCGCGCCGTCGCAACGCCAATAGTTTGCCGTTGTCGATGCCTGTTGCGCCGATCGCCTGAATCGATACCGTGACTGCCCGTTGGTAGTCATCGAGATGAGGATCATCTAGGTCGATCCCGGACGGGTAGCCGGATGCCCTCGCTCGGTACCAACGTGTGAGCGATGTGTATGCAGCGCTTTGATCGGTAATGCACGAACCGCTACTGCTCGAGCAAGCATCCGCAAGCGCTAACCCCACCAATAATCCAAGCGGTCTGACTACGCGGTATCCGCTCCCCTCTCGCCTGGCGTGGCCTTCATCGCAGAGAAATCTTGCGGTTTCCGGAGACATCTTGCCATCGGCGACGAAGCAGTCCCGTTCGCGGTCTTTATCTGGAGGAATGAGGGGCGCTTCTAACGGCCTCCTCCAATACGCCCGCGGCCTCGACTCGACGGCTTCCACGATCGCAAGATGAGCGCGGTTGTACTCGCTAGCCGATGGCAGATGAAGGTGAAAAACGAGTTCTCTGGCAGCCTGGACGTCCGGAGTGACGTCCTTGTTGGACAGTGTCCAATCCGGCCGTCCTACGATTGCGTTAACACTGCCCCACATAAGGAGCGAAGTCCACAACAACGTCTCGTCGCGATATACCGAGTGGGGATAGTACACCGCGCGCGGAAGCAGTTCTACACGCGGAGTGGGCGCATGCGGCATGGTGCCTCCAAAGGCAACCCTGCGTTCAGATGGCGGCGGGCGACTCCTCGGAGTATTTAGAACACAGTCGCCATCAATATTATTCGATCGGTCATACTGGAGCGTCACTACAAAGGGATTGGGAAGTGGCCGCGTATCAGACTGAGTTCGAGGGGAAGGCAAGGCTGTCACCGCCGATATGCGATGGGGATGGCAACTCTATCCGGACCCGACGGAGGGCGCGTCCTGAGATATTTGGGCAGATCTGGAAGTGGCCAGCGGTCGCCACCAACGTGCCCCCAGTTCCGTCAGTTCGTGCGATAGTGGCGGGCGATCTCATCACGGATGATCGCGCGCAGGCGTTCGACGCCGGCGCTGGCTCGCTCGCCTGAGGCGTGCAGCGTGATTGGGAACGTGCCGAGTGATGGAAGGCCGAACAGCTGCTCCGAGGCGGCGAGTGCAGGGGGTATTCCGAGCGCACACCGCGCCGTGAGCCCCAGGCCGCCGAGCGATGCGGCCCACAGTCCCGCCAGACTGGGGCTGACAGCGGCGATCCGCCAGGGTTTGTCGGCTTGCTCCAGCAACTGAATCGCCCGCTTTCGGAAGATGCATTGCGGGCCCAGCACGACGAGCGGGATCGGTTGGTCGTGCCGCGGGAAGAAATCCTGGCCAGCGATCCAGACGAGAGGCATGGTGCCCACGATCTCCGCTGCTGGCCGATCCGCCTGCCCGACCGCAAGCGCCAGATCCAGCGTGCCTTGTTCGATCCGATCGGCGAGCACGCCATTGCCCTCGATGTGGAGCTCGACCTGGATGAGTGGGTAGTGCTTCGTGAATTGTGAGAGGATCCGAGGTAGGACGGTGTCCGCGAAGTCCTGTGAGCAACCGAGGCGCGCACTGCCCGCGAGCGACGCGCCGCGTACCGTGTCCAGGAGCTCGTCATTGAGCGCGAGCATCCGGCGGCTGAAGCGCAGCGCGATTTCTCCAGCTTCCGTCAGCACCACTTTACGGCCGTGTTTGCGGAAGAGATCCGCGCCGACGCTCTCCTGCAGCCGCTTCATCTGCAGACTGACCGCCGATGGCGTGCGGCAGAGACGGGCGGCGGCCTGACCGTAGCCACCGAGATCGGCCGCTAGCACGAGCGAGCGCACCGCGTCGAGATCGAGATTTGTGGGGGTCATGAGTGGTGGATTGTTTTCGGATACTCACTAATCTAGTGACATTTGTAAAATTGTGGTTAAGAATATTCAATATTAGACTCCGCACCCATGCGCCGCTCAACTCCTTCGGCCCTTGCCCGGACTGCCGCGTCCTGGGTGCCGACGGTTGTCGTCTCGGCCACGCGTCTGGCCCGGACAACGACATTCACCGACACGCAGTTCTCCGACGCGCACCATTGCGATTTCTGGGAGCCGATCCTGGTGCCCTGATGCCAAAGGCCGGTTGAGACGCCTGTGACGCTTGTCCAGTATCCCCTACACACCGAACAAACAATGATTCCGCGCCTCTCGCTCGTTGCGACCGTTGTCGCACTCACTGTTGGCACCGTGTCTGTTTCATCCGCCCAGGACGCACGGTCGCTCGTGGGCACGTGGATCCTCACCGGAGCCGACAAACAGCTCCCCGACGGTACGGTGCTCGCCGACTATGGCCCAAGCCCGCACGGGCAGGTGATCTTCACGTCCGACGGCTACTACTCCGTGCAGATCTACCGCGCTGACCGAGCGAAGTTCGCATCGGGCGATAGAGCCAAAGGGACACCTGAGGAGTACAGGGACGCGGAGCTTGGCATGAGCGATCACTTCGGCCGTTACAGCGTCGATCCCGTCAAACACACAATCACCTTTCACATCGACCGATCATCCTATCCGAATATCGATGATACCTCGCCGGTGCGGCCGTACGAGTTGAAGGGTGACGTGCTCTCCTGGAGAGTCGAGGCGAGACCGGACGGCTCGGTTCCGATTACGACAATGCGCCGGGCGAAGTAGCGCGCAGCGCTCGCGTGAGGCGGTGTCCGAATATCAGGAGCAGCATCCCGCCCGCCGCGCCAATCACGACGTGGATGCCCCAGAATGCCGCGGGGCTCATCCGTTCGTAGTACCCGCCGATCCAGCCGATCAGGATGTTCGACACGAAGAGGCTCATGAACACGATCCCCATCATGGTCGAGTTCACGATCGCCGGTGCGGATCGCGACACCAGCGCCAGGAGCGTCGGCCACTGGTAGAGGAACGCCACGCCAATTATCACCGAGTACAGGATCGGCCAGACCGGGTTGACGAGTGCCTCGCCCGATAGGACGCACCCAGCCACGAGAATCAGATTGCCCCCCGCAGTGAGCCACGCGCCGATTCCGATCTTCGTGACGTCCTCCGGCTCACCGCCTCGGGACGCCTGCTGCCGCCAGGCCCAGAGGAGCGGCGGCACAGCGACAATACAGATGAAGGAATTGAGCGCGATGTACCAGGGAATCGGCACGTGGAAACCCGCGACCGTCGGCTGAACACGTTGCTGCATCCAGACCGGGAAGACATTGAAGACCTGATAATAGGCCGTCGATTGAAAGACACTCAGTCCTATCACCGTACCGAGCACCGCGATGATGTGCCAGTCGGCGCGGGTGAGCCGGCCGCTCTCAGAGGCCGGGGGATCCACTCTCGCCGGCAGATACCGGTACCCATAGAGATAGGTCGCGAGGCCGAACATCATGAACACGGCGGCGATGCCGAAGCCGTAGCTCCACCCATAGAGCTGTGCGAGGAGGCCGCAGAGCACCGGTCCGAGGACTGAACCGACATTGATGCCGGTGCTGAAGATGACGAACCCGTGAGTGCGGCGCGCTTCGTCGTCGGGTGGGTAGAGGGCACCCACCTGCGCGGAGATGTTGCCCTTGAGGAAGCCTGATCCGGCCACGAGCAGGAGCAGGGCGGGCAGAAATCCCCGATCAAAGGTCATCGCCAGGTGACCCGCGCTCATCGACACGGCGCCGATGACCACCGCGTTGCGCTGGCCGATCCAGCGATCCGCGATCAGGCCGCCGAGGAGCGGCGTGAAGTACACGAATCCGGTGTAGAGCCCAACGACGCGGGCCGCGAGCGCCTGGTTCGACAGGGGCCCGGCGAAGAACTCGAGCGAGTGACGAAGCGACTCAAACCCGGCGACATGCTCGACGTGACCGGGTAGGAGCAGCTGGTCGATCATGTACAGCGCCAACAGGGCCGTCATGCCGTAGTAGGAGAACCGCTCCCATGCCTCGGTGAACGCGAGGTAGAAGAGTCCCCTGGGGTGGCCGCGAAACAGCGCGTCGCCGGTGGCCATTGGGCCATAGCTTAGTACATCACGGCTCCGCGCGCGAAGGCCACGCGCGGGCCTGCCGTCGCTCACGTGGCCCATCGGTCACGGAGGACGCCCGCCGTAGCCGATTTCCAGCTCTTGCCTTGCCGCGGGCGGGTACACATGTTGGAGTGTGTACCCCAAGTGTCTTGTCCCAGACACTTGGACTCAACGAGGACAATTGTGACTCTGCTCAAGGGAACGCTGGACGTGCTCGTGCTCAAGGCGCTGGCTTGGGATCCCCGGCACGGTTTCGAGATAACGAGCTGGCTCGAGGAACGTTCGGACGGCCGGCTCAACGTGACTGACTCCGCGCTGCTCCAGGCGCTGCATCGGCTGGAGGAGCGCAGGCTCATTGTCGCACACTGGGGACTCACGGAGAATACCCGGCGAGCCCGCTACTACCGTCTCACCGCGACAGGCCGTGAGACGCTGCGGGCCGAGTCCGCATCCTTGATCGACTACGTGGGCGCGCTGACGGCTGTGCTCACCGCGCGGCGCGCCTAAGGGGCGGCAACCTGTGACGAATCGGAGCATTCGGGCTGGCGTGCGCCGGCTGTTTCAGATGGCGTTGCGCACGCCCCACCGCGCGCGTGCCGATGCCGACGCCGAGCTCCAGGCATTCCTCGATGCGCGCATCGAAGACCTGGTACAGCGGGGGATGACCCAGGACGAAGCGCGAGCGGAGGCTCTGCGCCGGCTGGGTGGTTCTCTCGAGGATGTACGCGCGCAGCTCCGGCACTCGGCTGAGCACCGCGAGAAACAGTTGCAATTCAGCGACACCGTCGATGGACTGGTTCAGGATTGCCGCTACGCGATCCGGACACTGAGGCGGCGTCCGGGATTCGTCACGACCGCCGTACTCTGTCTCGCCGTCGGCATCGGGTCCAACGCCACGATGTTCGGCGTCGTCGACGCGCTTCTGCTGCGTCCGCCTGATGGAGTGCGCGACCCCGGGGGCCTGCTCTGGATCAGGGTGGGCCAGAGAGCGTCCGCGGCGGCCGGCGGATTCATGTCATACGACCGGCTGGGCTACTCGGACTACGCCAACTTCAGCCGCTCGCCCTCTGTCGCCGGTGTCGCGGCATACGCCACGTCGACAGAGAGCTTTGGGCGCGGTGCTGACGTGCGAGAGGTCAATGTGCTGCGGATTACGCACACCTTCATGCCGCTACTCGGGGTGCAGCCAGCGTTGGGGCGGTTCTTTGGGGCCGGCGAGGATCGTGCTGGAGCGGCGCCAGTCGCGGTCCTGAGCTACGGCCTCTGGCAGGGGCAGTTTGCGGGCGCGCCGGACATCATCGGTCGTACCGTGCGCGTCAACACCACTCTGTACACGGTCGTAGGTGTTGCGCCACGCGACTTCAATGGCGTGAACCGCACGCGCGTGGATCTGTACCTGCCTCCCGTAGCAGGTAACCCATACGCGAGCGAGATCCTGGAAATGCCCTGCTGCTGGGTTGATGTCCTCGTCCGCCTCCAGCGCGGGGTGGGGCCTGAGCGACTCGCCAAGGAATTCAGCACACTGTATCACAATGCGCGCTCCGGCGACACGGGCAGGGCCGCCGACACGATCATAGTCGCATCCTCGTGGCAGAAACTTGCGATGGGCAGCGCGCAGCAGGTCCAGAACGCGAAAGTGTCGGTCTGTCTCGCTGGCATGGCGGCAGTGGTCCTCCTTGTCGTCTGTGCAAACGTTGCGAGCCTCCTCCTCACGCGCGCCGTGAGCCGGCGCCGAGAGATTGCCGTTCGACTTGCACTTGGTATCGGACGCGGACGGTTGATCCGTATGCTGATGACCGAGAGTCTCGTGCTCGCCGCCCTGGGCGGAATCGTGAGTCTGGTTGTAGGCCAGTGGGGCGCCGGGGTTGTCCGGGCGGCGTTGCTTTCCGACACGGCGCTGGGCTCGTCCATGCTGGACCCACGGGTACTCGCGGTGACGGTAGCTGCCACCGTACTCACTGGCGTCGCCTGTGGCCTCGTTCCGGTCCTTCATACGACGCGACCCGATCTCACCACCGCGCTCAAGACCGGCGAACGGGCTGGGACGGAGGGGCGCAGTCGCACCCTGAGCGTGCTACTGGTCGCTCAAGTCGCTCTCACGCTCGTGCTGCTTGTCGGCACGGGGCTTTTCGTGCGCAGTCTGCGAAATCTCGACAAACTCGATCTCGGGTTCGACGTGACCACGGTCCTGCGAGCGCCCGCAGCCACAGTCCATATGCTGGGTTACACACCGGCGCAGACCGACCGATTCTCTCACGAGCTCCGCGACCGAGTGGCGGCCCTGCCTGGAGTCCAGAGCGCAGCGCTCGCCAGCGGCGGCCCGTTTGCCGACCCGACTTGGATGCCACTGGCGATTCCCGGCCGCGTCGTCGACACGGTCATGCGGACACTGATGAATGGGGTCACGCCCGACTTCTTCGGGACACTCGGGATGTCCCTTCGGAGCGGACGCATCTTCAACAGTGCCGACCGCGCGGGGGCCGCACGGGTGGCCATCGTAAACGAGACGATGGCGCGGCGCTACTGGCCGGCCGGTGACGCGCTTGGCAAGTGCATCCAGCTTGGGAGCGCCGTCAACTACACACGGCCTGATACGATGCCTTGCACGATAATCGTCGGCATCGTGCACCCGGCACGACAAGGCGATCTGTTTTACCAGTCGATTCAGGATGAGCAACCCACCGCCGCGTGTTACGTACCCTTCGACCAGCAGGACATCGACGAACGGCTCCCCTTCGCAACGCTCTACGTCCGGACAGCGGGCGATGCTGAACGAGCGGTGCCACTTGTCCGACGCACCATGGAGGCCCTGGCGCCCGATCTGCCGTATCCGGACGTGATCGCATTCAGCAGTGCGCTCGCACCCCAAATCCGTCCCTGGCGCCTCGGGGTGCAGATGTTCGGCGTATTCGGAGGGATCGCGCTCCTGCTGGCCATCGTCGGACTGTACGGTGTTCTCGCATTCCACGTGACTCAGCGGACGCACGAGATCGGGGTTCGCGTTGCGCTAGGCGCTCAGCGCGACGATGTCCATTTCCTGGTCCTGCGACAGGGGTTTCTCCTCGGCGTCCTGGGCGTCGCCCTTGGTCTGGCCGTCGCGCTGATCGCAGCGCCCGCACTCGGCAGGTTGGTTTACGGTCTCTCTCCCAGGGACCCGCTCGTGCTGGTATCCGCCGCCACGACGCTCCTCATCGTCGTGGTGATCGCGAGCTACCTCCCGGCGCGTCACGCCGCGGCGATCGATCCGATGCAGGCGTTGCAGGAACTGTGAGCGTGCGATCACTGCGTCCTGGCGCTTACAGACTCGGGACGGCGTAGCGGAAGACCGCGATGTAGTGGCAGATGCTGCCGCCGAGGACGAACACGTGCCAGATCGCATGACCGTACCGGAGCCGTTCCCAGGCGTAGAACAGCGTGCCGGCGGTATAGAGGAGACCACCGCCGAGGAGCCAGATGATGGCCCAGGCACTCAAGTGGTCGAACGCGGGCCTGGCGGCGAGGAGGCCCATCCATCCCATCACGACATAGATCACCGTCGTGGCGCGCGACAGCCGGTGGCGGATCAGCGCCGTAAAGATCACACCGACAATCGCGAGCACCCAGATGGCGGTGCACAGCCACCATCCCCACGCCCCGCGCAGGTTGAGGAGTGCGAACGGCGTATAGGTCCCCGCGATCAGCACGTAGATCGCGGCGTGGTCCATGACGCGAAAGATCGGCTTCGCGCGGCGGTTCGGGATCGCGTGGTAGAACGTCGATGCGGCGTACAGGAGGATGAGCGACATACAGTACACTGCGTCCGCCGCGAACCACAGCTTGTCGTGCTGCTGCGCGATCACGAAGAGCAGAATTGCTGATCCGGCGATGGCTCCGACCAGTCCCGCGCCGTGTGTGATGCTGTTGGCGATCTCCTCGCCCAGCGAGTATGGCCGTCCGGCGGGCTCGGCGCCCGTTCCGGCGAGCTTGACCTTCGGCCGGCTAGCGGCTCGGCCCATCACGCGCTGCGGATTCCGCCGACGAGTTGTGGTGCGCCCCGCCTGCGTCCCTTGAAGTACACCATGTTCCACATCGCGATGCCACCCAGGCCGAGCGGGTATGGTTCGACGAGAACCGGATCGAAGTGTTCCATGAAGAGCGCCCTCCACGCATCGAGCGGCCGCGGATAGTCGCCGCGGTCCCACAGAGCGAGCAAGCGGCCGATCGACGGCTTGTCCGGGAGGATCAGGTCCAGGATGTGTACGTGACCATCGTCGGTCAGCAGCGTGGCCAGATGTCCCAGGATCCGCCGGACATCGTCCGTCGCGATGTGATGCAACAGGCTGTTCAAGATAATGAAGTCGAACCGCTCGGCGGGGTCGACCGTATAGGTCGTAACATCCGCGACCACGAAATCCCGCGCGTACCGGCGCCGCGCATCGGCGATGTAGGCGGGGTTGATGTCGATGCCGAGATACGCCGAGCGTGTGAAGTGCTGGGTATTGGTGCCCGGTCCGCAGCCGACATCCAGCACGCGGCGAACCTTTGCGAGGTCGTTGTGCGCGTTGATGGGCGCGAACTTCCGCTCGGCGAACGGCGCCTGCCACGTCCGGTAGACGAGCGAGTGCTCGAGGACTCGGGTTTTGAGAGTCACCGAGCCTCGCTGCAACGCGAGAGAGAATCCGCGACAGCGCTAGTGCAATACGCCATGAATGCCCACAAGATAAGAGAAAGCGGCCGCCGTATGGTGCGAGGCACGCACCTGTAAGTCGATTGGCGAGCGATGGGGTCACGCCTCCGTCCCGCAGGCATTAGCTTCGCCCACTCATGACCCCCGCCATCGCGGCCACTCCGCAGGAGCCCGCCACACGGCCGCTGGCCTCGGCACAGTCATGGGCTGTGATGGCGGGGGTCTGGATTGCCTGTGTTGCATACCTCGCGACTCGCGTCAACCGCGACTGGACCCCGCACGACGAGGGATTGCTCGCGCAAAGCGCCGAGCGGCTGCTGGCCGGACAACTCCCACATCGTGACTTCGGAGATGCGTACACGGGACTGTTGACCGCGTATCACGCGTTAGCCTTTGCCATCGGCGGGCATTCGCTGTTGACGCTCCGGATCGCGCTGCTCCTGGCGTTTGCACTCTGGATACCGGCCTACTACGCGATTGCAGCGCGATTCCTTGGCCCGCTGGGCGCGGCGATCACCACGGCCGCAGCCGTCGCGTGGAGCGTGCCGAACTACTCGGCCTCCATGCCCTCGTGGTACAACCTGTTTCTGGCCACAGCAGCGACATGGGCCGTGCTTCGCTACCTCGACGACCCCACACGCCGTCGCTGGCTCGCCGTCGCCGGGTGCTGCGCCGGTGCGTCGGTCCTCGTGAAGATCGTAGGCATCTACCTCATCGGTGCGATCGGCCTCTTTCTCTTCTGGCGCCGTCTCGATGCCAGCCGCCATCAGTCCGGAACGGCGCCGGCGACGCGCAGTTGGATCGGCGCCGCCACGGCGATTGTTGCCGCCGCAGTGGTATCGGCCGGAGTCCTCGGCTTGGTCCATCGCGCCATGACATCCGGGACCGTGCTGCACTTCATCTTCCCCGGCGTGGCAGTCGGGCTCATCGTCGCGTCGGCGGGCCTGCGGTCCCGAGATGTTCGCTGGAACGAATTGTTGCTCGACCTCGCGACGTTTGCCGCGGGCATCGCCGTTCCGGTGTGCCTGTTTCTGATCCCTTTTATCACAGGACATGCGGTCGGTGCGCTCGTCACCGGCATATTTGTGGCACCACTCCGGCGACTCGTGTCCGCCACGTTGCTGCCGCCGACCTTCGGAGAAGCGGCACGCGCGCTACCAATTATTGCTGGCGTCTGGGCTGCCACTCTGTTGCGAGACTCGTTACAGCGATATGCGGTTCTGGTCGCGATCCCTTTGGGTGGCATCGTATTGGTGCTCTCAGTTCACGGATCGTTGTATGTCGACATCGTGGACGCCGCACGCGCCCTGATCCCGATCACCGCGGGCGCGGCACTCGCACTGGCGATTCCAAACCAGCGCTCGCCGGTATCGGCAAGCCGGCAGCCGGCAGTACTGCTGGTGTTCGTAGCGGTCTTCTTCAGCTTCATACAGTTCCCGTTCGCCGCCGTCGTCTACTTCTGCTACGTCGTTCCGCTCGCCTTCCTCGCCATCGTGGCGATCACGGCAGATCTGAACCCTCGAATTCCGGCGGGAGTGGGTGGCCCATTGCTGGTGTTCGCCGTGTGCTTCGCCGTGTGGAGGATGAACACCAGGGAGTACGTGACACTCGGCGTCGCCGAGGCGGCTCCCAAACCGACCGCTGTCCTACCCCTGCCTCGCGGCGGTTTGCGCGTGAGCAGCGAGGACAGCGCGATCTACACGGAGCTGGTCGCCACCGTGCGAGCGCACGCGACCAACGACTACATGTACTGCACGCCCGACTGTCCCGAGGCGTACTTCCTGGCCGGGTTGAAGAACCCCACGCCGACGACCTTCGAGTTCCTGAACGACTCAGGAGGTGAAAAGGACCGCACCCTGCGTGCGATCCGCGACCACCGAGTCGGCGTCGTCGCATTGAACGGCCAGTTTCGATTCTCCGCACCCGATTCCGCACTGGAACAAGAGCTGGGACGCCAATACCCCGATTCGGCGTGCGCCGGCTACTTCACTGTTCTGTGGCGGTAGCGGGATCGCCGCGCAGCTTACTCCGCTGGCCGGCGGCGGTGCGCAGGAGACGCTGAAAGGGCGGAGGCCCGCCATCCTTCGTCCACGGTGCGGCGGATGCCATCGCGGAACCGCACCTGGGGCGTCCACCCCAACCGCGTTCGGATCTTTTCAGGGCTCAATGCGCGGCGTCTGATATTGTCGATGTCCCGGCGATCGACGTGCTCAATGCGGACTCCTTCCCCGAAGAGGCCTCGGACTTCGGCTGCGATCGTATTCACCGAGGTCTCGACACCAGTACCGATGTTGAACACGTCGCCGATCGCCTTTGGTGAGACGGCGGCGAGCACAGTCGCTTCGACCACATCGTCGATGTACGTGTAATCCCGGGTTTGTTCACCGTCGCCGTGTACCGTCAGCACCTGGCCGGCAGCCGCTGCGTCGAGAAACTTCCCAATGACCCCGCAATACGGGTTGGACGTCGTCTGCCCCGGGCCATAGACATTCGAGTACCGCACGCAGACCGTCGGTAGCCCGTATGCCATGTGATACAGCAATGCGTACTGCTCGCCCAGGTATTTAGTCGCCGCGTAATGATTGAGAATGTGGGGAGGATCGAGCTCGTCGGCAGGGAGGTGTCTGCAGTTTCCATAGATCGATGTCGACGACGTGTAGAGAAACCGCTGCAGCGCAGCCGGTTGCTCGCAACGGAGCCACTCCAGCAGACGAAGGGTGCTCATCGCGTTGACGGTCAGATCGCTTTCAGGATCTGTCCCGCAGGTGAGGATGGTACGGCACGCCAGATGGAAGATCCACGGATTGGCCCGCAGATGCGTCTCGAACTTCGCGGGATCACGGATGTCCCCGATCACGACATCGACGTTTCGTGGAAGCTCATCCGGCAGCGACGCGTTGGAGCAGTCATCGATGACCGTCACGCGGCAATCGAAACGCTCGACCAGAAAGCGTGCCAGGTTGGAGCCGCAGAAGCCGAGCCCTCCGGTCACCAGAACACGCTGGCCGTGGATCGCCTTGCATTCCTTGTCCAGCGCGAATTGCATCGTACGTCTCCAGTGTGATCCAGGCCAGAGTGCCCGTCCAGATCTGACGAGTCGCCTGTGGCACTGGGTACGGCCGGCGGCCCGGCATAATAATATTCACCCGGCCACGAATGGGAGTTTCACTCTATCGGCTGCGCCACCGCACAACGAAGTTGCCGACGACCGCCGAGTCCGGGAAACGCGCTCGCAAGCTAACGGTGAGAGCGGAGTCGATCGGGGCCGAGAAGAGCGGGGTGGAGTTGAGCGCAATGGCGGTCACGCGAGTGGAATCGATGGCGCGCAGCACTCGGGAGTCGCGTCCGCTGGGATCATCGAGGAAATCGAACAGAGTGCGTGTCGGATTACGAAGCTGCGAGAGAAAGTAGAGTTCGGGGCAATCTGGGGCGGCGTACGTGTATCCGCCCGGCGCACTGTGGTCCCGCAATAGCTCGGTCACCCGTGTATAACGCAGCGACCCCATCGGGCTGGACCGTAAGCCGGCTCTCGCAATTGGCAGCGCGACCGTCGGCCATTCGTTTTGAGGCGCGTATCGGCCGACCACCGAGATATGTCCCGGATTCACGCGCATGACCCCAAACGCCAGAAAGAATGCGGCCGCGATTGCTGTCCGCGGGCCGGCGCCTCCCTCGTGCGATGTGACGATCGCCAAGAGCGCCAGGATCGCGATGGGCGCGAAGTACAGGATGTAATACGAGCCGGCGTAGGGAACTTGCACCAGGCTGCATAGCGCCGTCATGGAGACGAGGAGCCAGATCTGTTCCCGACGGTGCGGCGAATCCAATGGCGCCCTGTCCAGTCGCCGCAGTAACAGTCCTCCGGCCACGACGGTGACCGGGGCGAGGTACCGGATCGCAAGCCACAGGCCGGCGTACACTGGACCACCGTGGGCCGTCATGACGAGCCCCAACCCGGCGCCGACCGCCAGCACAATCCAAGCACTTCGCGCGAGACCGCTGTTGCGCTCGACGCTCCGCCATGACGGCATTAGGACCACGACCCATAGGGCGACCGCCCAGATGGTCTTCAGCGGAACCGGAAGTTCGACCGCGTACAGCGCCCGCCGAGTGGGAGCGACGAACACCCCGCGAACAAGATCTCCTACAGCGTGGGCCGCAACGTACGGAACGAGAAATAGAGCGATGGGTAGGGCGACACCCAGCAGAAAGGACCCAACCAACGCAGCAAGGAATCGGAACCGTACGGCTGATGAGACGCCCGGAGGGCGACGCCATTCCATCTCCACCAGGATCGCTGCGAGCAGTGTCCCGGGCAGCACGAAATGCAGGAAGCGAGAATGACTCGGAAGCCCTGCCACGAGCTCGACGAGCGTGACCACGAAGATTGCCAACGCCGCGGCCACAATAAACGCGTACCAGCGATCCGGCCGGGCGGCTGCGCTCGAGCCTCGATCATGCGCCGCCTGGTGTTCATGCCACACAAAGAACAAGAGAGCGCCGGCGATGTAATACAGTCCGACGATCTTGACCAATATCGACAGCCCGCCCAGAATGCCCGCGCAGACAATCCACCGCCTGTGCCTTGTTTCCGTAAAGCGGATCAAGGCGGCCGTACCGAACGTGGCGAAGAACAAGTTGTACCACGATGGCATCGCCGCCGGATATGTCGGTACACTCCAGACGACGGCGAGCAACGTGGCGATTGCGGCACCTGCCGGCTGCGCAAAGCGGCTGGCGATATAGAAGACGGCTGGCACCCACAACAGGAAGACTGCGTACATCGCCCAACGGAGATTGACCAGCCGTACCCCGGTCCACCGATACACGGTGGCGTCGGCCTGGCTCAGGCCTCCTGTGTAGACATCATCGAAATCACGGTGAGGCAACTCACCCGCGAGGACTCGCTCAGCGGAGTGGCCAAGGACGCCCTCGTCCAGGGGAATCCAGCCTCGATCGATACGCGAGCCGACATAGGCCGCGGAACAGAGCCACACCGCCAGGAGCGCCGGCCACCAGCGCATGCGTGAGCCCAGCATCACACGCTACGAGTGGCGGCCCAGCACGAGTAGTGAGCTGCCGAAGGGCAGATCCAGGCCGCCGAACATCGCGTGCTCGAGGCGCGAGACAGCGTAGAGCATCCCGTTGATCCGGCCCGGTGGCACCGACGCTGGGGCAGGGGCCGGCCCCGTCACCGCCTGGACCATCCGCTGCGCGACCTTCGCGGGGAACGTCCAGTGGAAGAAATACCGCATCCGGTCGATGCGAAGCCCCGACGCGGCTGCCAAGGCGCGCATCGTCGTCTTGGTGTACCGCGTCCGGTGCTGGTTGATGTCATCGTGCGTCGTCCAGAGCAACTCGAACGCGGGCACCGTGATGAGGAGCATCCCGCCCGGCGCCAGCAGCGCCAGCGCCTGGCGGAGTGCGCCGGCGGGATCATCGAGGTGTTCCACTACGTCCATCATCAGGATGAGATCAAACTGGTGTGTGGGCCGGTATCGCTCGTCGAACGGGCCGACGTAGATGCGCTTCCGGATGTCCGGCGAGTCATCGACCAGTTGTTCGTCGGGTTCGACTCCCTCGACGTCGCCGAACTCGGCCAGACGATCGAAAAACACGCCACCGCCGCAGCCTACGTCGAGGATGTGCGGCCACCCACCAGGCGGTTTCCGTTTCCGGAGCGTCTCGAGGATCACCTCTTCTCGCGCACGCCACCACCAATGACGGTTGTAGAGGTCGCGATACCGCCGAGCGTATTCCGGATCCACGAACCCCTAGCCGGGTGTCCGGGTGCGATCCGCCGGTGATGACGGAGACGGACTCGCCGCGGTGGCCGGTCTCCGCGTCACCGAGCCCACGATGTAGGCGGGGCGGGATTTGACCTCCTCGTACACCCGGCCGACGTACTCGCCGATGACTCCCATGAACAGCAGGTTGATCCCCGCGAGAAACGTCACGAGCACGATGATCGCGGTGAAGCCGGGCGGCGACTGGTGCAGGACCGCGCGCACGTAGATCGCGTAGATAGTGAAGAGACTTGCGCCGAGGATCGCGACAAAACCCGCGGCGGCGGCCGCTCGCAACGGCACGATCGAAAAAGAGAAGATGCCGTCTGCCGCCAGCCGCAGCAGCTTGAGCGCACTGTATTTGCTGTCCCCTGCGAACCGCTCGCTTCGCTCGACATCGACGCCGATCTGGCGGAACCCCACCCACGTCCGTAATCCGCGCAGATACCGGTTGTGCTCCGGCGCGCGCCGCAGCGTATCGACCACGCGGCGCGACATGAGCCCGAAGTCGCCACTGTCCACCGGCAGTTTGATCTCCGACAACCGCAGGATCAGCCGGTAGAACACGAAGTACGCGAGCCGCAGGTACCACACTTCCTTGCGCATCACGCGCTTGGCGTACACCACATCGTAGCCCTGGGCGTGATACTGGAGAAACGTGGGGATGGCCTCGGGCGCATCCTGCAGGTCGCCATCCATGACCACGACCGCATCGCCGGTGACGTGATCCATCGCCGCCGTCAGCGCCGCCTGATGCCCGAAATTCCGTGACAGCGCGACCACGACCAGGCGGGGATTCTCGGCCGCCGCCGCAGTCAGCATCTCGAGCGTCCGGTCTCTGCTCCCGTCGTCCACCAGGACGATCTCGTGGGGTCCGCCCGGCACCGTGTCCAGCACGGCGTTGACGCGCCGGAGCAGCTCCGGCACGATCAGCTCCTCGTTGTACACGGGGATCCCGACCGACACTCTCAGATTGGCCATGTCCACCCTGGACTCGTCCCCGGCGCCCGGCGTAAAACGATGACCCCTACTCGTGTACGAGCCGAGAGACGATCTCCAGCATCATCTGCGTGCCTCGGCGGATGTTCTCGAGCGAGATCCGCTCATTGTTACCGTGCACGCCGGACTCCTCAGACTGCGGAATCAGGAACGGCGCGAACCCATAGCTCGCGATGCCGAGATCACGGAACCAGTGGCTGTCCGTGAACCCCGTCTCCACGGACGGCGCGACACTCGCATCGGGGAAGTGGCTGTGTACGACGGCCGTGATCGCGTCGTAGAGGGGCGTGTTGGTCGCCGTCACCGTCGGCGTGAAGTCGATGATGCGCTCGATCTTGATCTCGGAGTCGTTGAGCACACTCGTGAACTCCCGCAGGAACGCCGCATGGTCCTGGTCGGGCAGCAGCCGGCAATCCACCAGCGCCTGCACCTCGGGCGGGATGACGTTGATCTTGTTGCTCCCTTGCAGTCCGGTGATCGAGCACGTGTTCCGGAGCAGTGCTGCCAGTTGCGGCAGCTCGATCTGCAGCTCGGCCAGAGTGTTGCGGTCGGCGATCAGCGTCTCCGGGTTGGCCAGCTTGTCCTTCCATTTCGCCGACGCCTGGGGTGCGATCGCCGCGAAGTACGTCGCCACCGCGGGGATCACGCGCGGCGCGAAGTCGTACGTCTGCAGCCGGTACAGCGCCCGGATCAGCCGGTTGGCCGACGATGCTGGCGGCGGCGTCGAACCGTGCCCCGGCGCGCCCGTCGCCGTGAGCTTGAGCCAAAACGGAGTCTTCTGCGTGACCTCGATCGAGAATGACCGGTTTGTGCCGTCGATGCTCCCCGATCCGCCTTCATTGATGACGAAGCCCGCGCCGCGGAACGCTTCCGGATGGTGCTGCACCACCCACTGTGCGCCGTAGACGCCGCCCGCCTCCTCATCAGCCGTGGCCATGAAGATCAGGTCGCGGTCGAGTGGCACGTGCGCGCGATGCAGCGCCAGGAACGATTCCAGCTCGAGGATGCACAGCGTCTTGGTGTCGAGCGTGCCGCGCCCGTAGATCTCGCCGTTCTTGAGCGTGGCCGCGAATGGATCGGCATCCCAGTACTTCGGATCGGCCGGCACCACATCCATGTGGGTCAACAGCACCAGCGCGGGCTTGGGTCCGCCCTTGAGCCTCGCCCAGATGTTGCCACGTCCGGGAGCCGACAACGCGGTATCGAAGGGGATGCCCTCCTGCTGCAGGATCCGCGCGAGAAACCGCATGGTGAGTACTTCGTTCCCCGGGGGGTTGGTCGTGTTGAGCCGGATGTACTCGGTCGTGCGCTGGACGGCCTCGTCTTCGAGCTTGGCGGTATCGATCGTGGCCTGCGCGGGTGCCTGAGCGAGGGTTCGGGCGGCGAGCCCGCACGCCGCCACGAGTACAGCAGCGCACGCTCTGAGGTACCGCGTGAACAGGATCCTGCGATGGATGGTCATTGAGCCAGTTCGGGGTGGGGAAAGACGAGGCCTGCGCCTCAATGTCGGGCGCGTGGCGGCGCAAAGCTATCCCGGCCCAGCTATGCTGGCCAGCAGCTTCGGTCACGAGCGTGGTCCTTCAGGCGGACGGCGCAGGTGTAGATCGATTGGCAGCAAAGCCACCAATGGCATGACTTTAAAAGTGCCGCATATGGTTAGGCCATGCTGGCTCGCTAAGAATTGCGGCCAGATAACATCGCGCACCGGCCGACGCCTGCGGGTGGCCGACGTCGCGGGTGGCACGACGGGAAGGCGACGGTGCTACGAAGGCATCCATGGGCCGGTCATGACCGGCCCCTACCAATAACGCTCCGTCGCAGCTGCGGGGCGGCCATTCTGTCCGCCACGTCGCCCCCCGTGCCGCCCATCCCACCGAATGACGCGGGATCTGGCGAACCAGGCCGACGCGCCGGATTTTCTGCTCATGCACGGCGTGCCCTTTCCTCCCACTCGCCACTCGGTACTCGGCGCACTCCATAGTCCGGACGCCGGCATCCGCGCACGGGCGCTGGCCACGGTCGCCGAGGGATATTGGCGGCCGGTCTGCGCGTACGTGCAGATGCGGTGGGGCTATTCCCGGCAGGACGCCGAGGACACGACGCAGAGCTTCTTTGAACGCGCACTCTCGAGCCGGCTCCTCGAGCGATACGACCCCGCAAAAGCACGATTCCGCACATACCTCCGCATGTGCCTCGACGGACATGTGGCAAACGAGCGCACCGCCGCGCGCCGGCTCAAGCGCGGTGGCGGCGCCGTCAGTGTCCCCCTCGAGACGGACGCGCCGGAACTGATCGCGCCTGATGCCGTCGACGCGCTCTTCGAGCGCGAATGGGTTCGCGGCCTCTGTGCTGATGCGCTGGCCGAGCTGCGCGACCGTTTGCAGCGCCGCGACCGCGAGATCGTGTTCCGGATTTTCGAACGCTACGACGTCTTCGGCGCAGAGGATGGCTGCCGCCCGACATACGCGGCGCTGGCCGGCGACTTCATGATTCCGGTCTCCCAGGTCACGAACCATCTCTCGGCAGCCCGCCGGGAGTTTCGCGAAGTCGTGCTGGACCGCCTGCAGCGCCTCACGGTTAACGAGGCCGAGTTCCGGGCCGAGGCGCGGGCGCTGCTGGGAGCGGATCTGCCGGCGGGGAGCACATGATACTGCTATGATGCCGCTCTCCGACGCGGCCGTCGCCTCGCTGCGCGCCCTCGCCGATTGGCCCGATGCCACCGACACGAAATACGACATCCTCGAGCGCATCGGTCGTGGCGGCATGGGATCGGTGTACCTGGCCCGCGACCGGGCGCTCGATCGCCGTGTTGCCATGAAAGTGGTGAGCCTGCCGGAACCGGTCGGCGGATCCGGCCTCGCCGGCGAACGTCTCACTCGCGAAGCGCGGATCCTCGCGGGCCTCGAGCACCCCGGACTGGTCCCGGTGCACGATGCCGGGATCCTGGCTGACGGCCGGCCGTACTACGTCATGAAGTGGATCCGGGGGACCCGGCTCGACGCCTACCTCCAGACCCCGCGCACGGAGGCCGACCGTCTCCGGATATTTGCCCGGATCTGCGACGCCGTCGCATTCGCCCATACGTCCGGAGTCATCCACCGCGACCTCACGCCCGCGAACATTATGGTGGGCGCCTTTGGTGAAGTCCTCGTTCTGGACTGGGGGCTGGCCCGTATCCGCTTCGACCGCACGGGCGCATCACCCGCCACGACGCAGCCCGGGACTGTGATTGGCACGGCCGGGTTTATGGCCCCGGAGCTTGCCGCGGGCCGTTCCGACGCCAGTGACGAGCGCACCGATGTCTACGCCCTGGGCAGCATCCTCGAGGTGCTCGCGCAGCCGCCGGGCGCCGGACCGGTCGCCCGGCCGCTCGCCGCGGTGATCGCCAAAGCGCGGGCCGCCGCGCCGTCCGACCGATACCTCGCGGTCGCGCTCCTGGCCGCCGACACCGAACGCTATCGCGCCGGCGAACCGGTGGAGGCCTACCGCGAGAACCCCCTCGAGTGGGCCACTCGCGTGGCCGCCCGGCATCAGACCGCGATCATGCTCGTGGCGGTCTACATCGTGATCCGGGTGATCCTGCTCGCGGTCCGCTAAAGGGAAACCTCTCCGGCGTGGAAGAGATCTCAGGGTAGCAGCATCTCTCACCTCGCTGGAGGTCGCCCGTGAGCAAGCCGGTATTTGGTCTCATCCTTGGTGGCATACTCGGAATATTCGACGGGCTGTCCGCCCTCGTCTCAGCACCTGAAGTCGCGCCGCAGATCGTCGGAATCGTGATTGGCTCGACATTCAAGGGACTCATCACCGGAGTGCTGATCGGGTACTTCGCCCGCAAAGTCCACTCGCTCGCGCTCGGCCTCCTCTTCGGACTGGCCGTGGGCGCGCTGCTCGCGTATGGGGTCGTCGCGATGCAGGTCGCGCAGGGTGGCAAAGCGTACTACCTGCCGATCATGCTCCCGGGTGCCGCGCTGGGACTCATCGTAGGCTACGCCACGCAGCGGCACAGAGAGCGCCCGAGCCAGGCTGGCGCGGGCCAGTAACTCCGCCCCCGCGCGTAGGGAAGGAGGTATCCGGCGCCCGGCACTCTTCTGCCGGCGCCGGGTATGTTGCACGCTGGTTCAGGACGTGCCGGGTACCCGGCGCAGTTCACGGCCGCTCGTCACCGCGCACCAGGTCCTCCGCCCTCGTATCCATGACCGCTTCACGCGCGATCACCACACACGCCGGGTCGCCACGCACGGTAGCGCGCACCGCGCGGCAGGCACCAATGCAGGCCGCCGCGTCCCTCGCCCTTGCGATGGCCCTCCTCGCCGCCTGCGGCAGCGGACCCACATCGGCCGGATCTGGCGGCGTGTGCACGCCCAGTGCGACGGTCACCCTCGCTCCGCAGCAGGGCACGACGCTCGACTGCTCGGCGGGCGGCACGACGATCACCCTGGCCGCGAACGGCGCGACCTACCTCGTCGTCCCTGAATACGCCACGGACAACGTGAGTTACCAGTTCCAAACATTCGCCCTCGGCCATGGCCAGTCCGGCGTCATGCCGGCCGCTCGGCCGATGTCTGTCGCGGCGTCTGCGCAGGTATCTGCGAGTTCACCGTCCCTCGGACGGCAATTCGCCGGGCCGGCCTTTCGCGGCAATCCTCGCCAGGCGTCGTTCGATCTCCGGATGCTCGCAGCCGCACGCCGGATGGCGAGCCGCATCTCGCGGACCACCGCGCCAAACACGCAGGCGAGTGCCGTGGTCACCGTGCGCGACACGATGAACCAACTGCGGACGTTCCACGTGCTTTCGGACTCCAACGGCTCGACGTTCGGCACGAGCGTCGCGCGGCTCGAGTTCGTGGGCGCCAACGTGTACGTGTACGTGGATACGGCCGCGCCTCCGAACGGGTTCACGCCAACGCAACTGGCGAACTTCGGCCAGTACGCGGACAATCTGCTGTACGGGCTGGATCTCAATACCTTCGGCGCGCCGACGGACATCGATCACAACGGCCACGTGATCATGCTCCTCACGCAGATCGTCAACGGCATCACGCCTGCCAGCGAGTGCGAGACGGAGGGCTATGTCGCGGGATTCTTCTACTCCGGCGACCTCTCACCCGGCGGCCGGGAATCGAACAACGGCGAGATCTTCTATCAGGTGGTCCCCGATCCAACCGGGAAGTACAGCTGCGCACACACCACCTCGAACGTCGTGAGCACCACGCCCGGGACCTTCCTGCACGAGCTGCAGCACATGATCAACTTCGGGCACCATGTGATCATGCATAACGGCGCCGCCGAGGAAGGCTGGCTCGACGAGGGCGAAAGCATCGTGGCGACCGAGTTGGGCGCGCGACACTACGAGGCACTCTTTCCGCCTCCCACCGGCCGCACGAATCCAACCCAGATCTTCCCGGATTCCGCGGAGCCGTTCATCACAGAGCAACTGTTCGATTCGTACAACTATCTGCTGCGTCCTGATACCGCCTCGCTGACCCTGCACACCGATGCGGATTGCTGTCTCGGGTGGCGGGGCGGCGACTGGCTGCTCCTCCGGTACATGGGAGACCAGTTCGACTCGACCGTCTACGCGAAGCTCGAGAACGGGATCGTGACCGGCACCGCCAATCTCACGGCCGCCTCCGGTGTGGACTTCCCGGTGATCTTCGCCAATTTCGGCGTCGCGCTTTTCGTGGACAGCTTGCCCGGCGTGCCGCGCAGCGCGATTCCGCTGCAGTATCAGTTCCGGTCGTACAACTTTCGCACGGACTACGAGGCGCTGTTCGCTGCCGCCGGCGGGCAGGACAATGTCACGCTGCGGTTTCCTATCGTGACGCAGGCACTGTCACCTAGCGCGCCCGTGTCCGGTTCGATGGTGCCGGGCACGATGACATACTATCAGTTCGCCACGCCTTCGGGCGCTGCGGCCGTGACATTGCACTTCGCCAACTCGGGTGGCGGCCGTCTTCCGGCGAGCCTGCATCCGCAGGTCGCGGTTTTCCGGATCCAGTGACGCGCATTCCCTGACAGGGTCGACGGGCGCGGGAGGGCCGGTCATGACGGCCCCTGCCAGGGACGATTCGTGGCGCCGCCGCAGGCGACTGACGAGGGCCGCCGCAGGCGACTGACGCGGTGGCTGCCGCAGGCGACTGATGCAGTGGCCGCCGAAGGCGGCCTTCTGCGGCTACCACCGAGCCTTCGGCGGCCACCACCGGGTCAGTGAATTCCGCGGGGAATGGCGTCCGTCCAGTTCCGGGTGCGCACGAGTGCGTCGCCGACGTACAGGCTGCGTGTGATCGCCACGTGGAACGCGGCCGAATCCGACCGCATGTCGATGACCGTCCGCACGCGCAACGTGCGTCCGCCGCCGACATGAATCACGTGGACCTCGTCGCCGAGGAAGCGCGAATCCGCGGGATGATCATCATGCGTCTCGTACCGTTCTTTCTCAATGTTGTCGATGTCGCGCTGGCCGATCGCGTACGCATCCCGCGTGACAAACTCCACCGTCGTCGTTTTCGCCAGGACATCATGCGTGACGACCAGCTCCGCCGGGCGCCCGCGCGGGATCGTGCGTGCATCCGGCGCCTCGGTCCGCGGCTCGGGCGGCGGCACGTGCGGGACCTTCGCATGTGCATCCGCTGGGATCGTCGGCAACTCGAGCGCTGATCGCGCGTCGTTCGTGGCGAGCCGAGTCGTCATGGCGTAGGGCGTGGGCCACGCCATGGGGAATTGCGCGTTCGCGACGGCGATCCGGATGCGATGCCCGGGCTGGAACGTCCAAGTCGTGAAGTGCAGCGTGTCCACGAAGTCGACGGCGGTGCCGGGCGTGAGCGGGGTAGGGGCGAGGCGAGAGGCGCGCTGGGCGCCACTGACCTGGCCGCCGGTTACGAGCGCGACCTCACCGTCCGGGCCGACGTCCTCGAGCCGTACCGTCCAGTCGGCGATCGGTGCGCTCGCGGACACGTGCAGGTGAACGCGGGGAAGGCCCACGATCTCGACCGGCTCGGCGACGACCGGTCCGTCATACACGAGACTCGTCCCGTCATCACGCGCCATGTTGCCGGTTGGATCGTTCCACCATACGGGGACCGCGGTACCGGTGCCCGCGATGTATCGGAGCTCATCCTCGCCCGCGGCACCTGCCGTCTGATCGACCAGCCGGTGATCGGCGCCTGGATACCACGTCCGCCAGCGGGTCCTCGTGATCGGCCAGTCCTCGAAGCGCCACGCGCCGGCTGTCGTCTGTTGTATCGCGTCCGGCGCCTGGCCCGCTCGCACGAAGAGCGTGAGCCGCGGCTCGTCCATGATCCCGTTCTTGGCGCCCTTGAGCCAGTAGTCCCACCAGCGCGCCGCCTGCGCGCGCCACTCGATATCGGGGCCCGGGACCGCCTCGTCCGGGTAGTCGTGCTTCCACGGTCCCATCTCCGCCTTGATCGGCGCACGGACGCTGTCCAGCATGCGCAGCACGGGATCGCGATACCCGTCGAGCAGCCCTCCGATCAGGAAACTCGGGATCTGTAGCTGTGCGTAGTGGAAGCGCAGCGAATGGCTGCGCCACCAGTCGTCGTCCACCGGATGGCGCAGATACGTGAGGAGCCAGGGCTCGGTGTCGAAGCGGTTCGCGAAAAAGGTGGAGTCCGTGCGATAGTCCGGTGGCGCAGGCAGGCCATTCTCGTGGTCGATCTCCAGCGCGTACTGATCGACCTTGAGCAGCCCGTCGTTGTAGTGGACATCGTCGTGGAACAGGTCGTCGGACGCATACATCGCGAGGATCGCCTTGAGCGCCGGTGGTTGCCGCATCGCGACCTGGATCGAGTTGAAACCGCCCCACGACTTCCCCCACATGCCGACCGCACCGGTGCTCCCCGGCATCTTCGCGAGTTGGCCGATCACCTCCACGGCGTCGTTCAACTCTTCGTCGGAGTACTCGCGCGGCGGGAGATGTCCTTCCGACGAACCGGTGCCGCGGATGTCCACCTTGGCCATCAGATAGCCACGCCGCACGAACCAACTGTACAGCGGATAGTCTCGCCGGTAGAACGAGTCCTCTTTCCGATATGGCAACATCTCCAGCAGCACCGGAAACGTCTCGTTCGGCGTGTGTGGGACCGGCCGGAAATACGTGACGGCGAGTTGCACACCGTCCGGCATGCGGAGCCACCCGCGCTCGATCCTGAAATCGTAGAGTGGCGCGGCGGGCGGTTCTGTCGCGGCGGCTGGCGGACGGTCCCGGGGTTCGGGAACCGAGCCAGCCGTCGTCGAAACGGCGATCAAAATGGCGGTGGCGGCCGCAGCCAGGTGCCGCGCCGGCACAAAGGAGAACGACATAGGGTGTGAAACTACGCCCCGAGAGGGGCTGCCGGGAGCACGATCGTGACAGCATGCCTCACGCCGCGGCTTCAGCCGCAACCGGCGTGTGGCTCTTCGCCGGCGCCGCGGATAACTTGCAACGCCGCACCGAGTCGCCTCACCAGGGTGACACCGCCCTCCAGCCCTCGCTCTCATGTCTGCAACCGCCCTGCACGACCTGGCGCATGGCGTGACCAGCGCCGATTCACTCGAATCGCTGTGGATGCCCTTCACGCCGAACCGGGTGTTCAAGCGCGCACCCAGGCTTCTGGCGTCCGCCAAGGACATGTACTACACCACGGTCGATGGGCGGCAGATCCTGGACGCCGCGGCCGGACTCTGGTGTGTCAACGCGGGCCATGGACGGGCGCCGATCGTCGATGCGATCCGTGCGGCGGCCGGTGAGCTCGATTTTGCGCCGTCGTTCCAGATGGGGCACCCGATGGCATTCGAGTTCGCGTCGCGCCTCGCCGCGACGATGCCGGGCGACCTCGATCACGTCTTCTTCACCAACTCGGGATCCGAAGCTGTCGACACGGCCCTCAAGATCGCGCTTGCGTACCACCAGGCCCGCGGCGATGTCCGCCGCACACGCCTGGTCGGCCGCGCGCGCGGCTACCATGGCGTCGGGTTCGGCGGGATCTCGGTTGGCGGGATCGAGAACAATCGCAAGCAGTTCCCGGCGCTCTTGCCCAATGTCAGCCACCTTCCCGACACGCACGACCCGGCCCGGAACGCATTCAGCCGCGGACAGCCGCTGCACGGTGCCGACCGCGCCGACGCACTCGAAGCGCTGGTGCGCGAACACGGCGCCGATACGATCGCGGCGGTGATCGTCGAGCCGGTCGCGGCATCCACCGGTGTGCTCGTGCCGCCAACCGGCTATCTCGAGCGCCTTCGCGCGATCTGCGACACGCACGGCATCCTGCTCATCTTCGATGAGGTGATCACCGGCTTCGGCCGGCTCGGCGCCTCGTTCGCCGCCGAATACTTCGGCGTCCTGCCCGACATCATGTCGGTCGCCAAAGGCCTCACCAATGGCTCGGTGCCCATGGGCGCCGCGATCGTCCGCCACGGGGTGTACGAGGGAGTGCTCAACGGCACCAACTCGGGGATCGAGTTCTTCCACGGCTACACGTACTCGGGCCACCCGCTCGCGGCCGCGGCGGGCATGGCCGCTCTCGATGTCTACGAGCAGGAGGGGCTGTTCACGCGCGCTGCGTCGCTGAACGAGTACTGGACCGACGCCGTGCACTCGCTCCGGGGACTGCCGCACGTGATCGACCTGCGCAACCTCGGACTCATGGCCGGGATCGAACTGGAGCCCCGGCCCGATGCGCCGGCGACGCGCGCGTACGACGTCTTCACGGACTGCTTCGGGCAGGGCGTGATGATGCGCACCACGGGGGATACGGTCGCGATGTCGCCGCCGCTCATCGCCGAGCGGCACCAGATCGATCAGATGTTCGAAACACTGGCCCGCGCGCTCCGGCGCGTGGCCTGATCGCGGCTTACGCCCTCGCGTCCAGTCCGCGTTCGTTCTTCCGCATCAGCGCGATGAACGTCCCCGCCACCGCGGGGTCGAACTCCCGCTCGGCGCGCCGCTCGATGTAATGCAGGGCCTTGGCCGACGGCCAAGCCGCGCGGTACGGCCGGTCGGTATGCAGCGCGTCGTACACATCGCACACGTGCACCACGGTGCTGGCGTAATGGCAATCGCGTGCGAAATGCCGCCGCGGGTAGCCGCCACCGTTGATCATGATGTGGTGCTCGAACGCCACCGCCGCCGGCAGCGTCAGCCGCCGGTCGCTGTTGAGGATGATTCGCGCGCCGTCGCTCGGATGCCGCTCCAGAAGCTCCCGCTCCTCTGGTGACAGGCTCCCGGGTTTCGACAGGATCTCCGGGGGCACCCGGACCTTGCCCAGGTCGTGCAGCAACCCGGCCACGCCCATGATCCGCACGTCACGAGCATTGAGGCCCAGGGCCTCGGCGAGCGCCATCGACAACACCGACACGTTGATCGAGTGCGTAGTGGTGTACTGGTCGAAGGACTTGAGCTTGAGCAACGGGATCAGCATCTGCCCATCGCTGTGCAGCGCTCCAGACAGCGACCGCACCACGGCTTCCGCCTCCACGAGCGGCACCGCCTGATCGCCAGCGACCTGGCTGTGGATGTAGCGGATCGCCTCCGACTCCTCCTCCAGGTCGTATGGCACATCGATGAACGGCCCCTCGACCGCGCCGCCGCCGGTCGTGGTGCCCTGCACGCCGATCGCGCCGAACCGGATCGCGGACTGTCGCGAGAGATTGCCCTCGTCCCCGGCTGGCCGCGGCGCGGCCTGGCCGTTTGATCCGGTGCCGCCGTTGGCCGTCGCTATGAGCCGCGCGTGCACGTCCTCGATGAAGATCGCGAAATCGTCCGGGCTGACCTCTCCAGTCACCTCGATGCGCTGCACGCCGATCGTAGCGAATCGGTCGGACCACTCCCAGTCCTGCAAATCGCGGATGGCGTCGTAGCCGTACACGACATCCCGGCCGAGGAAACTGAACGACGGCTCTTCGTCCTCCACCTGGAGCGCCCGCAACGCCTCGTAGCAGGTATTGATGGCCTTGTAGCGCGCCGGATGCTGCGGGCCGTACAGCGAGCTCGCGGCGAGGGCACGCGACAGCTCGTGCAGGAATCGGATCGGTGGATTCATGAGATGCTCAGCAGATGCTCAGCGCGCGCCGGCCATCGCGGCCGTCCTGATCTCGGGATCGCCCGACGCGGCCGCCCGTGCGAGCAGTGGGGCGACCTGCGACGCAGTGGGCCAGTGAGCCGCGAGGGCGGACAGCGCCGCCAGCACCGCCGCCGATTTCGGCGCCAGACGCTCGCGATGCAGCCACCGCGTCCGCGTCACGGAGAGGTTGAGGAGGCAGGGCACAGCGGCGGCGGCACGTGTCGCGCCGAGGGCACGGATCGCCAGGACCTGCAGCTCGCCGGGCAGGTTGCCGGCGGCGACGCGCTGCACGAGCCTGGGCACGACGCCTGGAGGACAGTCCTTCTGTGAGGCGTCGATGCCGAGGCGAATGATCTGCGGGTCCGAATCGTTCAGCGCCATCGTCAGCGCCGCGATGCGAATCGTGGGCCGCTTGAGCATCATGCGGATCGCTTCGCGTCGTACCCGCGCGTCGGCGTGCGATGCGTATTGCATCGGCGAGAACTCTTCCGGCCACACCGCGAGATTACCCAGGAGGATCAGCAGGTTCCGCTGGATAAACCAGGGCGCACCTTGCAGCCGGGTGACGATCGCCGGCCCGATGCCGTCGCCGAGTAGCGGCACGAGAGCCAGCAGTTTGCGCCGGGACGCGCGGGATTGCGACGCGGCCAGCACGTCGAGCAGGACATCGGTGCCAGCGATGCCCACGCGCTTGGCAAACGCCTCGATGCGCTGCGGATCGGCATTCGGCATCTCGAGCACCCGGCGGAAGTTCTCCGGCGTCGAGATGCGCCCCCGGACCACACCCGGCAGCGGATTGTCCGCCGGCGCGTGGTCAAGGATGTCGAGGAGTTGCTCGATGTCGCCGCGCGCGATCATCGCGTTCACAGCGTCCCACAGCGACGTGCCGGCATTGCGGAGCTCGAGACAGATCTCGATCGTCCGCTCGGGCTCGCAGACCTGCGAGATCGCCGGTGCGCGGCCCGGCTCCACCAGCGGGCTGGTGAGGCGGTCCAGCACCCGCTCGTAGTCCGCGGGCGTCGGGTTCGGCGCGGTCCAGTTGTCGATCATGTCTCGCACATGCTCACGGAACGCCGCGTCGGCCACCGATCGCGCTGAGGTACCGCCGCGCTTCGCGTGGTTCGCCAGCTTCACGAGGAGCCGCAGCAGCGTCTTGGAGATCGACTTCTGCGACACCTCCGCGGCGGCGACGGTGAGCGTGAGCACTGCATCGGTGGCCATTCCCGCGGACGCATCGTTCAGGAACGTGCGCCGCTGGGCCATGTTGCCGCCCATCTCCAGCAGCCGGTGCACCGCTTCGGGACTGAGGTCGCTCACGAGGCGTGACACACGTGTCCGGAGCTGCGTCGTGTCAGTCGTGTCCGCCGTGCGGAGTTGCTGCGCGATCTGGATCAGGTAACCCACGACCGCCTGCTCGTACCCCGTCTCCTGGGCGCGCGCGTTGATCGCCTTGGCGACCTCGGTGGGATCGGTCTCGACGGAGACGCCTTTGCCGCTCCCGCTGCCTTTGCCGCTCCCCTCGCCGCCGCCGCTGCCCCCGCCGTGCCCGCCGCCCTGATCCACGACCATCGCCGCTTGCGCGAGCGCGAGCCAGAGTTGCGCCCCGCGCGGCAGCGAGCGTGCGCCCGTGGTTTCCTCGCCATCCTCCTCATCGACCAGCTCCAGCCGCTCGTACGACTGCCGGTAGAGCGTGATGTGGCGCCAGCCGGCCACGACGCGCGTCGCCTCGGACAGCGGCTCGCGTCCCAATTCCTCGGGGTCGCGCGCGAGCCGAGTGAGAAACGCGGTCAGCTCGTCGAGCGTGAGTCCGTCCGCAAACCGGAAACCTGCCAAGCGGTGGCCATGCAGGCGCTCGGCCAGCCCGCTCAGATGCGGATTGCGCGGATCAGTGGCGTTGCCATCGATCACCAGTTGATCGCGCGCGACACCGACCGCCACGGCTTCGACGCTTGCCAGCAGTGGGGTCATCCGCTGGATCAGGCGCTGCTCCGCCGCCGCCAGCGTCGGGTGCCCGCCGGGATACATGGCACGCCGCTGCAACGCCACCGCGAGCTCGATGAGAAAATCCGTGAGCTCTTTGGACAGCGTTGGCGTGGCGTCTGCGGGCGGACGCGATATCGGCGAGCGGAGTGCGTCGGTCAAGGAGAGATGGCGATCGGGTTCGGGCCGGGGCGTCGGCTACGTGAGGACGCGCGATGACCGCATACAGGCGCCCCGGGGACCGACTCCCTGGGCCGCATGCCGCGGTCACCTCGTAAGAGACGACTCGGGGTCCCAAAAAGCATTCATGGAGGGACAACCCCGGAGGGACCGTGAAATGGGCTAGGGGCGGCCAATTTCAGAGGCCGGGCGGGCGACCGAACCCGGCAGTATCCGATGGCCTGCCGCGGGAGGCAAGTTATGGCAGGATAGAGAGTTGGGAAGCCCGGTATCCGTCAGGCGCGCGGTATGCTCCATCTATTTTCATGTGCGTCCCCCGAGACCTCGCCAGCGAGGATCTCCCGTTGGCGCCACGGAAGCTCTAGTGTATGTAGGGGCTTGATCCTACGAATACGGAGGTGGGAGATGCACAGTGCTGCACGGTACGCCCCGGTTCTGGCGGCGTTACTCGCGCTGACCGTAGCCGGTTGTAACACCGACGATAAGCCGGATGCGAAAGGCCAACTCACCATGCAGGGCACCGTTCACGCGACGCAAGCCGCCGACGGGACGCCGTGCTGGTCGTTCCAATCCGCCAAGGGCAAAGCGTACGAGTTGGAACCCGCGCAGGCGCCGCAGGAGTTGCTCGTCGATGGCGCGCAAGCGACCATCGTCGCCAAGCCGCGCACGGGCTTCAGCTATTGCAAGGTCGGCACGATTGTCGATGTGGTGGGCTTGAACCCTACCGCCGCGGCGTCTTCGTAACCGTCCGCTCGTGATGGATTAGGCCGTCGCACGTGCGGCCCCGCACCGGGGCCGCGCGCGTGCGTTCGGTTTGGTTTGTGCCCGTGTTATCGCGACAATCCTGCTACTCGAACGTCCCACCCGCGGCGAGCACTTCGTGCGCGGCGTTTCGGCCGTGGATGCCGATGACGCTCCCGCCGGGATACGTCCCGACCCCGCACAGATAGAGTCCGGGCATCGGCGTGCGCGCCGCCAGGCGGCGATCCCACATGTACTCGGGCCGGATGTCGCCCTGGAAGATGTGGCCACCCGTGAGTCCCACGCGCTGCTCGACATCCGGGGGCCCCAGCACCTCCACGCCGGTGATCGCGCCGGGAAGGTTGCTGCAGTGCCGCGCGATGTCCGCGATGACGCGCTGTCCGGTTTCGTCGCGCCGAGTGTCCCACGTCCCGTGCGCGAACCGATGCGGCACGTATTGCGAGAACACGCTCATCGTGTGCACGCCCGCGGGCGCGACGCTGGGATCGTACACAGTGTGGAGATAGATCTCCGTCCACACCCGGTCCGGCAGCTCACCCGCGCGCGCCGCGCGTAGCCCGCTGTTCCACTCGTCCTTCGTGAGCGGCGTATTGATCTGGCCCGTGTGATGGTCGCCGCGCGTGCCGGGTCGCGCCGTGAAGTTTGGCAACTCCCGCAAGGTCATGTTGACCTTGACGGTCACACTTTCCATCGGGATCTGCTCCACCTGTGCGCGCCACGCCGCGTCCGCGTCCTGGTCCAGCATGCGCAGCGTCGCCCGCGGATCGGCATTCGATACGATCACGGCCGCCGCGATCCGCTCGCCCGATGCCAACTCGACGCCCGTACCCGGCGTGATCCGCGCGACCGGCACGCCCGCGGCGACAGTCGCACCGGCCTCTCGTGCCGCGTCACAGAGCAGGAAGGAGATCATCCCCATTCCCCCGCGCACGTATCCCCACGTCCCGGCCTGCGAAAACATCCGGCCTGATGCGTGGTGGTAGTACACGGAGGCCGTGCCCGGATCGCTCGGACTCGCGTTCGTGCCGATGACGCCCTGGCCTAGATACGCCATCTGCAGCCGCTCGTCGGTCAGGAACCGCTCCACATACTCGGTCATCGACCATTCGAAGAGCAGCTTCCGCGCATCGTCGTCGTGCCCGATCCTCGCCTCGATCTCCTCGCGCGACGGAGCGCGGCCGATCCAGACGTCACGCTCGCCCGCCGGCCGCAGTGCGTCGCGCAGCCGCCGCTTCACATCGACCATGGCTCGCCATCCAGCCACATCGCGCGGCGCGAACCGGCGGATCTCCGCCTCACACCTGGTGTCATCGTTCCAGAGCTGCACGCTCGTCCCGTCGTCAAACGGAATGAACAGCCCGCCGGCCGCCGGAAACCATTCGAGCCCCCGCCGCACGAGCGCCATCTCGTCGATCACGACCTGGTGCAGCAGGCCCGCCACGTACGCGCAGGGAGAGAAGTGCACGCCGGGCCACGGCTCCTCGAGAGTGCACGCGCCGCCCACCCGGTCGCGTGCCTCGAGCACGAGTACGCGCTTGCCGGCCTGCGCGAGATACGCCGCACAGGTGAGCCCGTTGTGCCCCGCGCCGACGATGATGACATCCCACTGGCGCGCGGCCAGCCGCGCGATCGGCTCCGGCATCCCGATGCGCCCGAGCACAGCGGCCGTCGGCGACGCTGCGTAAGAAGGGGACGAGCCGTTCGCCGCCGGCCCCGGCCGTTGTGTTGATGCTGGCATGTCGCGGGAATGTAGGCCGACTGCGAGAAAGGAGAAAGGAGAAAGGAGAAAGGAGAAAGGAGAAAGGAGAAAGGAGAAAGGGGACGGGAGCGCGATTCGCGCGAGCGCGCTGAGGTCGTTATCTTGATGTCAAGATGTCGACGACGGCGGCAGTCACTGATCGGGAGATCTCGCTCAAGCTCTGGGTCGTCCTCGCCCGGGCGTTCCGTGCGATGGCGGATCGCGCCCGCCGGGATGTGGAGCGCCACGGCCTCACGGGCAGCGAGTTCGCGGTCCTCGAAGCGCTGTACCACAAGGGAGACCTGCCGATCGGCGACCTCGGCGATCGCGTCCTCCTGACGAGCGGCAGCATGACCTACGTCATCGACAAACTCGCACGACGCGGCCTCCTCACCCGGCGCCGCTGCTTGCAGGATCAGCGCCTCCGGTACGCCTCGATCTCGGCCAGCGGCCGGCGCCTCATGGCGTCGATCTTCCCTGACCACGCCGAGGAGATCCGGCGCGCCATGGCGGGGCTCTCCACCGAGGAGAAGCGGAGTGCGACCTCCCTCCTCAAGCGGCTGGGGCTGGCGGCCGAGCACGGCCAGTAGCCCCTCGGGACCGCCGGGCAATTCTGCCGGCTCCCTGAAACGGCCCGGAACCCCTCCGGAACTAATATCTCGATATCAAGATTCCTTTGCCGTGGGGGCGGATCTGCCCCCTGGGCACGGAACTTCCGGATGGGAGTCATTGGCCCGAGACAATTGATACCCATGGAGAATCCTATGTCTACCGCACAAAAGCCCGCGCCTGCCTCCTCGATCACGCAATGGCGCGTCGACCCCGCGCACACCCGCGCGGAGTTCGCCGTCAAACACCTCATGGTCACGACCGTCCGGGGACACTTCGGCGATGTCGATGGGACCGTTCGGGAAGATTCCGCTGATCCCACACGCTCGTCCATTGAGGTCTCGTTCAAGGTCGCGAGCCTCAATACCGGCGTCGACCAGCGCGACGCGCACCTGCGCTCGCCGGATTTCTTCGACGTTGAGCAGTTTCCGTCGCTGACGTTCCGCTCGACCCGCATCGTGCCGGCTGGTGACGACAAACTCCAGGTCACGGGCGACCTGACGATCAAGGGCGTGACCAAATCGGTCGTGCTCGATGTCACCGAAGAGGGTCGCGGTGGCGATCCGTGGGGCGGCCAGCGCGCGGGCTTCTCCGCCACGGCCAAGATCGACCGGCGTGATTTCGGTCTCAACTATAACCAGGCGCTCGAGACCGGCGGATGGGTGGTTGGTCACGAGGTCAAGATCAACCTCGACATCGAGCTGATTCGCCAGGACTGACGATCAAACGAGAAGGGCCGGCCGCGGATGTCGCACGCCGGCCCTTTGTGTGTGCACACGCAAAAAACAGACAGTAGCAGTACAGAAAGTAGAAAGTAGACTAGGAACAAAACCGTCAGGCCTGTGGGCAGGCTCCGCCGAGGGAAGCTGGCCGGGCGGGGGTGGTATCGGGTGCGCCCTTGGTGCGCGCGTACAGCCGGACCTCGACACCGCCTGCGAAGTGGAGGTCTCTTAGCTGGTGCAGGGTGGGGCGCAGCGCCGCGTCTATCGCAGCGGCGCACGTTGAATCTGCGCGAAGTGTGTGACTCAGCACGACCCAGGCGCGGGGCGCAGAGCGCGCGCTGTCCACCGCGCCCGCCAACGACAGCGGCACGACGGAGTCGAGAGTGAAGTCCGAATACCGCGCCGATGGGTAGAGCTCGGCGATTCGCCCCGATGCATTGGCAGGATCCGCCGAGTGCGAAGCCGGCGTGTGCGAGGCGTAGTAGTCGAACGGCCGCCGCACGTATGGCGCGTAGAAGATCGCAACGTCACCCGGCAGCGATTCGGCCACCATCGTCCGCGTGGCGCCGCGCCAATCTTCCTTCCGGAGCCGCGCGAAATACGCCCAGTCCCCGAACAGCTCGGCCGCAATGAGCACCGCCACCAACCGCATCCGCCATGCGCCCGGCTGTCCTAAGACCGCGGCCGCGAGCAGGGCTACTGCGGGAGCGCAGATGGTGGCGTAACGCGGGTCGAGCACCGGCTTGATCGTGAGCGACACGGCGAGCGGAATCGCGATCGGCGTGACGAACCAGAGCAGTGGCAGGAGATACGTCCACCGCGAGTGTGGCGTGAGCGCACGCCGCATCTGCGCGGCCGCCACGCACAACAGGGCCACGCACACGACCAGATATCCGCACGCGGCGACCGCGCCGCCGCGCCCCAGCACCTGCCGCACGGAGTTCCAGACGCCCGGGAGATTTTCCCATGACCCTCGGATCCAGTCGATGTTGCCGTGCGGCCCGCTCAACAGGAATACCGCCATCGGTACGAGCAGCACCGCGAGCGCCACGCCGCTCGCGAGAAGTGCACACCACGGCACCGATCGTGGCCGCACTGCGAGCGACAGCCACTGCGCGAGCAGCACGAACGACGCATAGAGATGCGTGTACACCGCCAGCGCACTCGCCACGACGTAGAGAACCCACCAGCCCATGGAGGGTGACGCAGGGGCGTCCGGGTCCCCGTCGCCGGCGGCGTCCGTCGCCCGCACGAAGGCCCACGTGGAGCACGTCACGAGGAGAATCACGAGCGCGTAGCCGCGCGTTTCCTGCGAGGCCCAGATGTCGAACGGGTCGAGTGCCATCACGATCGCGGCCGCCAGGGTGGCGCGCGCACTGAAGAGCCGCCTCGCGACCGCCGCGGCGAGCGGGATCGTGGCGATGCCAGCGATCGCCGACAACAACCGCGTTTGCGCCTCGCCGTCGCCGAGCTGCGTCCAGAGCCGCAGCAGCAGGTAGTAGAAGCTCGAGTTGGCTTCCGCCGTGCGCAACTGATAGACGAACGCGTGCCACGGCGCGCGCACGAGCAGGACGCTGAACGCCTCGTCCAGCCAGAAGCTCTGGTTGCCGAGGCGCATGAGGCGCAGGATAGCGCCGGCGGCGATGACGACAGCCAGGATCGCGCGCGCGCGTCGCCGATCCGGCTCGGCGGCAGACTGTTCAGCCGGGCTCACGCGGCGACATCGATATTGACGAGCTCAGCAGACAGACGGCGCATCCCCATAGTGCCCCGGGGTCTTGGCACATGACCGGCGAGTTGGGTGAGCGTGCATAGGGACTGAGGTGCGCGACTAAGTTCTACTGGCGAACCGCCCGTGGCGTACGGCCCGTGGCGTACCGCGCGATTCGCCGAGCCTTTGGCCGGAGCAGGTCGTGCCCCGCAAACGCCCTCTTCGTAAATCACGCCAGTCACCGCACGCCGCGCCACCCGCGCCCGCGCGAGTCCGTCGCCCGCCGCCGTACATCCAGTGTCTGCAACGGACCGGACGCGTCGCCGTCTGGCAAGTCGATGGCGTCTACGTTCGCAAGAACATCGATGGCGAGTTTGGCGTGTTCGGCCATCACTACTCGTTCAGCGCGATCCCGCGCAACGAGATCTGGCTCGATGTGGCGCAGGAGCCTGGCGAAAGGAGAGAGGAGCCGGGAGAGATGGAACAACCTCTCCTCATGCGCCACGCCATTATCGAGCGCCGGCTGATGGCCCGCGGGATGGATTACGAAGCCGCGCGGACCGTGGCGATCGCTGAAGAACGACGCGAGCGCATGAAAGCCGCCACCGTTGGCCCGGACATCCCGCGCGGCGATTGACGCCGGCCGGGACGCATGGATAGGTCTACCAGATCAAGCTAGAGGTAGCTGAGCCACCAGTCGCGGCGCCGCGCTTTCACCCCCGCGTACCACCGGCACAGCGGATAGAGCATGGCGATCACCGCGAACCAGATGAGATACGTCGTCCGGAGCCGAACCCCGGAGCCCGGCGGCGCCGCCGGGGGCGGGAACGTGTGCCAGAACAGCCAGACCGGCTTCTGGTGCAGCGCCACGACGACGAGGACGGCGAGCCCGTGCGCCGCGAACCACTGCAGCAGGTAGAAGAACATCGGGACGCGGCCGAACGTGATGAGTGGGGCGGCGATGCCCGATGGATTCACCCGCTCGAACCACGCGAGCGCCAGGATCGCGGGGCCGAGTGTCATCAGCACGAAGTCGAGCGACGGCGGGTATTTGCTCACGTTCAGGAACGAGAGCGCGGTGTAGCGGGGGATCGCCTGATGCGCCCACGGATTCGGATCGCCGTAGCCGTTGATGGTGCGGAGCACCAGAAACGCCACCACTGCCGCACCGCCGAGTTGCAGCAGCACGCGGCGCCGGACATTGGGCGCCAGCGTATACACCGATCCGAAGGCGTAGCCGGCCGCTATCACGCCGAACCAGGGCAGGATCGCGTACAGCACGACGAGCGTGTGCCCGGATTGCCCCACCGGCAATATCCCGATCCCATTGAGCAGTTCCCACACCGACTGCAGCAACGTCGGGTGAGGTGATCCGGGGCCCTGGAACTGATAGGTGGGGAAGCGGTCGAGCAGGTTGTGGAGACAGATCACGCCGACGCCCAGCGTCCCGGCCACAAACACCGGCAACCGGACCAATCCCGCGAGGATGATCATGCCCACGCCGATCACCCAGATGACCTGCAGGAGTCCGATCACCTGATAAGTGAGGTCGAAGGTGATCCCGAAGCGGACGATCGTGAACTCCAGCACGATGAGCCACAGACCGCGCGTGAGCAGGAACCACGATTGTTCGTCTACGCTCTTGCCGCGGGTCCGCTGGAGATACGCACCGGTCCCGGCCAGAAACACGAATACCGGCGCACAGAAGTGCGTGACCCACCGGGTGAAGAAGATCTCCGGAGTCGTCTGGGTGAAATCGGTGGCGTTGAACTGCAGTGTCCCCGCAAACACGAAATCACGGACGTGGTCGAGCGCCATCACGACCATGACGATCCCGCGCACGAGATCGATGCTGTCCAGACGCCGGCGCGGCGGCGCCGATGAGGACTTCGCACTATCGGGGATGATGGCAGACGAGGTCATGTACGACCGACCGGGGTAGGAGGAACGGCGTTCAATCCTAAGGCCATCACGGACAGGCGCGCCAGCTTCCATATTGGGGGGCGCGCTCCCCGCGATAGGAGATGTCCATCATGGGTTTGCCGAGCTGCCGCGCGATCGCAGTCACGCCCCATCGTCCACGCGCCCGCGCCCGGTTTCGCGGCCCGTGTGGGGCGATGCTCCTCGCGGCCGCGATCGCCGCGGATCCTACAGCGAGCCATGCGCAGCAACACGCAACCTCTTCCGGATCGCAGCGCGCGCTGGCTGTCGTCCTCCTCGGCACCGGTCCGACCGCGCCCGACGCCCGGCCTCCTGGTGGCGCCGCCAGTGTCCGGCTCCAGCACGCGATCGATTCCACGCAGCTCCCGTTTCGCGTCGCCAGTGCGGGCCGCTACGGCGAAAGCTCCGCCTACGCGGCCGGACGCGTCGATTCACTCATCGCGAAATCGATGGACGTCTTCGTGCTCGAGACCGGATCGGAGGACGCCGTCCGCGGCATTGGCGCCGACTCGACTCGCACCAACATCCGCCTCATCCTCCACCGCGTGCGGGCCGCGCACCCGGAATCGTGGATCTGCCTGGTCCGCGAGTCGCCACCGGCCGCACTGGTCTCGGCCGACACCGCCGCCTTCCGCGCGCTCTACGGAGCGCTCGCCCGCTCCGAACGCGCGATCGTGCTCCCCGCACCGCCCGACAGTCTCTGGCCGTCCCTCGAGCCCATCCTGCGAAAGGTCGCGAGCTTGCGCCTTGGGAGCTGACAGGCGCGAACACCGGCTGCGCCGCTCCGCCACCGGCCTTCGTGGTGTCCAACCCATCCGCTACGGCTGTTCCGATCCATTTGCTCATGACCAGCCTTCCGACTGACCAGACCTGGGAGCGCCAAATGCCGCGTGAGGCCACACTGCGCCAACTGAACGAGCAGTACATTCGCGCGTCGCTGGCTGGAGACGTGGAATGGTATCGGATGCACCTCGCCGAGGAATTCGTGTGCATCGAGTCGGACGGATCGGTGCTCGACAAGGCGGCGTTCCTGCGGATGACCACCAAAGGATCCGACTTAGCGGATTATCGCCTCGATGAGGTAGATGTGCGATTCTACGGCGACGTCGCGCTGGTGCGCGCCACTGGATCGTGGACGACGAAGAGCGGTACGCCGGGGCTGAGCCGATACGTCGACGTGTACGCGAAGTCGGGCAGCGAATGGAAGGCCGTGTCGGCGCAGATCACCCGCCCGCGCCCGGCGTGACGATGCGCACCCTCAGGCCTGCGAACCGGATGCTCGGCGCGACACTCGGTGCCGTGCTGATTGCGGCGAGCGCCCGGGGTCGCATCGCCGGCACTGGCGGTGCAATGCAGACCAAGCCGTGCGCGACGGCTGAGTACCATCAGTTCGATTTTTTCGCAGGCGATTGGGATGCGTACGACGTTGGCGCGCCTGCCAAGGTGGCGGCCCGCAACAGAGTGACGCCGATGCTCGGTGGCTGCGCGTTGCGCGAGAACTATGAGGAGCCCGGCGGGCACAAAGGCGAGAGCTTCAGCACGTACGACGCCGGCCGGCACCTCTGGCACCAGAGCTGGGTCACGGATGACGGCCAACTCCTGCTGCTCGACGGGCAGTTCGACGGCAAGCGGATGGTGTTGACCGCGACCGAGACGCTCGCCAACGGCACCCGGCGGCTGGTGCGCGGTATCTGGTATCCCGACTCCGGTGGCGTGCGTGAGACGGCGGATCGCTCGACCGACGGCGGTAAGACGTGGACGCCGTGGTTCGACATCATCTTTCGGCCCCATCGGCACCCGTAGATCCCACGATGCCCCCGAAGCACGCCGTCGCGGTCCTCGCCCTTGGGATGCTGGTATCCCGGGCGATGGCGGGCCAGGCCCTTCGCGACACGGCGCTCGACTCACGCGTTGACGCCTACGCCGATTCGCAGCTCAAGGCACAACGCATTCCGGCCATCGGGCTTGGAGTGATGCGCGACGGCCACATCATCAAAGCCCGCGGCTACGGCCTGGCCAGCGTGGAACTGAATGTACCGGCCACCGCGGAGACGATCTTCCAAACGGGATCGGTCGGGAAGCAGTTCACGGCCACGGCCGTGATGATGCTGGTCCAGGACGGCAAGCTGGGGTTGGACGACAAGATCTCCAAGTATTTCCCCGAGGCGCCGCCCGCGTGGCAGGACATCACCGTCCGCCATCTGCTCACCCATACCTCCGGCGTTACGGACTACGGCGCGGAGGAGAACACGATGACCAAGGGCGTGATCGACTTCCGCAGAGACTACACCGAGGATGAGCTGGTCCGCATCTTCGCCGCGCTCCCTCTCGACTTTCCGCCGGGTACCAAGTGGAGTTACAGCAACACCGGGTATGTGCTTCTGGGTGTGCTGATCCACCGAGTGACGGGCCAGTTCTATGGCGATGTGCTGCAGGAGCGGATCTTCAAGCCGCTGGGGATGACCGCGACCCGTATCATCAGCGAGGCCGACATCATCCCCCATCGGAGCAGCGGGTATCGTCTCGCCGGCGGCGTGCTCAAGAATCAGGAATGGGTGGCGCCGAGTTTGAATACGACTGCCGACGGGGCGCTGTACACCGACGTCCTCGACATGGCGAAGTGGGATTCTGCCCTCTATACGACACGGCTGCTGAGTGCGGCATCCCTGGCCATGATGTGGACACCCGTGCAACTCAACGACGGACAGACGTACCCGTACGGCTTCGGGTGGGGCCTCGCCTCTGTCAACGGGCATCGCCTCGTGGAGCACGATGGTGCCTGGCAGGGATACACGATGAGCATCCAGCGCTTCATCGACGACCGGCTGACCGTCGTGGTATTCACCAATCTCGACGACAACAATTCCCACCCCGCGCGCGTCGCCGCGCACGTTGCCGGACTTTACGTCCCGGCCCTGCGGATCCCCGAACCCGCCAAGTAGTCACGATGACGACGGAGGCCGGCTGCATTCCGACGCAGCCGGCCTCCGTGTGAATCCGATCGTCGCCGGGCCGGTCATGACCGGCCCCTACAACTAGCTCTTTCGATTCGCGCGCGCGGCCTCGCGGCTCTGCATCCGCGCCACATTCTTGTCGAACTGCGCCTGCTGATCAGGCGTCAGCACCCCACGCGCATCCGACATCCACTTGGTGCGCGCTGCGGCGAAACTGGAACGCACGTCGCGCAATGTCGCGCGTGCCGCGCTCACCGCCGCGGTGTCAGCCTGCGCTGCAGCCGTCCGGATCGAATGCCGCGCGGTCCGGATCTGATGTACCAGCGGCTGGAGCTGCGTCCGATACTGATCGCGAATCGCCGACAACTTCGTCCGCTCATCCGGCGTCAGCTTCACGCCGCGGAAAAGCCGCGAATGATGCCGCCAGTGCCGGTGCGGCGTCTGAGATCCGTCCTGGGTCGAGGCAGGCGCCTGCGATGGTGCAGCCGCCGATTGGCCCGGCGCGGGATCCGCCGGGGCCGTGGTCTGGGCAGCGGCGGCCGTTGCCGCGCCGAGTGTCAGGGCGAGTGATAGGCCCGCCAGATATCGCGTCCGCATGTCATGTCCCTCGGCTTCCTCTTCCGGAAGCCTTGTCTACGAGTGAGACCGCGCGGCGGTGTCACGCAATTCGCCGCCGTGTGTGAGACGGCGCTCACCGAGGGACGTTAACGACGGCCGGGGATCCCACCACGTATCCGTATGCGGATCAGTCCGTTACGACCGCTGAGGGTAGGTGCTTCTCGAAACAGGCGAGATCGACCAGCGGCTGCCTGCTATCACCGGACTCGACCGTGATAATGCCACGGTTGGTGTAGCCAAGCCGCTGATAGAAGGTCATCGCGCGCACCTCCGTCGGCAGGGCATCCAGCCTGAGGTAGTCGTACCCCGCCTCTGTCGCAATCCGTTCTCCCTGCGTCATGCACCACTTACCGAGTCCCGCTGCCCGGAAGGATTCCACGACGGCGAGGCGGTGGAAATACGCGGCCCGGGCGCCAGGGTCCGCCCATGGAGCTGTAGCGAACCGCGGAGCCCCTTGACTCAGGATTGCGAACGTCGCGGCCAGGGTGCCGTTGATCCGGACGAGATAGAGCCGGCCGGCCGCGGCGTCCGCGTGGACGAGCGCTTCCGCTTGCGGATGCGTCCACGAAACGGTGCCGAGCGTGCAGTCCACGCCCTCTGCGTAGCTGCGCAGGATGTCGTAACAGGCCGCCGCCGCCTCTGGCGGCGCGACATGGAGCGATGGTGGCGATGCGGTATCAGCTGGCGTCATTCCGCGAGTGTACCAAGTGCCACACCATGGGGCAACTGTGACCGGCACCGCTATCCCAGTCGTCATTCAGACAGCCTGCCATCGGGCCCTCCGACCGGCGGCTTCAGATTCGCGATCGAAGTACCCGTAGCCAGTTGAATTCGGTGACCCCTCCGCCTCCATCCCGCCCGAGTACTCCACCCGCCTCGCCGCCAGCGTCCGCGCGGACGTCGGGACGGCACGGCCGGGAATCGTCCAAACCGTCCCCTGAAGCGACGGCCGCTGTCGCGCTGGCCCGGGAAACGCTCGGCGAGCCGGAACCGATGGCGCTGCTACGCCAGGAAGGCGTATTGCGGGTGATGGGGTGGACCCTGGGCCGGGGACGCGCCGAGTGCAGGGAAGCGGGCCAACTGGCCCACATCGTCGGGATCGACCTGGTGCTGATGGGCGATGGCCGGTACGCGGTCTGCGAGCGCACCGCGACCGACGGCGAGGACGGACTCTCGCGGCTGGATGCCCGCTGCGCGGTGTTCGACACCGCAACGGCCGCCCACAACTACTGCCAGGAGCAGGATGGCGACGCCACGCGCGAAGCCGCCCGCTTCTCCGCCCTGGACCATGCCACCCGGCGCTGGCCCCCATTTCGCAGAAGCAAACCGCGCCCCCCAGGCGGCATCTCCATCCCATTCTCGCTGGACTAGCCGCAGGGGGCAGGGGAGTTGGGACCATTCAAGGGCCGGCCAATGTACGATTGGATCGGCCCTTATGCTTCCCGGTCACCCGCCAACATCCCCTAACCACCGTCTGAAGCCCACCCTACTTTCCGAGGATCCCATGCGCCTCTACGGTCCGACCCTGGCAACGCTGGCCGCCGTCGCAATGGCGGCCGCATTTGCGCCGGTGCCCGCTGATACCGCACCGGCTCCCGGGGGCGGCGCGAGCGGCACCGCCCGCGCCACACAAGGCGGCATCATCGGACGCTACGTGCTGCGCTCTGTCGGCGGCGTCAACCTGCCGGCACCCATCCTCGGCGAAGATCCCCGCCACAAGCTCCAGGTGATGGACGGGGTCCTCGTCCTCAACTCCGACGGCACCTACATCTGCCAGACCATCGTGCAGACGTCGTTCATGGGATTGGTGCAGACCGAAGCCGATACGATGCACTCGACATACGCCGCCATCGCGGGCTCGGCGATTGCTTTTCGCATCCCGCCCAAGGAAGTGGACACGGTGGCCACGACCGGTGCCCAGATCACGTGGTTGCATCCGGTCCGCAAGGGTATCGCCAGCGCGAAGTTCCTGTATAGCAAGTAGATGTTCCGCGACTGAGCCGTGGAAGGGCGGGCCATGATTCACGGATGCCGGGGCGCACTCGCGCCCCTCTTCTTAGCGCTCGGCGTCTCCGTGGGCCTCGCCCTGAGCGCCGGTCGCGCGATGGCGCAGGACACGACGCGTGCCGGCCATCGGCCTCGACCCGACACCATACCGCGCGTCGCGCCGCAGGCACCCAGCGACACGTTGGTCCCCACGTTTACCGACACCACGACCCGCGATCGCCCCGGCGCCGTACCTCTGCCGTTCCAGCTCGATTCGAGCGAAGTCGACTCGCTGGCGCTCGACACGCTTCGACGCGGGATCCATCGCGATTCGATGCGCGCGCTGACGGTTGCCGATTCGATGCAGAACGCCGTCAATTGCGCCGGCCGAGTGATCTCGGCCATCGATATCCGCCCGCAGCCGCCCTATCTGGGGATTCCATCCAATTCCCGGATCGCGGCGTTCTTGCGGAAGGCCAGCCGGTGGCACAGCACCACACGTGGACCCATCATCCGCCGGTTTCTGGCGCTGCGCGTCGGAGACCGGTGCGTCGAGGAACGCCGCGTCGAGTCCGAGCGCCTGCTCCGCGCGCAGCCATTCATTCAGTCCGCCCACATCGCGGCGTTCGCGGACGGCGAGGGCGGAGTCCGGCTCGACGTCTACACCGTGGACGAGTTGGCGGGCGAGGTCCAAGTCGGCATCGGACGGCCCGCCCCCTTCATCGACGCGCTCCGCCTCGGCAACGGCAACCTGCTCGGCAATGCCATGCGGGTCACCGGCGACTGGGGGCGCACGCCGAACTATCCGGACCAAGTGGGCGGTGAGTTCGCCGATTTCCAGACATTCGGCCACCCATGGGTGTTCGACGCATCGGCCCAGCGTGCGCACGTCGGTGGCGATCTCGATGCATCGATGGCACACCCCTACTTCGTGGATCTCCAGCAGATCGGATGGCGCGTCGCGGGTGGCAGTGATCACGACTATTTCCAGTTCCGCACGCCTGGCGATGTCTACTCACCGACGCTCGATGTCGAGCGTGTCTACGCGAACGCCGGTGGTGTCTTGCGCATCGGCAATCCGTCGGCCGGCAGGGTCAACACCGGCGACACCACGGCCAGGCGGATCAACCGGCTGGCGCTCGTGGGCGTCGCGGTGTCGCACGAACGCGATGGCATCGGCGGCGGCGCGGCCCTCATCACGCCCTCCGGGCTGCAGGCCGACACATCGAGCCAGACAGAGCACGAGTTCGCCGGACACTTTGGCGCTCACACGGAAGATCGCGTCAACATCCTACTCGGCCTCCGCGCGGTCCGCTACATCACGGTAGTCGGAATGGACGCGCTCCTCGGCGAACAGGACATCCCGCTCGGTGGACAATTCTCTGGTGTCATCGGCAGGAGCACGTCATTGCTCGGATCCGACTCCCGTGATCTGTTCGTCTCCGGGCGCCTGGACCTCGCAGCCGGGTCGCGCAACTCGGTCATCCGCGGTGGCGCCGAAACAGAGGCGCGGCGCGATCAGGTCACCGGACGCTGGGACGGGCTGATCTCCAGCGGTCGCGCTGCCTGGTACATCAAGGACGGACTCGCACGCACGCTCATCCTCAGTACTGACATCGCCTACGGCCAGCGGGTGCGCACCCCATTTCAGTTGGCGCTCGGCGATCCCGACGGGGGAGTCCCCGGTTACCTCGGCACCAACGTCGCGGGCGCCGCGCGTGGTGTCGGACGGGCCGAATACCGCACATTGTTTCGCCCTCCGTTTCATTTCCTTCGGACTGCGGCCACCTGGGGTCTCGCGGGATTCGTCGATGGCGGCCGCGTGTGGGCCGGCGACATCCCGTTCGGCACGACATCGCCGACCGTCGCCAGCGCTGGTCTCGGGCTGCTGGTCGGCGTCCCGCGGGCTTCGCGCTCACTCTGGCGCGTGGACCTGGCCGAGCCGCTCGTCAAACAGCCTCGCGCTGGGTTTGAGGTCCGGGTGTCGTATTCGAGCGCTGCCCGCGTCTGGTGGACTGAATCCCCGGATGTGGCCCGCAGCCGCGAACGGACCGTCACTCCGAGTCTATTCAGCTACCCGTAGAGGGGAACGACGGGAGCGGTGGCCGCCGCGACCGGTGCGCGTGAGATAGTGATGGTGCGGCTGCCGCATCCGGAGGGGCCGGTCATGACCGGCCCCTATCAGGGACGTTAACGTCGGCCGTCCCGGGCCGAGGATCGTTACGGCGCGCCGCCGGCCATGGGAGCGCCCCGCCAGCCACGGGATCCCCGGGTTAACGTTGGCGGTTCGGGGCCGTCATCCACGATGGAGTGTGTTTTTCGCAGCTCTCGATCATCATGGAGCTTCCCGTGCGCACCAACGCCGTCACTCAATCAAGGCACCGCGCGCTGTGTGTCTCTGCCGCGGTTCTGTCCTGCATCTCCTGGGGCGCCAGCCCCGCTCTTGCTCAAGGTGCGGCCAGCAGCGCCCGCGACGGCGCCGCGATGAGTGACACTGGCGCGATGGCGTCGATGAGCATGGCGATGGACGGGGGGCTGATGAACGCCCCGCACATGCGCATGACGGTGCTGGGCCGGCCCCAGGCCGGAGACAGCGCCCGGGCCGCCGCGGTGCTCGTTGCGCTGCGCGCCGGCATCGCCCAGTACACCGACTTCCATCGCGCGCTCGCCGATGGGTTCCACATCTTCGCACCTGCGATCCCGCAGCATGTCTACCACTTCACGAGCAATCGCCACGGGCTGGAGGCGATGATTCATTTCGATCCCTCGGCGCCGACGTCGCTTCTCTACGAGCGCACCGGGGATTCGTCCTACAAACTCGTGGGCGCGATGTACACCGCGCCGAGGTGGGCATCGCTCTCCGATCTCAACGAGCGGGTGCCCTTGAGCGTGGGGCAATGGCACGTACATACGAACTGGTGCGTGCCGAAGCGCGGCGACTGGGCGCGCTTGATGGAGAAGGGTCCGGATGGCCGCCCGCTCTTCGGCGGAAAGGGGTCCATCACGACCAAGGAAGCCTGCGACGCGGCGAACGGCCGCTTCGTCAAGCAGGCATTCGGCTGGATGTTACACGTCTATCCAAGCGCCACGGATCCGGCCGTGATCTGGGGCCGGGACGCCATGCATGAGATGGCGGGAGATCACGAGGACTGACCGTCAGCGCCCGGCGCCGTGGCGCCGGGGGTGGATCAGGTCAGGTCTTGGCGGCGGGCGGGTTCGCGACGCCGCACCGGGCGATCAGGGAATCCGCATCGGCGCGGACGTTCACCCCGACCGGCTGGTCGATATCGGTCGGCCCGCGCCGGTCGTTGACTGTCGCCACCGTCCCAGCCACCACGCGCATCGTCGAGTTGCCGTCGGACGACGCGCTGGACACGACGACCGAGATCACGTCTTTGCGGCTGAACTCGTTCGGATCGGATCCTATGGCGCTGCGCGGTAACACCTTCGACGCTTCGACATCCCGCTGTTCCCGGTGCACGGTGTCTACCACGACTTTGTAACCCAGAGCGGTGGCCTGCGCGATCGCGCACGCGTACACGTCACGGGGCGCAGCAGGGACCGGGGTCGTCGAAGTCTGCCAGAGATGCCCACATCCGGCGACCGCGATCACGATTCCGGCGGCGGCCGGAATCCAGCGGCAGCCGCCATGCTGGCCATTGGTCACTGTTCCGCACGTTGCTTGAGGCATAGTTTCCGAAGATACACCTCGGCACAGGAGCGCGAAACAGCGTATGCGCGTATACCTGAATGGCAAGTATGTGGATTCGGAGCAGGCCACAGTCCCGGTGACGGATCGTGGATTCCTGTTCGGCGATGGCGTCTACGATGTCGTGCGTGGCGCGGGGGGCGAGCTCATCGAGCCCGACCGCCACCTGCGACGTCTCGCACGGGGCGTGCGCGAGCTGCGCATCACGCTCGACGATGGCCGGATCGAGGAGCTCCGTCACATTTCGCGGTCACTCCTTCGCGAGAACAGTCTCGATGGCGATGCGCTCGTCTACTGGCAGGTGACGCGCGGCGCTGCACCCCGCACGCATCAGTTCCCGCCCGCCGGGACACCGCCCACCGTCCTCGCGAGCGCCAGCCCCGTCGCGCTCCCGCACGCGTTGCGGACGCGGGGCGCATCGGTCATCACCGTTCCCGACATCCGGTGGGCCCGCTGCGACATCAAGTCCGTCAACCTGCTTCCCAACATCATGGCCAAGCAGCAGGCAGTGGACGCGGGGGCGGACGAGGCGGTCTTTGTCCGCGAAGGCGTCGTCATGGAAGGTGCATCGAGCGCCGTGTTCGTGCAGCTCGATGGCGAGCTTCGCACGCACCCGCTGACGACCCGCATCCTGCCGAGCATTTCGCGCGAGCTGGTGATGGAGCTGGTCGCGGAGCTCAATCTGCCGGTCCGCGAGTTCCCGGTGCTCGAGCACGAGATACCGCGCGCCACCGAGATGTTCATCGCCAGCACGTACAACGACGTCATGCCGGTGGTGCGCATCGACGGACGGTCCATCGGCACCGGACGGCCCGGCCCGGTCACGCAGCAATTGTATGCCGCGTTCGCCGAGCGGATTGGAGCCGTCGCCGGAGCCCATTGACCAGCATTCTCTCGTGACCGCCGGGCCGCACGCGGCGGCGACATTGCCCACCGGCTCACTCGGCGATGTCCGGGTGGACGGGGTCGCGATCGTTTACCGGCTGTTCGACGTCGGATTCGAGATCGACCTCCCGCGCGCGGCCGACTTGTTGGCGTCGAGCGCGCCCGCGCGGGTGCGGCCGATCCGTGGGGAAGCACAGGCCATCCAGATCGCGAACCCGCCGGTCGCCGTCATGCTCGGTACGGAACCCGTGCGAGTGCTGGGTGCGACCGGCGACGCCGAAGTGTCGGCCCGCATCTTCGATTTCGGCGGCGTGTCGCTGCGGATCTCCATCCGCGCCACACCCGACATGGCCTGGAACGAGTTTTCGGCGTTCGGCAACGCCGTGGACGCGGGCATCGATCTCTCGCCGATCTTCGAGCGGCATCTCAAGGCGCTGCTCGAGCGCATCGCCTCCGCGATCACACGCCCCGCCATCGCGCCGATCACCGAGGACTACGTCGTCTTCCGCATCGACGCCGTGCGCGGTGCCGACGGCGCGATCGCGCGCGATGCCGCCACGGGGCCCCGCGGCGCGCTGTCGCCGGCCACCTGGGGCGACGAAGACCTCGTCCCTCTCCTGCTCAACGAACGGCGCCCGCTGTCGGCGATCGCCCGCCATGAGCTGCTCCCGCACCGCTTCTCGTACTACACCGACGACCTCACGATCCTGACCTGGGACAACGCACTCGTCGTCGAACCATCGCCCGGTGACACGGACGTGCAGTACATCCTCGAGTTCGCGAACGCGCAGTTGCTCGAGCTTCGCGTGTACGATGCCGTGCTCGATGCCGAGCTGCCGGCGATGTACGACCGCGTCGCGTCGGCGCGTCCGAGACGCCAGCTCGCGCTGCTGCAACGCCGGTTCGCCGGCCTCCTCTCCGATCTTCAGGCGCTCGTCGCCGACTCCACGGAGCTGGTGGAGCGCGTCGAGAGCGCACTCAAAGTCACCGACGATGTCTACCTCGCGCGAATCTACACCGCGGCGCTCGACATCTTCCGTGGCCGCGAGTGGCGCGCCGGGATCGACCGCAAACTCGCGATCATCCGCGAGACATACGCCATGCTGAACGACGAATCCCAGGCCGCACGTGCCGAAGCACTCGAAGTCCTGATCGTCGCGCTGATCGCCGCCGAGCTGGTGTTGCCGTTTTTCCTGCGTTAGCGCAATGGCATTCATGCCAGCCGCTGGCGCCAACGTCCCGGGGCCCTGATGCGTACCACCGGATGGATGACCCGGACAAATGCGGGAGTCTTGGCAGTCGCGGCGATCGTCGCGTCTCGCGAGGTGCTGGTCCACTCGGCACGCCTCGCGCTCGCCCCGCGTCGTCCGGTCCCGGTGGTGGCGCCGTTCTCGTGCGATGCCGTGAGCTCCCGCGACGTCATTTCAGCGGCCTCGCGCATCGACTCCGGCGAATACAGCTTCACGCTCGTCGCGACCGGCGGCCCATCGTCCGGGGCGTCCGTCCGCGGGCGGCTCTGGCTTCGGCGGAGCAGTACCCTCGACACGTCCACGGCTGCCAGCGCGCGCGCACTGGCGGCCGATACCGCGCGGGTTCCCCTGTACGGCGCCGCGAACGTGGATTTCTCGGGCGTCGGGATCCCGGACGGTAGTGGAGGATCGAATGGCGCTCCTGACCCACGCTCCTTCGATCCCATGCGGCCCGGAGTCGTCGTCACGCACCACGCGTCCCAGGTAACAGGCGAGGGGCGCTGGCGGCTGCTGATCGGCACCACCGCCAACGACCGGCGCGCCCCATGCGATTCCGCCGGTGAGTGTCCGCGCACGCCTGTCGCCGGATCGGGCTTGTGGCTCAGCGTCGCGAGGATCGAAGTGGCGCAGTTCGCCGGTAGTTGGACCGCCGTCGCCGGCGAAGATGGCGCGCGTGGCTACTTCTGCGCCGTTCCAGTCCACTACTTCGGGTTCCCGTACCCGCAGAAGCGCCACATACCGTAACCTGCCTTAGCATACGACAGACAGACTCGCGCGGAGCGTTGCATGTTCGGAGACATCGGGATCGAAAAAATCTTCCTTCTTCTGGTCGTGGTGCTGCTGCTCTTTGGAGCGAAGCGCATCCCCGAGATCGGCTCGTCGATCGGCCGGGGCATCCGGGAGTTCAAGCGCAGCATCAACGACCTGCAGAACGGCGCGCACACGACGGATACCGCGGCCGTGGGTTCGCCCCCGTCAGCACCGTGGGATCAGCCGCCGCCCGCGCCGCGTCCGGACGATGCGCGGGCGGAGCCGAAGCGGCTGTTGAAGTAGGGCAGCATCGGGCGTATCAAAGCGTGCCTCCGACGTCGCGGGTGGCATGACGGGGTGGCGACTGTGCCCACGACGACATCGATGGGCCGGTCATGACCGGCCCCTACCAGGGCTAGGGCAGCGCCGCCGGTGCGCTCGTCGTCTCTGATGGACGGAGGCGGCGGCGCCGCCGGTACGGAAAGACATCCAGCATTTCGCCGGTGAGCACTCGCGTCTGCATGTCGCGCCAGTAGGCGACGGCCAGCAAGTCGGCATGCGCCGCCAGAAAATCGTCGCGCAGCGCACCGGGCGGCACGAGGAACACCCGAAACTCCTCGGGAAACACATCGGACTCGCCCACGTAGTACGGCGGCTCCGCCGCCATCTCATCCTCCTCGTGCACCACCGCTGGGAGGGCCCGGAACCGGCAGTCGGTGAGCAGCGCGAGCTCGTCGTAGTCGTAGCAGATCACCCGGCCATGCCGCGTGACGCCGAAGTTCTTGAGGAGCATGTCGCCCGTGAAGATCCCGGCGCCCGCCAGATCCTTGATCGCCTGGCCGTAGTCGAGCACCGCGTCGTGCGCCGCTGCTGGTGCCGCGTGCCGCAGGAAGATGTTGAGCGGAGTCACCCGCCGCTCGGTGTACACGTGCTGCAGGACGACACGGTCGCCTGCGATCCGGACTGTGCTGGCACAGGTCTGGAGCAGGAGCTCCAGCACAGGCGGATCGAAGCACGCGACCGGAAACTCCAGATATTCGAACTTCTGCGCATCGGCGAGGCGCCCCACGCGATCGCGCACGAACACGAAGTGGTACTTCTCCATGACCGCCTTGCGCGTCGTGGTCTTCGGAAAATCAAAGCGGTCCTTGATCACCTTGAACACCACATTGAACGACGCCAAGGCGAACACCGTCATCACCGTCCCCTGGTCGCCCTCCGCGATCGTGAACCGTGCATCCGGGTTCTCCGCCAGGTGCCGCATCAGACTCCGGTACAGCACCGTCTTGCCGTGCCGGTTGTACCCGATCGCCGTGTACAGCTCGTCCACGCGCTTCTGGGGCATCAGCGACGCCAGAAACTCCACGACTGCCGCCGGATCCAGCGTGTCCACCTGGAAGTATGACCAGCTAAACCCGAACACCACGCTCGCCTCGTCCGTCGTGGGCAAGGCCGCGTCGATGACGATCCCCGCGGGCCCGTGGGCGAGCGCGAGAATGAGCGGAATCACGCGCCGCCCGGACCGGAGCCTCGCCACGACGTACACGCCCTTGTTGCGGTAGAACGGCGACCGGAGCACGTCGATCCCGTCGAGCGGAGCACCAGAACACCGCTCCAGGAGATCAGGAGCGACGATCGCCGCCGCCCGCTGGGCGTCACCCGCCCGGTCGCTAAACGGCACGTTCCAACTGAAGAGCGCCAGCACGCGCTCCACGGCACCGCCATCGAGGACGGACTCGGCGAGTGTCGTATAGAGCGCGCTCAGATCCGGGGTCTGCGCCGGGGCATCGGATTCGACGAAAGTCGTCGCCGGATCGCCGCCGACCGTCTCCTGCACACGGCGCGCGACGGAATTGTAAAAAGTCTCGGCGATCTCCGCATCGGCCCGGTCGCGCACCGTCGCGCTGTATATCGCCTTGGCCTCCTTCCATGTGTCCGGATCGCCGCGTCCCCCAAGCTCCGCCTCCGCACGGTGCTCGGCATCGTCTGCGCACTGCTTATACAGGGCGATGCGCGTCGAGGCGTCGACCTGCGCGCCGGTCCAGTCCCGGCGCTCGAACCGCGCCTGAGCCTGCGTGGTGATCGTGTGAAACGCGTCGTGGTACGTTACAAAGCCGTCGTACAGGCGACGCGCCACCGCAACCGCCGTCCGGTTGCCGCCCGGGATCAGCCCGCTCATAATTCTCGCGCCACTACACGTCCCCCGGGCTTCCGGCCATCATTCTCCATGCCGACATACACGAATCTTACCGCGCCCACCGCGGGCGAAGCCATCACCATCGACGGTGGAGCGCTTCGCGTCCCCGCGGTGCCCGTCATCCCCTTCATCGAAGGCGACGGCACCGGCCCCGACATCTGGCGAGCCTCCCGCCTGGTCTTCGACGCCGCCGTCAGCAAAGCGTACCGCGGGAAGCGCCGCATCGAATGGCTCGAGGTGCTCGCAGGCGAAAAAGCCAAGATCCAGCTCGACAGCTGGCTCCCCGATGACACGCTCGCCGCCATCTCCCACTACCTCGTCGCGATCAAGGGACCACTCACCACGCCGATCGGGGGCGGTTTCCGCTCCCTGAACGTGGCCCTGCGGCAGAAACTCGACCTCTACGCCTGCGTGCGCCCCGTCCGCTATTTCACGGGCGTTCCCTCGCCGGTCAAGGCGCCCGAGCTGGTCGACATGGTCATCTTCCGCGAAAACACGGAAGACATCTACGCGGGCATCGAATACAAGGCGCGATCCGCCGACGCCAACCGCCTGATCCAGTTCCTGCGCACCGAGATGGGCGCGACCACCATCCGGTTTCCCGACTCGAGCGGCATCGGGATCAAGCCGATGTCGGAAGAAGGCACGACCCGCCTCGTACGCGCGGCGATCGACTACGCGATCAGACAGAAGCGCAAGAGCGTGACGCTCGTGCACAAGGGCAACATCATGAAGTTCACCGAAGGCGCATTCCGCGACTGGGGATACGCCCTCGCCCGCACGGAGTACGGCGCGACCGACTACCAGGGCGGGCCCTGGCTGCAACTCCCAAGTGGCATCGTCATCAAAGATGTGATCGCGGACGCGTTCCTCCAGCAGATCCTCACGCGCCCGGCCGAGTACGACGTGATCGCCACGCCCAATCTGAACGGCGACTACATCTCCGACGCATTGGCCGCTCAGGTGGGCGGCATTGGCATCGCCCCCGGCGCCAACATCAATTACCTCACCGGCCACGCCGTCTTCGAAGCGACGCACGGCACAGCACCGAAGTACGCGGGGAAGGATGTCGTCAACCCGGGGTCGCTCATCCTCTCCGGCGAAATGATGTTCCGCCACATAGGGTGGAACGAAGCCGCGGATCTCATCCTCAGCTCACTGGAAAAGACGATCGCGCAGAAGCGCGTCACCTACGACTTCGCGCGCCAGATGACGGGCGCCACCGAGGTCAAGACGAGCGTCTTCGGCCAGGCCATGGTGGAGAACATGGGATGACCGTCGTCGCGGCCATGCCGTCTGTTGATACGCTGGTCTCCGGTCTAGTGGACTATGCAGGACTGTTTCCGCCGGCCAGTCTCGACCTGGCGACAGCCGCTCGGAACTACGGCTCGTATCGGACAGACGAGCATTGGCGCCTGCTCGGCCGATTCATCCTGCCCGCGGTACAACTCGACGAATTCCACGGCGCCGCAACCAAGGCACTTCCGCGCCGGCGCACCGACGAGCCGTGGCGTCTCTCCGTTCTGGCAGGCCAGGACGTTGCGGCAGACCTCGCGCGCATCACGAGCTTCAACAACGCATACGCCAAGAGCCCGTCCGGCCGCGCGATCGTGGACGCCGTGGAAGGGAAGGCGGCGACGGTCGCCGAGATCGAAGCACTCGCGACGGTTACGCCGCGCACCTTTGAACTGTTCGTCGAGATCCCGATCGATCCTGACCCCGCGCCGCTTCTTGCCGCACTGGCCCGGCGGGGCGCCCGTGCCAAGGTCCGCACTGGCGGCGTCACGCCGGACGCGATTCCTGCCGCGGCGCTGCTGGCGCGCTTCATGGCTGGCGCGGTGCGTGCGCGAGTCGCATTCAAGGCGACCGCGGGACTCCACCATCCGGTGCGTGCGATGCATCCGCTCACGTACGAAGCGGACAGCCCCCGCGCCGTCATGCACGGCTTCTTCAACGTGTTTCTCGCGGCCGCGTTTCTTGGCACCGGCGCGACAGAGGCCGAGGCGGTCGAGGTGCTGGAAGAGATGGATCCCGTCGCCTTCCGGTTCGCTCCTGGCGGCGTGCGGTGGCGCGACCGCCACCTGACGACGACAGACCTCCGCACGACGCGTGACCAGATCGCACGGGCGTTCGGATCGTGCTCGTTCCGGGAGCCGGTAGACGATCTCCGCGCACTCCATCTGTTGTGAGAACAGCCGACGCGACACACGACCCGGCGCGCCGGTCCTGGGTCGCATCCGCCAACGATCCCGCGACCGACTTCCCGATCCAGAATCTTCCGTTCGGCGTGTATGCTCGCGATGCCGGCGATGCCGGTTGCGTCGGAGTCGCGATCGGCGACCGCATCGTCGCCATGCGGGCGCTGCACGCCGAAGGATTGCTCACGGGGGATGGCGAAGTCGCCGGACGGGACTGCGCCGGCGCGGATCTCAACGGCCTCCTGGCCCTCGGGCCGAAGTACTGGCTCGCGCTCCGCACGCAGCTCTCGGAGCTGCTGCGCGATGGATCCGCCGCGGCCCGGACGCCCGGACTGGCGGACCGCATCCTGGTGAACGCCGCGGACGTCGCCATGCGGCTGCCGACCGCCATCGGCGACTACACCGATTTCTACGCGTCCATCTACCACGCCACCAACGTCGGCGCGATGCTCCGCCCCGACAATCCGCTGCTGCCGAACTACAAGTGGGTGCCGATCGGATACCATGGGCGTGCGTCATCGATCGTCCCGAGTGGCACGACCATTCGCAGACCGGTAGGCCAAACCAAACCCGCGGATGCGGCCGTGCCGGTGGTGGGCCCTACGAAGGCACTGGACTACGAAGCCGAGATCGGATTCTTCATCGGCCCGGGGTCGGCGCTCGGCGAGCCAGTGCCGATTGGCGATGCGGAGTCGCACCTGTTCGGCGTGTGTCTCGTCAACGACTGGTCGGCGCGCGATGTGCAGACCTGGGAATACCAGCCGCTCGGTCCGTTTCTCTCGAAGAGTTTCGCGACCACGATCTCACCGTGGGTCGTGACATTCGACGCACTCGTCCCGTTCCGTGTGGCGCCGAGTGCGCGGCCGGAGGGCGATCCGTCACCGCTCCCGTATCTCACGGCCACGGACGCGGCGGGCATCGACCTTTCGATCGACGTGTCGCTCCGATCCGCCCGGATGCGGGATCGTGGCGACCCGCCGGTCCGCCTCAGCCGCAGCAACGCTCGCGATCTGTACTGGACCCCGGCTCAACTACTTGCGCACCACACCAGCAACGGCTGCAATCTCAGGCCCGGTGACCTGCTCGCCAGCGGCACGATCTCCGGCGCGACCCGCGATGCACTCGGCTGCCTGCTGGAGCTGACACGCCGGGGCACGACGCCACTGTCGCTCCCCACGGGCGAGACCCGTGGTTTCCTCGAGGACGGCGATGACGTCTTGATGCGAGCGAGTTGCGAACGGCAGGGGGCCGTGCGGATCGGCTTCGGCGAATGCGCGGGGCGCGTCGCTGGCGCGCGCGGTGCGAACGGGAACTGACGTAACGTCAGCTCTGTCAACGACTTGGTGTGCCAGCGCGTATACGGCAGCGGAACGGTAGATTGCTTGGTACCAATCGAGGTGATCGTATGGCGCGTGGAAACTGGATCATCGCTGGCGCGGCACTCGCGATCGTGTGCGCGATACCGGCAAGTGCGCAGGAACGCCCCGTGGTCTGGACCGCGTCGGCGTCCCCGGCGGCGGTCGCGCCCGGAGCCACCACGACGATCCAGCTCAAGGCGCGAATCGATCAGGGCTGGCACGTCTACTCGATCAGCCAGGGACCCGGCGGCCCGATTCCCACCCGCATCGCGCTCGCGCCCGGCCAGCCGTTTGAGCTGATCGGCACGGTGCGCGGGCCGGCCCCCGACATGCGCTTCGACGCCAACTTCGGCATCAACGTCGAGACATACGATGACCTCGCGACGTTCGCGCTGACCGTTCGTGTGGGAGCTGATGCGCGGCCCGGCACGGACACCCTCGCGATCAAGGCACGCTTTCAGACCTGCAACGCGTCGCTCTGTCTTCCGCCACACACCGAGACGGTGCTCCTCCCGGTGACGGTCGCGCGCGCGGCCAAATCAACAACCTGAGGATCGCCGCGTGATGCTTGGCTTCATCTGGCTCGCGGCATCGGCCGGCGCGCTGTCGCTGCTGACGCCGTGCGTCTTCCCGATGGTGCCGATCACCGTTTCGTACTTCACGAGCCACGCCGCGACCGACCGGCGCGCATCGATCCGGCACGCGCTCGTCTTCGGGCTCGGGATCATCGCGAGCTTCACTGCGCTGGGATTAGCACTCGCCGTATTCGTGGGCGCCGCCGGAGTCACGATGCTCGCCGGCAATCCGTGGGTGAATCTCCTCCTCACGGCGACCTTCGCGGGCTTCGCGCTCAACCTGTTCGGCGTCTATCAGATCACGATTCCCAGCTCATGGCTGACGGCGCTCGACAATGTCGTCCGGCGCGAGGGCGCAGCGGGGCACGGTGTTGGCGTATTGGGCGCGCTCCTCATGGGCCTGACGTTCACGCTGACGTCGTTCACCTGCACCGCACCCTTTGTCGGAACGGTGCTGGTCACCGCCGCACAGGGGAAATGGCAGGAACCGCTCCTTGGAATGCTCGTCTACTCGACAGTCTTCGCGCTGCCGTTCTGTGTCCTGGCGCTCGTGCCCGAATGGATGTCGAGATTGCCTCGCGCCGGCGGATGGCTCCAGTCCACCAAAGTGGTGATGGGCTTCGTCGAGCTGGCGGCCGCCATGAAGTTCCTCTCCAACACCGATTTGGTGTGGCGCTGGGGCGTGTTCACGCGAACCGTCGTCCTCGCGAGTTGGGTCGTGCTCGCCGCGATCACCGTGATCTATCTGCTGCGGCAGCAGCGCAGCACCGGCGGACAGCAGATTTCTCGCGCGATGCGCACCGGCTACCTGACTGCCGCGGCCGGCGCACTCGCCGCCGGTGTCTGGATGGCCACGGGCCTCGCCGGCCGTTCGCTCGGCGACCTCGAGTCGTTCCTCCCGCCGACGGACTACGAAACCGCCTCCGCGACGGCGATCAATCACGGCGTGACGGGACCCATGTCGCTGGCGTGGCGCCTGAACGACTACCCTGCCGCTCTCGCGCTGGCGAAGCAGCAAGGGAAGCGGGTGTTCATCGATTTCACCGGCTACACCTGCACCAACTGCCGCTGGATGGAAGCCAACATCTTCACCCGGCCGGACGTCAAGGCGGCACTTGGCCAGTTCGTGCTTTCGCGGCTGTTCACGGATGGCGACGGCGATATGTACGAGCGCCAGCAGGCGTTCCAGGAATCGCAGTTCAAGACCGTCGCGCTGCCGCTCTACGCCATCGTTGACGCCGATGGGCACACGGTGACGAGCCTGCCCGGTCTTACGCGCGACCCGGTTGCGTTCGTGGCGTTTCTGGAGAAGGGCCTCCAGTCGCCGGACGTCCACTAGCGACGATCTCTCGCCCGATCCGCTTGACCGCTTCGGCGAGAATGCCGAAATCCTCCCGGCGGCTGCGGTGGTTGACGTTGGCGACACGGATGGCGTAGCGGCCGCGTAGCCTGGTCCCGGACGGCACCGCGATTCCGTCCCCCTGCACGCGAATCAGGATCTCCGCGTTGAGCGCATCGAGGTGCTCGGGCGCGACATCCGCCGGCGCATAGCGGAAACACACCACGTTGAGTGGCGCGGGCGCGAGCAGTTCCAGATCCGGATCGGTGGCGGCCAGCGCGGCCAGATATTGCGCGTCCGCGACATTCTGCTCGATCAGCGCCGTGTACGCGAGCACGCCGTGGGCCTTCATCGACATCCAGACCTTGAGCGCCTTGAAGTTCCGCGTCAGATCCATCCCGCGCTCGGCGAATGGAAACCCGCCCGCTGCGACGCCTCGCGCCGGCACCGCCAGATAGCTCGCCGTCGCGGCGAATGCGGCGTGATGCACGGCGGGATCGCGCACCAGCACGCACGCCACTTCGAACGGCAGATACATCCACTTGTGCAGATCGAAGCTGACTGAGTCAGCCTGCTCGATACCGGCGACGATCGGCCGGAGCGCGGGCGACAGCCGCGCGAGCGCACCGAAGGCGCCATCGACGTGAAACCACAGGTGCTGCGCGCGGCAATATCTCGCCAGCCACTCGAGATCGTCCGTGGCGCCCGTGTTGACCGTCCCCGCGGTCCCGATCACGCAGAACGGCAGGTGTCCCGCCGCACGATCCGCCGACACCGCGGCTTCGAGTGCGGCCACATCGATCTGGTATGCGTCATCGACCGGGATCTGCCGAAACGATGCGCGGCCGAGTCCGAGCAACTCCGCCGCCTTGTTGGCCCAGGCATGCGTCTCGGCCGATCCGTACAGCATCAATCGGGGCCGCCCGGTCCCCTGTAGCCCCTCCTCGCGCACGTCGAAGCCCGCATCCCGCGCCTTCGCATGGCGCGCCACGGCGAGCCCCAGCACGTTGGCCATCGTCGCGCCGCCCACGAGGACGCCACTCGCGTCGTCCGGCATCCCCATGAGCTCCGCGAGCCAGCGTATCACCTCATGCTCGACGAGCGCGGGCGCCTGGTTGAAGCCGGCGAGATGCGCATTGAGACCTGATGCGAGCATGTCGGCCATCATGCCGAGTGGTGTGCCGCCGCCGTGGACCCAGCCCCAGAACCGCGGATGGAGGTTGCCGTTGGGGTAGGGAAGCACGGTGCGCACGAAGTCCTCATACGCTTGCTCCGCGCCTTCGCCTTCCCACGGCACCGGCTCATGAAACGATGCGCGGACATCGGGCGGCATCGGCTGCCACGCTGGCCGGTCGCGCACTGTGCGGAGGTGGCCGAGCATGTCGTCGACCATGCGGTGGGCTAGTGTGGCGAACGCGTCCCAGTCCGCCGGATCGAGGGTCGTCATCGGCCGAAATGTCGTCAGGCGAGATCGCGCGTGGTATACGAATCGTGCTGCGTAATCCGTCGTGAGCGTGAGACGGGGGCGGTGTTGCCGCGGCATCCGTAGGGGCCGGTCGCGACCGCCCCTACCAGGGACGAATCCGTCTGCGGCGCCGGCCGGGGACGGGTGGACCGCCCGTTGTCGTGTTTCGTGACATCGGCCGGCTGCGCCGGGTGTGATTGGGGTCACGGATGGCGACATTCTGACCGGTGTACTCTATAGCCGAGTCCGCCACACGGGCGGGTTCTTGAACCAGGTCCACCGCAGGACGGAGCCGATGGCCCCCGCACCGCACTTGCCGCCTCACCGACGCCCGCCGCACCCGCGCCCATGAGGCCCACGTCGCTTCGCGACCGGGCCACTCCGGGCGGGTCGCTGCGCATCCTGCTGGCCGAGCGGCGCGCGAGCGCGCATTCCGAGCTGTCGCATCGGCTGAAGAGCCGCGGTCACGAAGTGCTGGCCCGCGTGACGAGTGCGCAGGGCGCGATCGACTACGCTGGTTTTCTCACGCCCGATGTCGTCCTGGTCTCCCCGCTCCTCGAGGACGGGCCTGGTCTCACGGTCGCGATGGCCGTCGCACGGAAGCAGCCCGGTGTGGCCGCGGTCGTGATGACGACCCACCCCGCCGCTGCGAACCCCGCGTCCCGGCCCAACTGGGGATCCGTCGCGCTCCTGCCGGTGGATGCCGAAGCCGACGAGATACACGAGCAGCTCTGGCGCGCGGTCATGCAAGCTCGCGAGGCGTCAGCGATCGCTGACACTCAGCTGGCGGACGACACAGCGGCGAGTGTGATGGAGGCGCAGGCAGTCACGGACATGGTGGACGCCTTGTATGCACCGGCCGCGATCGAACTGGTGACGACACCGGTGGTCCCTGGGGCCGAGCCGCCGCATCCGATGCAGGAGAGCGATGACGATGTGATCGCGCGGGCTGCCACTGCGCTCGTCGAGCGTGCGCGGCTCACCCGCGTGACAGCGATGCGGTTGATGGAGCAGGAAGCGGCGGACACGGGGCAGTCGGTGGCGGGCGTCGCGCGCGCGATGCTGTCCGACGTGGAGAGCGACGCGATCGAAGTCGTTGCGCCTGGCGAGTAACGCCTAGGCGGCGGCTGGCCCTCGCGCATGAGATAGTGCCGGGATAGGGCGGCATCCGGAGGGGCCGGTCATGACCGGCCCCTACCAGGGACGAATCCGTCGCCGGGCGGCCGGCGTGCGAGGGACGAATCCGTCGCCGGGCAGCCGGCGTGTGAGGGACGAATCCGTCGCGGGATGGCCGGCGTGCCAGGGAAAAATCCGTCGCGTTTCCGGCTAGCTTTCGCGTCAGGATCGGCCGCGGAGGCCAGTGTGTCGCGAGCATTCGTCAACGAAGATTCCAGCGGGAAGCCCAAGGCCCGTTCGCCAGTCGGTCTCCCGGCGCGCGACGACGCGGGGTACGACGCCGCGGCGGCGGAAGCGCTGCTCGAAGGGGCGCGCGCCGGCGACACGGGTAACGCCGAAGAGGCTACTGGCTATTACTGGGGCGAGCCGAGGCTTCGGCCGCATGTCGAGCGCATCCTCGAACGCGCGCGTACCGACGGCGATGAACGGCTGATCCAGCTCGCGGAGCGATATCTCGGGTAGCCGCGACGTCTGGCGACGGCGTACAGCAAAAAAAAAGGAGCCGGGCAGAAAGGGGAAAGGAGAGTAACGACAACAAAGAGCAGAAAGCAGCAGCCCAGAAAGTAGAAAGTAGACAACCGCCCCTACGGATGCCCGCCGGCTGACCGTCGCCGGCCCGGCCACCAGTTCCATTTGCCCGCCAGCCGCAACAACGCAGGACCGACTGCCATCCGCACCAGCGTCGCATCGATCAGGATCGCAGCCGCCAGCGTGAACCCGAGAATCTTGATCAGCAGGAAGTCACTCAGCGCAAACGCCGAGAACACGACGATCATGATCGCCGCCGCGCTGGTGATCACGCCCCCGGTTCGCGCGACGCCGTCGGCGACCGCAGCCTCCTCGCTCTCCCCGCGCTCCGCGGCTTCCGCCACTCGCGAGACCAGGAAGACCTCGTAGTCCATGCTGAATCCGAAGACGAGGCAGAACACGACCAATGGCACCGCCGGAAACAGCCCATCGATCGGGGCGTTGAGCCCCAGCAGTCCGACGCCATACCCATCCTGAAACACCAGGACCGCCGCTCCGAATGCCGCCGCGACCGATGCCAGATTGAGGATGATGGCCTTGATCGGCACGAGCACGGAACGGAAGCCGATGAGCAGCGTCACGAACGACCCGGCCACCACCAGCCACACGATCGTCGCGCTGTGCGCGCGCACCTGATCCTGATACTCGGCGTTGAAGGCCGGCAGCCCCCCGACCAGGATCCTCGCGCCGGCCATGCCGGTCAATGCGTCAGGACCGGCGACCCGGATCTCCCGCGCGAGACTGACCACGGCGCCGATCGGGACGCCTTCGCGCGGGACGACCTCCATGATGGTCTCGCGCCCGTCGCGGCTCGAGAAAGCGCGCAGCACATCGGCTGGCAGAAGATTGATGAACGTCGGACTCGGATGCACGGCGCCGGTCACCGATGGCAGCGAGCGCACGAACGCGATCCGCGGGTCGGCCGCCAGTTGCGCGGTCGCGTGCCTCGCCGCATCCCACCCCGCGGGGGTCAGCACACCCGATCCAGCCGGCAGCTCGATGATGATCCGGAGCGTCTGAATCAGTCCGCTCTTCCCCATCGTGGCGAGTGAC
>Ga0182024_10000180_pt1 | contig 148209 bp, 118 predicted proteins | sample P32metaG_FD_120480 | JGI IMG/M metagenome (GOLD analysis project Ga0182024, IMG submission 120480) | Permafrost microbial communities from Stordalen Mire, Sweden - P3-2 metaG (Illumina Assembly) | ecosystem: Environmental > Terrestrial > Soil > Wetlands > Permafrost | place: Sweden: Stordalen...
GGTCGGAAAGTCACGGTCGAATTGTTGGAAGGTGTAACGGAGTTCGGCTGGGATGGTTTGGCGGCGATTCATGGTAAAAACAGTTTGCCACCTGTTCCCCTTGTTGTCAAGGGATATTTACCCGCCCAAAGTGGGGACAGTTGAGCTAAGTCCTTATTCCGGAATACTTTACATATAAGTCCTTATTTTTAAATACTTTGCGAAAAACAGGGGGGGAGGGGGGTACCTCGACTCGGAAGCGGGAGCCAAAGGGGTTCTCGCGGTACACTTTCAGCAAGACATTCCGAACCCCGATGAGCACCTCGCCCCGCACCATCTTTCACGTCGACATGGACGCCTTCTTCGTCTCCGTCGAAGAATTGTTCGATCCGTCGCTGAAAGGCAAGCCAGTAGTGGTCGGCGGACAGCGCGATGAGCGCGGAGTCGTCTCCGCCGCATCCTACGCAGCGCGCAAGTTTGGCGTGCACTCCGCCATGCCGCTGCGCACCGCCGCGAAACTCTGTCCGCAAGCGATTTTTGTCAACGGCCATCCCGAGCGCTATCGTGAATACTCCGCCAAGGTGCACGAAGTTCTCGGCCACTTCTCTCCGCTCGTAGAGATGGCCTCGGTCGACGAAGCCTATCTCGACATGACCGGAACCGAGCGCCTCCACGGCCGCCCACTGCATTCCGCGCACCGTTTGCATGACGCGATGAAGTCCGCGACAAAATTAAATTGCTCCATCGGAATCGGTAGCTCGCGACTGATTGCGAAAGTTTCCTCCGCCAAAGCCAAGCCAAACGGAGTGCTCTGGGTGCTACCCGGCCAGGAGGCAGAATTTCTGGCGCCGCTCGCCGTAGGCGACATCCCAGGAGTCGGCAAGGTAATGGAGCAGAAGCTGTACGCCATCGGCATTCAAAAAGTTGGCGACCTGGCGCGTCTCGAAAATCGCGATCTAGAAAATCGTTTCGGAAAATGGGGCCTGGCGCTGGCTGGAAAATCGCGTGGCGAAGATGCGGGCGGATGGTTCGATAACGAAGTCGGCGAAAACGTCCATCCCAAATCGATCAGCCACGAGCACACCTTCGACGAGGATACGGGCGACGCAGAGCGGCTCCAGTCTACGCTGATGCGCCTCAGCGAAATGGTGGCGCGGCGGCTGCGCGAAGGCGGATACTTCGCGCGCACCATCCAGCTCAAATTGCGCTACAAGGATTTCACCACCGTCACACGCGCGCATTCGCTCGACGAACCGACCCAGATGGATCACCAGATCTTCGACCAGGCGCGGCGCCTGTTCTTCGCCAACTGGAAGCCAGGCGCCGCAGTGCGATTGTTAGGAGTGCAAGCCACGAATTTCGAATCGCATCCCGCTCAACTCGATCTCCTGGAACCGTCCCGCGACGAGCGCTGGCAGAAAGCATTAGCTGCCGCCGATCATCTGCGCGACAAATTCGGAGAATCAGCAATCGGTTTAGCCAGAGGAATGAAAGGCGGCTTCCGCGAACGCGTGCACGAAAATCCGGCTGCGCTGCCGGGAAAGAGTAGTCAAAAGAAAAGTGCCAAAGGCGAGGGTTCCGCTCTTGCTGAAGACTGACAACTGAGACCTGATAGCTGCCCTTCTACGAAATATATTCCCGAATATACTCGTCGCGCGATGTGGCCAACAGATGAGCGTCCCCATCAAAAATAACTTTGCCGTCGCACAGAATCAGAAAACTCGTTGCCACTTCGCAGTACTGACCCTTGGGCAGAGCAACCATCTGATTCGTTGTCTTATCGAACTGATGTGTTGCCATGGTGAAAGCGTCCTGCAAACGGTGAGTTACCAGAAGCGCGCTGGTTTTATAAACGTCGCGCTGCTTCATAATCAATTCGACAATCGTGTTTGAAGTCACAGGATCGAGCCCGCCGGTAGGCGAGTCGTAGAGCAGCACTTCGGGCTGGGTAATAATGGCGCGAGCGATCGCCACGCGCCGGCGCATGCCGCCTGAGAGTTCGGATGGGAACATGTCATAGGTTCGCTCCAGTTCCACGAAGTGCAAGACCTCACGCACGCGCCGCTCGATTTCCTCAGGCGGAATCTTCTCCTCCATCAAACGGAACGCGACATTTTCATAGACCTTCAGCGAATCGAAGAGCGCGCTTTCCTGAAACACGATGCCGACGCGCCGTCGCAGTTGGAACAGTTCCTGCTCCGACATGCGCGTGACTTCCTCGCCCATCACGAAAATGCGGCCGCTATCGGGCCGTAGCAGGCCGATGGCGAGCTTTAGCATAGTGCTCTTGCCCGACCCGGCCACGCCAAACACCGCCTTGGTTTCGCCGTGCTGCAACCGAAAAGAAATTCCATCAAGCACAACTTTTTCATCAAACGCAATCGCGACATTCTCGAACTCGATGGCGCAGTCAGACAGAGTCAGCACCGAGGCAGCCGGATTTTCGATGGGAAGGGTAGGAGCCGGCATCGTTTATCTGTAGCCGAAAAATGCAAAGATCAATTTGGTTACGAAGAAATCCACCACCAAAATCAGCACCGAAGACGCGACTACGGCCTGCGTCGTCGAACGGCCCACTCCCTGCGTGCCGCCCCGCGTCGACATACCGTAATAGCACCCAACCGTCGAGATGATGAATCCAAACAGCACTGGCTTGATCAGCCCAGTGAACACATCGCGGAAGACCAGAATCTGCCAAACCGAAGTCCAGTACTGCTGCGTGTCGACTCCGAAGATCAGATGCGCGACGCCGTAGCCGCCGATCAATCCGAGCAAGTCGGCAATGATGGTCAAGAAAAACAGCATGAAGGCCGTAGCGCCCACGCGCGGCGTAATCAACTTTTTCGTAGGATCGGTGCCCAAGGCACGCATGGCATCGATCTGCTCAGTCACAATCATCGAGCCAAGTTCGCTAGCCATGCCCGAAGCATTTCGCCCCGCGACCATCAGCCCGGTGATCAACGGCCCAAGTTCGGTGACCATGCCGAGCGAAACCAGTTGGCCGATGAGAGAAACTCCCCCGAACCGCTGCAACGTGCTGGCCGAGTTCAGCGCCAGCAGTGCGCCAACGGAGAGTCCTGTGAGTACTACGATGGGAAGGGAACCGACGCCGATCAGGTCGGCCTGCTGCACCATGTCGGCCATGTAGAGCGGCCGCCTGAAAAAATTCGCTACCGATTGCGCCGATAGAACGGTGTAATTCTGAACCGCCAGCGCAAAATCTTTGGCGACTTCAATCGGCGAGATCAGTTCGAATTCGAGCGCCATGTCTGGTAAAAAAATGCCTGGTCACCGAAACTTCCAGTCAGGAAACTATAGCAGAGAGGGAAATCATCGGGCGATCTGGTACTCGGGCCATCGGGTGGTGATCTAACAAACTCCCACACCAGGTGCTTTTCAGATCGCCCGATGACGCAATGACCGGATTGCCCGACCGCTATTCCCGGTTCTTTTTCTTGATCTCAATCGCCAGCCGCTTAATCTTCTGATTGAGCGTCGAGAGTGGAACGTGAAATCGTTCCGCCGCCTCGGTCTGGTTCCATCCGCATTTCTCCAGCATATCGACGATGATCCGCCGTTCACAGTCTTCCATGATGCTGAACAATGTGGCGCCCGGACTGGCGTCCAGCGTCGGAACTATGCTGCCCCGGCCCACAATATGGTCGGGCAGCAGGTCCGGCCCAATGTCGCTATCAGACGACAGCACCACCGCGCGTTCAATCGTATTCTCCAGTTCGCGGACATTCCCCGGCCACGCGTAACTCACCAGCGGCCGCAAGGCCTCAGTAGTGATGCGGCGCGCGGGGCGGTCGTTTTCCTCGGAATACCTGTGCAGGAAATGCTGCACCAGCAGCGGAATATCTTCGCGGCGCTGCCGTAGCGGCGGCAGATCGATGCTGATCACGTTGAGCCGGTAGAAAAGATCTTCGCGAAACTTTCCTTCCCGTACCATTTGCCGCAGATCAACGTTGGTCGCGGCAATAATGCGCACGTCCGCTTGAATTTCTTGTACGCCGCCCAGATGCATGAACTTGCGATCCTGCAACACGCGCAGAATCTTGGCCTGAGTGTCCATGCTCATGGTGCCGATCTCATCCAGAAATAGCGTTCCGCGGTCGGCAACCTCGAAGAGTCCTTTCTTCGAAGCGATCGCGCTGGTGAACGCGCCCTTCACATGTCCGAACAAAGTGGATTCCAGCAAGTCGGGTGGCGTCGACCCTGAGTTCACCGGCACAAATGACCGATCGCGCCGCGTCGAATTCAAATGAATCGCCTTGGCGATCAGTTCCTTGCCCGTCCCGCTCTCGCCCTGCAGAAGCACTGTCGATCGGCTGGGCGCCACTTGCGCGACCAAATCAAAAATCTTCAGCATGGGCTCGCTCTTGCCCACAATGTTCTCGAAGTTGTAGCGCTGCTTGAGCGCGCGCTTCAGTTGAATGTTTTCTTCTTCCGCTTTCTGGCGCGCGACGGCGGCTCGCACGTCGGCCAGCAGTTTTTCGTTGTCCCACGGCTTCTGTATAAAGTTAGTCGCGCCCGATTGCATGGCGCGGACCGCATTCTCTACCGTCCCATATGCGGTGATCATGATCACCGCCTGTTGCGGGTGCAGCAACCGAATCTCCGACAGCACATCCATCCCATGCTTGTCCGGCAGCGCCAGGTCGAGCAACACTACATCAAAGGCCCGCTCTCCCATCTGCGCCAGCCCTTCGCGGCCTGTGCTTGCAACCGCGACGGTATAGCCCTCTAGTTGCAGCAGGGTCTCCAGCGATTCGCGGATTTCCGCTTCATCGTCGACGATAAGAATTCGACCGGTGCTCTGCGGCGTGCGCTCGGGGATGCCTCGGCGCGTAATCGGCGTGACTTCAGATACTGCTACTTCAGACATGGACTGCCTTCCTTGTCGAGATCAACGGAAAATCCAGGGTGAAGGTCGTGCCTTCACCTTGGCGGCTCTCCACGCGAATATTACCCGCGTGTTCCTGGATGATGCCGTAGGTGACCGAAAGCCCAAGCCCAGTGCCGCGATTCTGGCCTTCGGCGGGACTGATCTTGGTCGTAAAAAATGGATCGTAGATGCGGTGAATATTTTCCTGCGCAATGCCCGAGCCAGTGTCAGAGACGCGCACGCTCACGAATTCGCCATTCAGCGTCGCCACATTCAGCACTCCGCCTCCGCTCATTGCGTCTTTCGCATTCAAAAATAAATTCAGAAATACCTGCTGTAACCTCCCCGCGTTGCCCTGAATCAATGGGAGGTTCTCGTAAAGCTCTGCTTGCACCTGTATCTGCGCCACTTTGAATTGGTGCTCGAGCAACGCCAGCGTATCGCCGATGACCTTGTTGAGATTCACTTCCGTCAGTTCCGTGCCCGTAGTGCGCGAAAAATTTAAAAGATTGTTGACGATCTCTGACGCGCGGAAGGTTTGCTTCGTGATCTTGTCGAGCATGCTCGCCTTCTGCGGATCACTCTGTAACTGTTTCGCCAGCATTTGCGTGTAGGAAGAAATGACCGCCAGCGGCGTGTTCACTTCGTGCGCCACGCCCGCCGCCAGCAGACCGATCGAAGAGAGCTTGTCGGCCTGCGTCAGCTGCACTTCGAGCTCAATCCTCTCCGTGATGTCGTCCATGATCACCAGTCGCCCCACGACAGTGAACGTACGCGTGACCAGCGGCGCCATTGCCACATTCACCACGCGCGATTCGCCGGTAGGAGTTATCAGGCGAAACTTATAAAGATTGTGGATGCCAGGATTCTGCCTCACGCGGTAGAACTCTTCGACAAACGAAGCGGGAAAAACCTCGTTCAGCGACCGCCCGACGACCTGCCAGCGCGGCTGCGCATACATCACTTCCATCTGCGAATTCCACGATTCAATACGGTCTTGCAGATCAACTGCCATCACGCCAACGTTGATCGATTCAACAATATTTTCGTTGAAATCCTTGAGCCGCTCATACTCGCTGACCTTCTGCTCGAGCGACGCATACAGCCGCCCATTCTGAATCGCAATGCCGATATATCCGGCCAGCGCTTGCAGCAACTCCACATCTTCGCTGGAGAGAAAATCGCCCTGCATCGTCTTGCCCAGTCCAAGAAAAGCAATCGTCTTTTGCCGCGCATAGCAGGGAATGTAATAGTTCAGATCCAGCCGCGCGATCGCTTCCTGCGCCGCGGCATTCTCGCGCGGCAACTGGTGCGTGTTCTCAAAGAAAATATGCCCGGCCGCATCTTCGATTCGCGGCTTCGCTAAAAATGACAGATCAAGCCCGGTGACGTGCGCAATCCCAAACGACTTCGTCAATTCAAAGCGCGAAGAATCGCTGTTGCCTAGGAAAATCGCAATGCGATCGACCGCCAGCGTGCGTGCCACGCGATCGACCAGAGACGAAAGCATCTTGTCGAGATCCGTCTCCGAACTCAGTTCACGTCCAAACTCGATCAATGTGCGGCGGTAATCGTAGCCCGTACGGAAGAAATACTGATCGAGCTTTTCCTGAAGCCATTTCCGCACCGGATCAAAGAGCAGCGCAGTGACGACAATGGCCACCATCAGCCCGTAAGGTCCAGAACTCGGAACGCGTGTGTGCACCAGTTCGGCGATTGCGGCCACGCCCGCGAAGTACATCGCCACGATGGCCGCTGCTGCCAGCGTATACGCCATGCCGCGCTTGAAGATCAGATCCACATCCATCAGCCGGTATCGGAAGATGGCGTAGCCAAAAGTTAGCGGCAACAATCCGAGCGATAGCACCGACACCTTCATGGTGAGCGAAGGCATCACTCCCAACAGATACGGCAGAACGTAAAACAGCGTGAACGGCGTGATCGCGAGAATCGTTCCGCGCGTAATCCACTTCAGTTGCTGGCGCAGAATCGGAGTCGTGGCATGCTGGTAGTTATTCCAGAGAACCGCTGCCGCCGAGAAAAAGAAAATCGTCAGGTAAGCCCAATGCGCGCGATCCAGATTGAAACGAAGGGAAGCGCTCGCCTTTAAGTACTCCAGCACCAAGACCTGGATTGCGAGCAGCGCCAATCCCGGCAGGTAGAGTGACGGAATCGACCAGCGATGTTTGCCAACAAACTCTCGCCGCTCCGGGAAAGTCAATACGAAGTGCAGGAATAGCGCTGGCTGCAAGAGCCATGCAACCTCATTCGCCCAGAACACAGCCCAGTCGAAGCCATTGAATTTGCCGGTGTAATGCAGCGAATAAAAAATGAATGATACCAGACAGAAAATGTAAAAGTGCGTCGACCCGACTGCGGTCCAGCGCCGCATCAGCACATATAGCCCTATGCTCAGATAAATCAGCGCGATCAGCCGCAGCCAATCGTTCATCGACCGCTCGGCCGGAACCAGCACCACTTCCACATCCAGTGGTACCTCGCCTCGTATCAGCGAATAGGTGGCCTTCGACCAGACGCCAGAATAATAGATCTGCCGCGTAGCCGCCGCCGCCGTATCCACCGCGCGCCCGTTGATGCTGACTAAAGCATCTCCGCGGCGCACCCCAGCGCGCTCGGCCGGCCCATTAGGCTCCAGACGATCGGCGACCAGCGAGCCGTTGCGCTCAATCCACCACGCTCCATCGTCCGGAACCACACTCTGGTGTTCGATTTTGTAGTTGAATCCGGCGAACAGTATGGCCGCTACTGTGAGGAGCGCCAAGAGGATGGCGGCAAACCGAGCCTCAAATTCGCGGTTCATGGGCTGGGGCGACTGAGCGGCGGCAAGGCCAGACATCCGACGCCGTTCAATTGTAAGCAACTTCACTGCCACTTCCCATCGCGTCGCGCAAGCCTAAGTCGATTGATTCGACCAACTTCCAGAATTATATCGATGCTTCAGGAGACTGGCTATGAAATATGGAAGATACATTCTGCTTTTCGGGATGTCATAGGTAGCGGTTTCCCTCGCTTTTAGGGCGGGAACTGGCTCACAGCTCCTATCGCGTTACCGCAACGGGGAAGAGGGTCTGGGAGATGGGTAAGCCTAGAGGATGACTAGAGGAGTTGTGAATGGCGTCGTTCTGAAGTGCAGAGAGATGACGTGCCCAAACCCTTTATTTGGTTTGAGGGGTCCGAGCACCTTCCCCGATACCCGGACCCCTCACTTACCGTGTCCACCAAACTCGCCTAGCTTTGACCTGCCCGGGAGCGGTGAACAAATCCCGCAAGTGAGTGTGATCATGCGCCCGATCGTTGGAAACGTCCATAGAGGCAGTCTGAAGCCGTCTGAACTGATCTGAAGAAATTTACAGTCCCACGCTTGACAGCGCCAGCGCCGCAGAACAGAATTTCTTACAACCGAATTTATACGTTAGGATCTGCCTACAGAGGCGCGCGTTGCTCACGCATGGCCAAACGGCGCTGGCCGCAGGAGTTGTAAATTGCTCGACAAGAAAGTCCGCTTCGACGAATTCGAGCTGGATTATGCCCGCTTCCAGCTCTACCGCAGCGGCACGTCCGTCCGCCTCGAAGGTCTACCGCTGCAGCTCCTGATGTTCCTCGTCGAAAAGCGCGGCCAACTCGTAACCCGCGACCAGATCGCCATCGAGCTGTGGACCAAGGACGTATTCGTTGACGTCGAGCAGGGAATTAATACCGCCATCCGCAAAATTCGCCGTGCGCTCGGTGACGATGCCGATGAACCCCAGTACCTCCAGACCGTCATAGGGCGAGGCTATCGCTTCGTAGCGCCCAACGCCCGGGAATCCGCTGCCGGCCAGCCAGAACCATTCACCGTCTCCGCCGAAGAACTCGGCCGAGCCATCATGACTGCGGCGGGATTAGATCCCGAAAATCCAAAAGGGATCCCCAAGCGTCCCGTCGACGACTGAAAATCCAAGACTGAAAATTATGACTGAAAATTAAGCGACTCGATGCGGCCTCGTCAGCAATAATTTCAACGCGGCCGCAACGGCAATAGGCGCGCACTCGCACGAAAAAAGAGGGGAGCCGAAACTCAGCTCCCCAAAGCTATAGAGGCGATATCACTAAGTAAGAACCTGTCAGCGAGGATTTCGTTGCCCACGGAAACGCAAGATCCCGAAGAAAAGTTCATCCCCGCCAAGGAGGCCGTAGAAGAGCAATGGCTCGATCTCCCCGACGGCCGCATGCGCTACCTCAAAGCCGGGTCAGGCCCGGCCCTCATCCTCGTTCACGGCCTGATGGGTTATTCCTTTTCCTGGAGGTTCACGATCCCCGCCCTCGCGCCTCACGCGACCGTCTACGCCATTGACAATCTAGGCGCCGGCCTGTCGCCCGCCAAGCCAGGGATTGACTGCCGACTTCGCCCCACCGCTGAACGCCTTCTGCAATTCGTCGATGCTCTCGGCATTCCGCAATTCGACCTTCTCGGCACCTCACACGGCGGAGGCGTCGCCATCATGACCGCCGCCATCTGCGCCGAGCAAAAGACATCCCGCCTGCGCCGGCTCGTATTGGTCGCCCCCATCAACCCATGGTCGCCCCACGGCAAGATGTTCGCGCCTTTCATAGGTAGCCCGCTCGGCACTCTCCTCTTTCGCAACTCGATCGAGCGCTGGCGCTCTCTCGACTACGTCTGGCTCGCCAGGCTCTTCGGCGACGTAAGAAAGATTCCGCCCGATTCGCTAGCCGGCTATCGCTTGCCCGTAATCAAGAATCATGCGTTAGGCCACGCGTTGCATATCGTAAGAAACTGGACCGCCGACCTGGCCGAACTGAAAGCAGCGCTTCCCAAAGTTCGCGATTACAAGACGCTGCTCCTGTGGGGAACGCGAGACCGCGCCGTCGATTTTCAATCGGCCGAACCCCTTCGGCAGAATTTTCGCGATGTTCGCCTGGTAGCATTCACAGGCGTAGGACATCTTCCCTACGAGGAAGTCCCGGAGGATTTCAATCGCACGCTGGTGAATTTTCTCACCGGTGACGGATCGAGATGAAAGCTGAGTTAGAACTCGACATGCGCGCGGAAACTTGGAACAATCACCGGACCCCGGTCGCGGTTGTACCCCGGATTATTAATATGCTGCAACCCGGGACCAACATAAATCCCTCGCCACACATGCGCCGTGTAATACGATTCGACAATATTCTCGCGGCCATAATTCAGCCCGCCATCGCCTAGCAGAAAACCCAGCCCGCCATCCGCCAGATAAAGCTGGTGATCTCTCTTGATACCATTTGTGACAAATGCAACGCCGGCCCTATCCTGCTTGCGATGCCAGAGCGCACCGTTCGCCCCCAGGCCCGCGATGACGGTGGAGTCAATTTCCGTGTAAGCAAAAGATTCAGTTCTCCCGTTATCCCATCCCCAGCGCGCAAAAGCCGTAAAGTTCCGCGAAAGAGTCTGCTCCACATTGACGCCGAATCCGTACTTGCGCGTTATGTGCCACGGATGATTCGTAATCTCTGGCACCGTCTCCGGCTCTGGCGCCGTATGATCTAAGAACTGCTCCACCGCAACTCTATAGATGCCCATGTTGGCGTAGTTCGTGTACGCCAGCACTCGCACCACGCCAGCTTTCTTCGGTACGATGGCGCGCCGCAATTCATACTCCCAATTTTCGGCATGAACCTGCCACGGGCGCCAGACCAGATCAATCCCATTTGCAACTTTCGGCATCAGCCCTTCGGCAAAACGGAAGCCCCAATTGCGATCCTCGTAATCGGCCACCAGGCCGACAGTATAGCCGCGCGTGTCAGCGGCATAATCCCACGTTCCGTTGTTGTCGACCGCCCAGTTCATAAATTGAAAATGCGTGTCCGATCCGACCGAATTCACATCAAAGAAATCCGGCAGACTGAATTTGCCGAAGCGAATCTCCAGTCGCCGCCGCGGCAACTCATCGAAGAGCGACAGAAAACTACGGTCGCTCTCCACCTTGTCGCCACTCAACGCGAACACCTTGTGGATCATCCCGCGCCCCAGATACGGAGCCTTGCTCAGCAGAGGATTGCGCACGATATCCAGATCCGTATTTCCCGCCAGCCCCAAACCTAAGCTGAGCGCCGATCCGCCCGCTTCTTCAATATCCACCAGAAGCTCGGTGGAATTATCGATCCGCACACCGGTATAAAGCGTCAGCACCCGCGAAGTGGCTTTCTCATAATTCGGACTGAGACTGTTTGGCCCGCTATAGTCGGCATGAAACGGAGGATGCGTCTGGAAGATAAAATTCGCCTGCCCCGTAAGCCAGAAGCGCGTGCTCTTGAAATGCGGAAACAAGGATTCCGGATCCGCAGCCGCATCGCTCGCTGGCCCCGGCGGATTATTCGCATCTGCCGCGCCCGCAGCCTCGGCCGGAATAGGAGTCGATACCGTAGTGGACGCTGTAGCGGCGGACGATGCGGAAGTTGACGTTGTCCCAGGCGCTGCCTGCGACTGCGCCCAGCAGCCCGACACGAATACGCTCAGCACAAGACTAAGGCTCAGAGCAGCCGCGAGGGCACCGCGACCACGACTCAGCCCGTTGGCCCGCCGGATCATAAAATAGTCCGTAATGAAAATGAATTTCAATATCAATATCAATATCATGCCACCACATTGGCTGATGGCCGCACTGCCCAGCCACTTCGCCAATCACCCTTCGTTGTGATTTCGATCACACACCCAAAAGAGATGCATCAGTATGTGCCCGCCCGGTTAATAGAATGTTACAGTTGCGTTCCGTATCGACGTTGTCCGTAGCCGAAACCCATCAGCCGCGCGATGCCAGCGACCTCCGCTGCTCGTTGATTAACGCAAGCATATCAGAAGAGGTTAACTATAGTTAACATTACAACTCTTTGCGACGAAGCTCCTCAACTCCATAGCATCCGAAGCCGTCGCCCGCCGTCCGCGTCGGTGACCACGACCCAACTCATGCGAAGTTTTCGTTCGTTGCTCTTCTCCGCCCGCGCGAGCTGCGTCGTCGCCATCGCCATCGTTTCTGCGAATGTCTTCATGCAGATCATGTTCTTGTCCTCCTTTCCGTAAATTTCTCAACTCGGTTCTCATTTTCGTCGCTGCCCCCAGTGGGTCCTCACGTCGTTTTCGAATGGCCGTGCTTCTCGTGTCGGGTTCGCTGCCAGCATAAAATACGCTGGCCGTGGCCTGACTGGCCGCGGATCTGATTTCAATTTTTAGGATGGGAGAAGCAGAGGTGAACCAACAGGGTAGAGTAAGGCAGCTATCCTCTCACATCTCCTGCTTCCATCTAGCCAGTCGCAAACCCACCGGCCCGCAGTCACTGCGAATTGTCATACGTCCTTGTGCTAAGGTTTAGCGGGAGCATGTCTCTCGCGCTGAATTTGTTATATCATACCCCCCTAGGGTATTTGTCAATAGAAAAAGGCCAGAAATCCACAAAAATCTACAGAGCTTATGCCAAATAAACAATCCGAAATCTCCAAGGAAAAACAGAAACTGTTCTCCCGCATAAAACGCATGAGCGGCCAGATTACTGCGGTCGAGCGCGCCGTCACCGACGGAGACGAGTGCGCCGATATCTTAATGTTGCTGGCGGCGATTCGCGGCGGCGTCAATAGCCTGATGGCGGAGATCCTCGAAGATCACATCCGCCTCCACATCATCCCTCCCCATCGCGGGACGGAATCGCCAGAAGAACTGACCGAAGATCTGATTAGTCTGGTCCGCGCCTATCTGAAGTAGGATCCCGACTGGCGCGGCCGCGCTGGTGCGTGCGCGGCGTCACATCGTGAGTTCGAGTTCTGTGGGAAGATGTGCCAGCTAACCGTATCGCTCGGAGACGTCACCCGTGCCCATGCAAGCCGCCACCAACTTAGCTAGGCTGCGAGATGAAAAAGAGTTACGCGATGCGCAATTCGCCATGCGTCTTTCTCTGATTGTGGGGTTGGCAATGTTAATCGGCAAGACAACCGTATATTTCCTGACACACTCGACGGCTATTTTTTCCGATGCAGCCGAATCGGTAGTCCATGTAATCGCCGTCGGATTTGCGAGTTTCAGTCTTCGACTTAGCACGAAACCGGCTTCTGATCATTTTCTATACGGTTACGAGCGGATCACTTTCTTCTCCGCAGGCTTCGAAGGCGCCATGATCGTGGTGGCCGCGATTGCAATTCTGTTGGAGTCGATTCGGAAGTGGATCGCCGGCCTACAGTTGGAGCACTTGGGAGGAGGCGCGCTGCTAATCCTGGCAGCAGGAATTCTCAATGCGGGTCTCGGTTACTATCTGCTGCGCGCCGGCGGGCGAAGCAAGTCATTGATTCTCGAAGCCGATGGCAAGCACGTCTTAACCGACAGCTTGACTAGTTTTGGCGTTGTCGTAGGACTGGGCCTCGTGATGCTAACCCACTGGAAACCCCTCGATCCGCTCGTGGCCATTGCGGTCGCCGCAAACATCCTATGGTCCGGAGGACATCTGGTGTGGCGTTCGGCAGTCGGGCTGATGGATTATTCTGATCCGAAAGCGGGTCGGAAAATTCGCGACAAGCTTGATGCAATCTGCGGGGAACTGACCATTCAATACCACGGCGTACGCTTCCGCACGACCGGATACCGCCAGATCATCGAAGTGCACCTGTTATTTCCGCGTGTCACTTCGGTCAGTGAGGCCCACCGCCTGGCAACTGCGCTGGAGGAGCGCCTGCCAACCGAACTGGGGATGCCCGCCGAAGTTATCACTCACCTAGAGTGCTTAGAAGACCACGCCGACGTCCACCACGAGCAACATTACACCGGGAAACCCGAGTAGGTCGGCGCAGTTCCTGCGAATGCCTGGGCGGGATGAGGCAGGGCTTCTCAAGGCTTGACGCTCTCACATCACGATGACCGCCGCGCCGTCGATCGAATCCTCTTTCACTGCGATTAAAGCCTCATTCGCCTGCTGCAGCGGAAACGCCGTTACCTTCGGCTTCAAACCAATCTCGCTCGCCACTTTCAAAAAATCCCGGGCGTCCGCCCGCGTCATATTCGCGACACTCCGCAACTGCCGCTCGCCCCACAGCAGCCGATCGTAATCAAACTGCGGTATGCGGTCCAAATGAATGGCATTGATCGCGACCACCCCACCCTTCCGCAAGCTGCTTAGAGCCGCGATCACGACATCTCCACTGGGAGCGAAAGTCACTGCGCAGTCTAGCTCAACGGGCGGTTTATCAGTCTCGCCTCCCACCCACGTGGCTCCGAGCGATTCCGCCAACCGCCGATGACTCGCTCCTCGCGTCGAGACATACACATCGCAATTCCAGGCGCGTAAAACCGCGATCGCCAGATGAGCCGAAGCGCCAAATCCGAACAACCCGACACGGTCGCCATGTTTGACGCCCGCCACACGAAGGCTGCGAAAACCAATAATCCCCGCGCATAGCAACGGCGCCGCATGTAAATCATCAAGTTCGTCGGGTAGAGGAAAAGTAAAATCCGCGCGAACGACCGCGTATTCCGCATAGCCGCCGTTTACCGTGTAGCCGGTAAACGTGGGTGAATCACAGAGATTCTCCAGACCGAGGTGGCAATAGCGACAGGTGCCGTCCGTTCCTCCCATCCATGAAACGCCCACCCGCGCGCCGGTGCGAAGCTCGGGTGTAGCTTTCGCAGAAGTCCCAGCCACAACCTCGCCGACAATCTGATGCCCGGGAATGATTTCGCTGCGCAGCGGAGGCAACTCACCTTCGACAATATGCAAGTCGGTGCGGCAGACTCCGCAAGCGCGCACTCGAAGAAGAACTTGATCTTTCTTCGGCTGGGGGATCGGAACTTCAGCGATGCGAAGCGGGCGCTTCGAAACTTCTTGAGGTGAGGTCAGGGTTGCGGCCTTCATCACCCAGTTAGAGATGTTTCAGCACGGGGCGAGGATTCTCTTGCAACACGACAATCTAGATCTTCGAAAATACGCTTTCCGCGCAATTTGAAAAGAAAACTCTAATACTCGTCCATTCCCTCCCCGCTCTTAGCGGAGAGCTTCAGAACCTGCATGCCCGTTCGAACGACCTGAGAACATCTATCTCGAAGATAGTTTTTGAGGGAACGGGCGATGCTGGCGAGTTGCCATCTCGAACGATTGCAGGGTCCGTCACGGGATTTCCCTCCGCGAGACTATAACTCATCTCACAAATTGACGGGAAGGGAACCGCTTAGGGAAAACTATTTCTTTCTCGCCGGTAAATACTTCTTCTCAATCGACGCCACAACTACATAGTTAGGATCGACCATCTCGTTCAGATGAATTCTCGCAACTTTGGACAGGAGTTCGTAGGCATCGAGCTCTGACAATCCGTAGTCTTTATGTATCCAATGCACCAGTTCGGTGAAAGCGATGCGCACAGCGTCATCCAGGGGACGATAAGCCCCAACGGTCATGATTGCGTCGTCATTCTCAAACTGCGGCCACGCAATGGTGCGTCCTTTTATCACGCTCAATTGCACGCGCGCTTTTAGCGGAACTTCGATTGCCGTTCCCGCAACTTCGCCATCGCCCATCGCCGCATGCCCATCGCCGATATAGAAGAGTCCACCTTTAACATTCACCGGAAAATAGACGGTATTGCCGACGCTGGCTTCGGGCGAATCCATGTTCCCGCCAAACTCCGCTGGCACCACCGAACTCCGTGCCTCGCCTTCCGCTGGAGCCACACCGATACATCCGAAGAAAGGATGCATGGGAATCTTTACCGAGAAATCCGAATCGAGCGCCTTGAACGCCGCCGTGTTATCGGCGTGATTGATGTGGTAATACCAAATGCGCTCGGGCAGCGGCGAATGCAGCATCGGCGTGTAATTCGTTTCGTTGATGGCGCCAAATCCCGGAGCGAATGCGCCCACGCCGGTGTCGCCATCGACCTGCAGATCGAGAATTTTGACGGCCAGCGTGTCGCCCGGCTCCGCGCCCTCAACATAAAACGGCCCGGCCAGAGGATTGTCGCCCTTCACCATGCTAAGTGTGTCGCCAGTCTTTCGAAGCACATTGCCGAAACAGTCGAGCGTGTTCGTGTCTAGGATGTCACCCGACTTCAGGCGCGCCACCGGGTCGGCGGTCGCGAAGAGATATTTCACGTTGTTGATGGTGGTGGTGTAGTGGACGACGTTGCTCGCCGGGCCCGGAACCGTCTGCCCCGGAAGCGCCGTCGCCGTCGCCCACGCAATTCCCAGCAGCGCAAGAACGCCGCTTTTCAGCCGCATGAAGTTTGCCTCTTCTTGTTACTGGAGGGGAGCGCCATCACGTTGCACTCCCCAGCCACCATCGAAATACATCAGAAAGAATACTTCAACGAGAACTGAATCAGCCGAGGCGTTCCGTTAGTCTGCGTAATCTCGCCAAACGCACTCCCCGCAGCCTCATTCGCATTCCCAGTGCCTTGCGGATTCTGGAACGACGGATGATTGAACAGATTAAACACCTCCGTGCGGAAACGCAGATCCTGCCGCTCGCCGAACTTAAACACTCGCCCCAGCGTGAAGTCGACGTTCGACTGCTTTGGGCCAATGACGCAATTACGCGGCGAATCTCCATAACCCGTCGTGCCGCCGACGACCGTCGGCGCCGGTAGATAAGCATTAGGATTGGCCCAATGCGCGATCTTGTCAGCGAGGCTACCCGAGGTCAATGCGTTGCTGCAACTGTATCCCGGAGCAAAATCTGCTGTCGCCACCGGAGCGCTCGCCAGTTGATAAGCGGACGCGCCGTTGGAATCGAAAATCGTTATCGGCGAACCCGATTGGGCCACGATCACGCTATCGACCTCCCAACCGCCGAGCACATATCCCGCCGCGTCGTGCCAGTTTGCCATGAACGGAATCGCGTAATTGAAGCTCGTCACAAAACGTTGTCGATGATCAAAGTCCGACAGCCCGCGCGATGCCGCTCCGCTGTTTTGATCGTTGACGCGGGTGATGAAGGCCACGCTCGCCGTCGAAACGTCGTCGATCGACTTCGACCACGTGTAGGCGCTTTGAAAATATAATCCCTTGGAGAAGTGGTGCGAAACCGTGACCTGCAAACCCGCGTATTCGGAATCGGAGTTGGGATAGAAAGCCTCGAGCAGCGCGGGATTCACTCCCTGATAAGGCGCTCGGCCCAAAGCATTCCCCGTCGTGTTGGAAGTGATCTGGTATGAAGTTTGCGCCGTTAAGCAGTTGGGGGGAGCGCAGGTCAGGGTGACGGGGTTAGACGGGCTGGCCAGTGCTGGCTGGTCAGGATCAAACGTCGAGCGCAGCCGCGTGCCTTTGGTGCCTACATATCCTACTTCGAGCACCCAGTTTCCACCCAACTGCCGCTGCACCGATAAATTCCACTGCTGCGTCGTCGGCACCACCCAATGCAGCGGAACCGCCAGGCCAAACAATCCATCGATATTGCCGGAGTAGGCTGGGCACTGCGTTGTGTCAGTGGTCGGTGTCGTCGTGCCGCAAATTACGAAGCCCTCGAAAAACGACGGCGAAGGCACAAACGCTTGGCTCACGGTGCCAAGTGGCGGGAGCAAGGGAGCGAGCAGAGTACCCATGGCACCCGGCGTACTCGCGCCGCCGCTTAGCGGATAAAAGGGTGCTGTGAACGACAGGTTGTCTACCGCGCCAATATCTTCGCGGACGCTGTAGATGCCATAGCCGGCGCGAACGACCGTGCTGTGCCGGCCATCCACGTCATAAGCAAAGCCTAGGCGAGGCTCGGGCACCCTGGCGTATTCGTTGTTGAGGGCAGCGCTGTTCAAATTGCCGGTGAATCCGGGAAAACCGTACTTGCTCACGCAGCTTGGAAACACGAAAGGATTGCCGATCGTAGTGGCGTTCGACAGAACCGAGTTGCCCAGATGGCACAGGTCGTCATAGGCCGCGCCCACAAACTCCATGCGCAAGCCGAGGTTTAGTGTCAAAGTCGGCGAGACTCTCCAGTCGTCCTGCGCGAATGCGCCATAGGCCGGAATGTGATAATCGTGATTGGCCGCGCCGCCGCCGCCTTCACCGAGGAAAGAATAGCCGCCGAGGAAGTTCTGGAAATCAGAGGTGTCAAAGGGGACCTGCGCCGGGTTTGTATAGCCGTTGGAGAAGTAGAAGAGGCCGTTGTCCAGCACCGGCAGGTTGCGACGAATATCGGTGCGGTCAATTTCGCCGCCGAAACGGAACGAGTGATGTCCGTGCGACCAACTAACCGTGTCGAGGTAGGACAAGGAATCTGACAATGCGGATTGGAGCTGATTGGGGAACGGTCCGATCTGAAAGCTGTTGAGCTGGAATCTGTACATGTCGGGCGCACCGGATCCGTTGCTGATGCCCAAGTCGGCCGGTGAAGTGCCCGGGACGGGAACGTTCTGCAAAGAGTCGCTGATGACATTCACGCCGAAGCGAAACTCGTTAATCAGCGCGTTGCTGAAAGAGTGAGTTTCAGCGATGCTACCAAATCGCCCGCGCAACGGGACGTCGAGCGGAAAATTCAGGTTTGTGGCATATGCCGGATAACCAGTCTGCACTTGCAGGTTATCGGCGCCAAACGGTTCGAAAGTCTCCGAATCCGACCAGAAGAATCGCCACGAGAGACGGTCTTTGCCCTGATTGAAATCACGGTCCCAGTTGGCGGTGAATTGGTTGTCCGTGTACTTGCCGGGGTCGGTGAGAACCAGTGGCCCGTAGTTTACCGACGAACTGCATGTGGCAGTCGATGTGTTGTAGGTCTGCGTTACGCCCGGAGTGCCTGCAACGGTCGGAATCAGGAATCCTCCTCCTCCGCCAAACTGATTACCCGCAACATTCAGCAGAGAAAGCGAGACTGGATCGATGCCTTTCGGAAATACGCTGTTGAAGCTGACCGCGGGGCAGAGCACTGTACTGCCATTCATCAGTGCCTGGCTGCTGAAGACAGATTCGAGGTTTGCCGCTGAGCGGTCGGTCGGCAGAACGGGAATCGAAGTATTGATATAAGTTCCCAATGAATCGCCGCTGCGCTGCTGGGTGCCCTGATAATTGACGTAGAAGAATCCGAGCTTGCCACTGGGAGCCACGGGGCCGCCGAAATCACCGCCAAAAATATTCTGCTTAAGATCGAACTTGCCGAGGAAGAAATCGTCTGCATCCAGCGACGTATTACGGAAATACTCCCAAACATCTCCGTGGAACTTGGCGGTGCCGCTCTTTAGGATGGCGTTAATGTTGCCGCCGCCATTGCGTCCCTGTGTAGCGTCATAAAGACTGGTGCCGACCTTGAATTCCTGAATCGAGTCAGGATTCGGAACCGGCGTATAGGTAAGTTCACCGAATGAATAGTCCGATGCCGAGACTCCCTCGATCAGATAGTTGTTGTTATCTTCCCGTCCACCGTTAACGTCGATACGCACATCGCCGCGACCGAGTGCGGCGGCATTGTTAAGGTTGGACGATGCGCCCGCCGAAAGATCGAGCAACTGCTGGAAATTCCGCGTAGCCAGAGGCAGCGCGCTGAGCGTAGCTGAACTGATCGACTGCCCCGTGGTGGCGTCGGTCGTGTCCACTTGCTCCGCGGTCGACTCGACTTCGATTACTTCTTTTACGGCACTCAGCTTGAGACTTGCCGTAATGCGCGTAGTCTCCGTAATGCGCACATCCACTCCAGGAATTTTCGTGTCGGGAAAGCCGGTCGCATTCACCTCTACCGTGTAGGTGCCCACGGGCAACAGCGTGGCATTGAAAAAGCCGGACGCGTCGGTTTTCAGCTGGCGCAGCACTTCACCGGTGGCTTCGCTGGTCACGCTGACTTTTGCGTTGGCAATCACTGCGCCGGATGAATCCTGCACGACGCCACTAATCGCTCCCGTCGCTCCGCCTTGAGCGAAGGCTAGCGAAGCAAGAGATACTACCGACACTAACAACAAGGCAAGGTTTCGAGTAACACGCATAAGGCCTCCCTTGGAGACGGAATTTACCGTCGCGCGAATCTGACTAATGGAAACCGATAATTAAATACTTGGGCAAAACGGGTGTCAAGGAGTAATGCAAGGCATGGAAATAATGAATAGGCAATGGGCCGGACGATTCCTTAGTGGTTATATTTATTGAGTTACGGGGTGGGGCGCTATGGATTTACGTAGGCTAGCTAAGTCGTTATCGGCGGTGTTGTATTTCCCTGACATCGAGTAGTTGTCACTGAAGGCGTTATGTTGTCACTGAATCGCATTCCCGTAAGTCGGCACGCCCTGCTGCAGGAAGAATAGCAATGTCTGTCCTCGCGTCGACCAATCGCTTTGGGGATACTGAGTTATCAACTGCTGCGCCAGCGAGATAGCTGCGCTCTTCGATTGCTCAGACTTCTTACCCTGATCTTCCGTCTTATAAATTTCGATCAACGCCGCTCGGCGGGAGGCGGCGTTGAAGAGTGCCTCCGGCGCGGCCGGCGATTGCGGATGCTCCTTGACATACTTCTCGTAAATCTCGGCTTCCTTGTCCGGGCACTTTGAAGATCCTTGCCAATCGCCGCATAACTTGTTGTCGATGAGGTGAAAGGCGGCGAGCTGCGCCCACTTCGTGTCGGGAAACTTCTTCATCAGCTGCCTCATCGATTCCTCGTCGATGCCCGCGCGCATATACGATTCTTTCTCGTGCGCGGACGGCCGCGACTCCACGTCCGCCTTGTCGATCTGCCATTTAATATCGGCGGCACGGTATAGCGATTCGGCCGCCAACGGACCAGTAGGGAAAATATCGTAAACGCGCCGATAGAGCCGCAGCGCGTCTTGCGCCGCGCCGCGCCGCCCGTGGCGCCGACTGGCCTCGTCCTCCGAATCGACCGCCGCGCCAAACAATATCCGGTCGCCATTCGGCGTCGACGCCCACACAATTCCGGTATCCACTACCCAGCCGCTGATCGTCTTTCCTTCCTCGTCGTCGTCCAGCACAAACGCCGGATCGCGCGCGAAAGGCGAGCCCATCAACGCTTCTACGTGCAACCAGTTCGGCGTCTTATCCAGAAGAATCAACTCGCGTCCCCGGTCGACTTGGCCGAGCTTGTTCGAAGAAGCGTCGGGCGAAAGATAAATGATCGCCTCGCGAATCAAGGTGCCGCGATCGGCGGCGAAGAGCAAAGAGTGTCCCAGCAGGATCAGGGCAACCCAAGACAGCAACCTATTTGGGGTAGTGGACTTCACAATCGTCTTCATTTTCAAGTTCGAGAGTAGCACGTGAAATTAGATGCATGGAACGGTCTGAGAAGGGGACTGGCCGCCCTCGGAACAATCCGCATAAACTTTAGCGAAAACGCAGTGAAAAGAGCCGTACTGTCCGCATTTCAGTAATCCTTGCATCTGTAACCGCCGTGACCTGTACATCTTTTCCGCTTGCGATAATCTGAGCCCAGCAACGGAGGGGAATAAAAATCGAACTCTAGCCTATTGGCTGCAGCAAGTCACCTCCACTCAGTCCGCCAAACTCCGCTTCAAGCGTCAGCCATCATTGGTGTTGAGACGCACGGATAACGGCTTTCACCAGCACTCAACCAATCCATTTCAATCGAGGAAATTCGACCTATGAAATTTTTTTCTGCAGCGGCTCTCGTAGCCTCGTTCGCCTTAATCAGCCTTGCTCCGGCTCAAATGAGGCCGGCCAGCGGAAATGTAGTGACCCCCGATTCCAGCATTGAAAGATCCACCGACATCGGCATGCGTGCCCACACAAATATCCACGTCTTTCTGCCCACCAAGCCGATGAAAGAGGTGAAACCCTTCGGCGCGCCTTATTCCGGCTACTCCTATGAAACCCCGGAATCGCTCGCCTGCGTCTACGGCCTGGTGAAGACTGTCACGGGATGCACGCCCAGCGCGGCAAATACGAATCCGACCGGCGGCTCCAAGATGATCGCAATCGTCGACGCCTACGATGCCCCGAATGCCGCCAAAGATCTCGCTGCTTTTTCCACTCAGTTTGGACTGCCGGCGGCCAACTTTCAGACCGTCTACGCGAGCGGGAAAAAGCCTGGCTACGACGCGGGATGGGAATTTGAAGAATCGCTCGACGTGCAGTGGTCTCATGCCATGGCTCCCGGAGCCCAGATCGTTCTTGTCGAAGCCGCGTCCAGCAGCTTTACCGACCTGATGACCGCGGAAGATATGGCCAGCAAAATGGTCAATGCGGCCGGCGGCGGCGAGGTGACCAACAGTTGGGGCGGAAGCGAATTGTCCGGTGAAACCAGTAACGATTCCCATTTCGTCAAAGCTAACGTCGTTTTCTTTGCTTCTGCGGGAGACGGCCCCGGCACTATCTGGCCGAGCACTTCTCCGAACGTAGTCGCGGCCGGTGGAACCACCGTGCGCCGCACTCCATCAACTGGTGTGTTTCTCTCCGAGTATCCGTGGGATTCGGCTGGCGGCGGAGTAAGCGCCTTCGAAGCGCGCCCGAGTTATCAAAGTTCGATCTCATCGCTCGTCGGCAACTTCCGCGGAGTTCCCGATCTATCCTTTGATTCCGATCCCATCACCGGCGTGTGGGTGCATGACACCAACGCTGGGGGTTAGAACATCGTCGGAGGCACCAGCGTTGCCTCGCCCGCTTTGGCAGGAATCATCAACGCATCCGGTTCCTTCTACGCATCTTCCAACGCCGAACTTTCTGCCATCTACGGCAACCGCACAGTCACCGCAGATTTCCGCGACATTACGACCGGCTTCTGCGGCCCGTATGGTGGCTACTCGGGCGCCACCGGCTGGGATCCCTGCAGCGGAGTTGGCGTAGCCAATGGCAAGACCGGAAAGTAACCCGCATCAGAAAATGGGGCCTGCCCTTCGTGGGTAGGCCTTTTTTTATTTGTTGTGAGAGGACGCAGCGGCCAGCCGTGCCCATCTCGCGGCCTTGCCCCTTGGGTCGAAACGCCAATTGCGACCCAACGCCAGTTCGATCGCAGTTGACAAGCGTGCAACCGTTGCTATACACGAGTGTGTCTCTCTAAGTAGGTTGGTCCAGAGAGTCTCTATGCTCACCGCCCGAAATCGTTACCGCTCGCAGGCCCCGCGATGATGTCTCGCAGCGCGGCGCACCAGATTGCCATCCGCGATCTCAAGAGCATTGACGATCTCACTCAGTTGAAGGCGCTCGAAAAAGAAGTCTGGGGCATGGCCGACGAAGACACCTTGCCGCTGACGCTGGCCATCGCCTTGAAAACAGCCGGCAATATTTTTGTCGGCGCCTTTGAAACAGCCAAGGACAGCAAGAATAAAGACAAAGAAAAAATGGTCGGCTTCGCCTTCGGATTCCTCGGCCGCGAACATGGCCTGACCACGCTCCACTCCCACATGCTCGCCGTGCTCGATCAGTATCGCCATCTCGATCTCGGATTGCGTCTCAAACAAGCACAGCGCGAGCGCGCCATGGGGATGGGCATCCACGAGATGACATGGACCTACGATCCCCTACAAAGTCGCAACGCCCACTTTAATTTCGCCAAACTCGGCGTGGTCTCTGATACTTATAAAGTCGATTTCTACGGCCCGGAGACCTCGAGTGTATTGCACCGCAACGGCACCGATCGCCTGTGGGTGCGCTGGATTCTCGATTCGCGGCGCGTCCGCGATCGCCTTTCCGGCAAGAACGTGAATTCGCGCACTGAAACCCTCGACGGCCTACGCCTGCTCGCTCCCCTAGTCCGCTTCGATCCCAGCGGCAAACCGGCCCGCGCTAATCTGGCTGACTCGCTAGCCCGTCAACGTGTGAGCATCGAGATTCCAGGAGACATTCTCGAAGTCGAGCGCACCGACATGTCTCTAGCGCGAGAGTGGCGAGAAGCAACGAGATGGGCTTTCCGTGAAGCCCTCAAGGCGGGATTCGTAGTAGCAGAATTCTGCCGGTCCATTCGCGGCCAGCAAGGTCCCGGAGCCTACCTCCTCCAGCAAGCCTCGGTAACCGATCTCATCCCCGAAGCATAAAAGCTTCGATTGCAGGGTATCGCTTTAGTGAGCCCAAAGCCGTGTCAATCAGCTTCCTTTCCAGCGGCTCGCCCATCGAGCACCATCCTCATAACGACCACCGTCAAATAATTTCGCTTTTCCTCTGCTCTCCGTGAGAGAGAATACAACCAACGTTTATGTTGTGGCTCGATCGCAAGCGCACGTCATCGATTGGTCTGCTAGTTTGTCTTCTTACGCATCTCACGTTTGCCCAGATTCCCACCAAGACGCCACCTCGGAACATCCTGATCACCGTCACCGATGAAAATAGCGTAGCCGTTCCGTCCGCGGTCGTATTCCTGCAAGCCTCTCCGAGTGCCGCTCCGCTACGCTGTATGACCGACTTCGCCGGCCGTTGCAACTTTCCCAACCCCGTTTCGGCGACCTTCAATCTCCGGGTCGAAAAACAAGGCTTCTATTCCTTGACGCTGCCCGGCGTCCAGATCGGCGCTGCCGGCAACATCGATGTCACTCTCGCCCACCAGCAAGAAGTGCGCGAGATCGTCGACGTGGTGGAGTCTCCGCCTGCCATCGACCCCGCCCAAATCGCCGCGCAACAGACTCTGAGCGGACTCGACGTGCTCAACATTCCGTTCCCTGCGACGCACGATTATCGGAATGTGCTCAACTTTATCCCCGGCGTGGTGCAGGATTTGAACGGACAACCTCACATCGCGGGCGCAGAAACTTATCAGACCGTCATTTTGCTCGATGGCTTCAACGTGACGCAGCCCGCCAACGGCCAACTGCTGGCCCGCATCAGCACCGACGCGTTTCGGTCTATTCAAATCGAGCCCGCGCGCGAGCCTGCCGAATTCGGCAAAGGTTCGGGCGGCGTTCTCATGCTCAATACAGGTATCGGCAACGATCACTACCACTTTGCCGCCACCGATTTTGTGCCGTCGTTTCAAGACAAGGGTGGATGGAAGTTCGACCAGTTCCTGCCGCGCCTTACATTCTCGGGACCGCTGAAGAAAGGAATGGTGTGGTTCTACGACGCGATCGACGGAGAGTTTGATAACGTCGTTTACACCGAACTCCCCGCCAATGCCGACAACGATCACATCCTCCGCATCGGTAATCTAGCCAAGCTTCAGGGCAATGTCACCAGCCGCCATATCGTCACCGGCAGCTTGCTGGTGAATCATCTGCACGATGATTACGATGGCCTCTCGCCGCAAAATCCCGAACTGTCAAATCCACTGGATGTTGAATCCGCGTATATCGCCAGCGCGAAGGATCAGTACTATTTCAAAGGCGGTGAGTTGTTCGAAACCGGAGTGGCCTTCGATCAGTACAATTTGCAATACACTCCGTACGGCGCCTCGCCCTATTTCATCACTCCCGAGCCGCTCGGTGAAACGGCCAGTGGCAGTTACTATCTTTCCGCCACCACGCGCGCCCGGCGCTGGCAGGCTCTGACGAATCTGTTTCTCGGCCCGCATCAATGGCACGGACGCCATGATCTCAAATTCGGAGCCGACGTCGACGTTCTTGACTACGACGCCCAGTTTGCCCGCCAGTCCGAATCTTTCTTGAGTGTAGGCCAGAATCCGCTGACTGCTCCGAATACCTGCCTGACACTTCCTCCCGCGCAAAATTTTCCCTGCACTCTCTACTCCACTTTTTCCGGAGGCTTGCCCTCTTCCACTACTAACTTCGAGTTGAGCGCCTATGCGCAAGATCGCTGGCTGATCGGCAATCGTCTGCTCGTTGAATCCGGACTCCGCTTCGATTGGGATGCAATGGTGCGCGCTCCGCTGCTTTCCCCGCGACTCGCGGGAACCTACGTCCTCGACAACTCCGGCAATACCAAACTTTCGGCGGGCATTGGATTGGTCTATGATCCTACATTCCTTTTTCTCATCGCCCGTCCCTACGCTGGCGAACGCACCGACTATTTCTTCAACGACTCCGGCGTGGAAACCGGAACCGTGCTCACGACATTCTCTGTCGACCGCAATCCTCTGGTCGCTCCGCGCTTCGTCAACTGGAGCCTCGGCCTCGAACACAAGCTCCCAGCTGCGATCTACTTAAAAGCTGAATTCCTGGAAAAGCGCGGCACCCGGGGCTTTGTCTACAACATTCCGAACGGCGCGCCGATCGGCGACTTCGTTCTTGAGAACACGCGCGACGATCGCTACGATGCCATCGAAGTCAGCCTCCGCCACAACTTCCGGGAAAGCTACATGCTGATGGGGTCGTACACGCGCTCCCGCGCTCACTCTAATCAGGTTTTGGATTTCAACGTCGACAACCCTCTACTCAGTGCTCAAACGGGCGGCCCTTATGGGTGGGACACACCGAATCGATTTCTTTCCTGGGGATACTTCCCACTGCCCAGATTGCCGCTCATTCGCCAGACCGAACTCGCCTACTCCATGGAGACACGCACCGGATTTCCATTCAACGCAACGAATAATCAGGAGCAACTCGTCGGTGCGCCTGGGTCGCATCGCTTTCCCGATTATTTTTCGCTCAACCTTTTCCTGGAGAAGCGCTTTCACCTCTTCGGCTATTTCTGGGAATTGCGAGGCGGCATCGACAACATCACCGATCACGCCAACCCCTACGTCGTCAACAGTGATATTGACGGGCCCAAACCCTTTACCTTCAGCGCATTTGAAGGCCGCGCCTTCACCTCTCGCATCCGCCTACTGGGCAGGAAGTGAATGCTGGCATGGGGCAGTCGTTGTCAGCGAAAAGTCATTATGCTAAAACCTCTTTCAGGGATCTTTCCTTGGGTAGGGAGGTTATGTGAACCAACCATTCGATCATCGATTTAACGATCAAAAACTCACTTCTTTTGGATCGGTGATCAAGCGCCCCAGCGCCGTTCTTCCCGTGGCCATGTCGCTAACCGCGCAAACGATCGTGCTCACTCACATTGCACTGTTCGGCCACGCGCGCGAAGCCGATGAAGGGACCACGGCTCATCTCTGGCAGATTCTCATGGCAGGGCAGATGCCGGTGCTTGCGTTCTTCCTCATTAAGTGGCTGCCGCGAGCGCCGAAACAGACGCTGTGCGTGCTGGCGCTGCAAGCCGGAGCTGGGCTCGCGTCGCTGGCTCCTGTCTTTTATTTCAATTTGTAAAGTGAGGGTTAAATCGATTTCACGGGTATGGTTGTCACGTCATCCACCAGCCCGACTTCCTTCTGCACAAACGGCTCCGCGTAAGTGACACCGCCGAGCATGCCGTAGTAGCGGGCCATGGCTTCCACGCGAGCGCGAATTTCTTTTTGCGCGGGAAAGATTCCGCTGCCGGCCTCCTGATCGGTGAACTGCGACTTGTAGGCCATCAGCGACTCGAAGCGCGTCTCGAACTGATCGGTGATGTCGACGACAAACGTGGGGCGCACGTCGCGGTAAAGACTGGCATAAATAATCTTGAATGGACGATGAGCTGAACCCTCCCCCGGCAACTTCGCCAGCCCCGACAAAAACGCCGCCTCGTACCCAAGAGTCGCGGCGGTGTAATGATCGGGATGGCGCCCTTCCCAATAGGGAAGAATCAGCACGCGAGGACGCTGCTCACGGAGAACACGAACCACCTTCAGGCGATTCTCCCAGGTATTCTCGACGCGGCCGTCCGGAATATCGAGAGCTTGGCGCCAGGAAACTTTCAGAATGCGCGCCGCTTCCGCGGCTTCGCGGCCGCGGTCGTCCATAGTTCCGCGCGTTCCCATTTCGCCTTGCGTCAGGTCGAGGATACCGGTGCGATGTCCGTGCTCGGCCATCTTGAGCAGAGTTCCGGCGCAGGTCTGCTCAACATCATCGCGGTGCGCAGCCAGGGCGAGAATGTCTACGGGCATTTGGTGATTTGGTAATCGGGTAATTTTGTAATTTAATATCGGTTCTTAATTCCTGGTGGTTAGATTACAAAATCACCAAATTACGAGATTACAAAATTGCTTTACGCTGCCGGCTTCGTCGTCCGCCGATTCGCCAGCACGAAGGCCAATCCGAACATGAACAGGGCAAACAACACCAACGTCAGAATCGACGCCGTTAGCGAGAAGTCAAAGGAAAATGAACTGGGCGCTTCGGGATACATCAGAGTGCGCAGCGCTTCGACTCCATAAGTAAGCGGATTGGCATACATGAGCCATCGAATCCACCCCGAAGCCTTAGACAGAGGAAAGAGCGCGCCGGAAAGAAGCCAAAGTGGAATCAGAAACAAATTGATGATGGCGTGGAAGGCTTGCGTCGAATCCATGGGCCACGCGATGGCAAAACCGAGCGCAGTGAGTGCGAACGACACCAGCACCACGGTAAGAACGATGAGCCCGAAGGAGGCCAGCGTCAGATGGATTCCGACGAGCGGCGAAAAGACCAGAAAAATCAGCCCTTGAGCAGCGGCCAGCGTGGTGCCGCCCAAAACCTTTCCCAGAACAATCGCTGCGCGCGGCACCGGCGCCACCAGCACCGAAAGTAAGAAACCTTCGTTGCGATCTTCGATCACGGACATCATGGTGAAGATGGCAGTGAAGAGAATGATCATCACCAATACGCCGGGATAGAAATAATCCAGATAGTTCTGCTGGCCGGCCGCTTGCCCGGAACGAAATGAGGTTCCGAAGCCGGATCCAAGCACCACCCAAAATAAAAGTGGAGAAGCGATGACACCTACTACGCGCGCGCGCTGGCGGTAAAAGCGCACGACTTCGCGCCACCAGAGCGTGAAGGCGGGCAGGAGCACTCCGCCAGAGGAGGGAGCGGTTGCATTTGCGGGGAAAGTAGCCGATTGAGTTGCCATTGGTCTTCAGTTTATCAGGAGTTTATTAGGCCAGGCGGCACCCGTTAGTCTTGAATTGTCGGCTCCGTTGCACAACTGTTGCAAGCTATTGCACTGCCCTGACCGCATTCTGTCACGTCCCCGGTTTTTCTCTTGATTATGCCCAAATGATTCTTCTTCCCCACCCACATTTTCGTTGTTGTTGAGTTGGGTGTTGGTTATACTACGGCCCGACAGTCGTTCCTTCACGAGTCCCACAGCGGAGGGTCCCGGCTTCAATCAGGCATGTCAACCAGATATAGACGTGTGGCGCTGGCGCCATGCTGCGGACCGAACAATCTTCACCGAACAATCTTCAATGAACAATCCCAAAATGTGGTGCACCTAACCAAGGAGAAATTATGATTCGAAGACTGAGCGTATTCTTGCTCACGCTGGCCGCGATAGTGTCAGGCGTGAGTGTCGTTAGCCAGGCAGCGCCACAGCCGCTGCTGACACGTCATGTGCGTGACGTGGTCGCGAGTGGGCAGGCTGTTTCGGCGGGGCATCTGCCGGCAACGCAGTCCTTACACTTCGACGTTGTTTTGGCGCTGCGCCATCAGCCCGAGTTGGAAAATTTTCTGAAGGAACTCTATGACCCAACCAGCCCTTCCTACAAGCACTACGTAACCGTGCCTGAGTTCACCGAGCGGTTTGGGCCGAGCCAGGAAGATTTTGACGCCGTGATCGCGTTCGCGAAATCAAGCGGATTTACGGTGATAGGTGGCTCCCGCGATTCTTTCGACGTACAGCTCAAGGGCACCGTCGCACAGGTCGAGAAAGCCTTCAGCGTCACGCTCGGCCTTTATAAGGATCCCGTTGAGAACCGCACCTTTTTTGCTCCCGACCGCGAACCTTCGGTGAACCTGCCCTTCCAACTCTGGCATGTCACAGGATTGGACAACTATTCCATTCCGCGTCCTGCGCTCGTGCGAAAACCCAAAACAGAGGTTCCGCAAGTCGTACCACCTGCCTCGATCGGATCTTGCCCACAGGAGTCTTTTTGCGGTAGCGACATGCGCGCGGCTTACTACGCGGGAACAGCGCTTACTGGCGCCGGTCAGAATATTGGTTTGCTGGAGTATGCCGGATTTGATATCGCCGACGTTAACACCTATTACACCAACGCCAAACAGACTAGAAACTTCGCGGTAACTGGCGTTTCCACCGATGGCAGCAGCGTCAATTGCACCGCGCCCAGCTGTGACGATACGGAACAGACACTTGACATTACGCAGGCGGGTGGCATGGCACCGAACGTGACCACAGTCTACGTTTTCGTGAGCGACAGCAGCGATACCGCTCTGCTGGGCTCGATGTCTACATATAGTCCTTTGCCTTTAAACCTGAGCTCCTCCTGGACATGGACACCGGCGGACCCGAGCACTGACGACCCGTACTTCGAGAAGATGGCTTCGCAAGGTCAGACCTTCTTTCAAGCGTCCGGTGACAGCGGCTTTTATAGGGGAAGTTCTCCATGGCCGACGAATTCCGTTTATGTCACGGCGGTCGGCGGCACGGACCTGGTGACCGCCAGCGCGGGCGGACCGTGGGCTTCGGAAACCTATTGGTCTGACGGCGGCACCAACTACGGGGGCGGCGGCTGGGGGACCAACATTGATATCCCATCATGGCAGACGGTCGCAGCCGACCAATGTAACACCGAGGGAGGGGACTGTTCCGAAACTTATCGGGATGTGCCAGACGTCGCGGCGAATGCGAATTTTACGTTCTACGTCTGTGCCGATCAGAAGGGTTGCACGGCCAACGACTACGGCGGGACCAGTTTTGCCGCCCCCATGTGGGCCGGATACCTGGCTCTGGCCAATCAACAGGCGGCGGCCAACAGCGTTCCAGCACCCGGCTTCATCAATGCAACCATTTATACGCTGAATCTGGGGAACGGCGACGCCGATTTCCACGATATCACCAGCGGTAGTGATGGCGGCTTTATATGTGTAACCGGTTACAATCTGTGCGACGGCTGGGGCAGTCCGAACGGGGCGCTCCTGATCAACGCTCTGACCGGCCTTCAACAACCCGGTTTCACACTGTCGGCCTCGCCGAGCAGCGTCAGTGTCACGCAGGGTAGCAGCGGAACGAGTACGATCACTGTTGCTGACGTAGGCGGCTTCAGCGGCAGCGTTACTCTCTCTGCCTCAGGCTTGCCCAGCGGTGTGACGGCGGCGTTCAGCCCGAATCCCACCTCGAGCACCAGCACGCTGACCTTGTCGGCTACTTCTACCGCCGCGACCGGAACGGTCACTGTGACCATCTCGGGCGTGTCGGGTAGTTTGACCGCCAGCACGACCCTCAAGCTAACCGTGAATCCCATCGTTACCGGTCCTACGGTCACCGTGACGCCAACGTCTTTGACATGGGGTACGGTGCCTCTGAACGAGACTGGCGCTACGAAAGCTGTCACGCTCACCAATACCGGAACAACGACCCTGGACATCAGCAGCATCACCACCAGCGGCGATTTCGGCCAGACGACCAGTGCGAAACCTTGCGGCAGCACCCTGGCCGCGGGAAAGAGTTGCAAAATCGACGTCACCTTCACGCCGACTCAACTAGGGGTGCTCACGGGTACCTTAACGTTGACCGACAACTCCCCGAGCAGCCCACAGACCGTGGCACTGTCCGGAACCGGCGGGGTTCAGGCCAAACTAACACCCTTAACCAAGACTTTCCCAGCAGAGCCAGTCGGGACAAGCAGTCCGGCTGCGGTATTCACCCTGGCCAATAAACAGAATGTAACGCTTACCGGCATCACGATCACGACGACCGGCGACTTCAGTGTGTCGGCGACGACGTGCTCAACAACCCTGGGTGCCACGTCCAGTTGCACAATCAGCGTAGTATTCACGCCAACGGCCAAGGGCACTAGGACGGGCAGTTTGAACGTGGCTGATAGCGCCGTGGGCAGTCCGCAGACTTCTAGTCTGCAGGGCAAGGGCGAGTAACGCTGTTTCATCGAACATAATCGGCCCTGCAGAAATGCGGGGCCTTTTTTTGTCTGGCTTAAGGGCGCAGATGTTTACTCGATGTCCGTATTTGTGCATTGCAAACGAACATGCAAGTTCAGTTGTCGAACATAATTCCTATCACGGCGTAGTAGAATAGAAGCCGCTAATACTCGCATTCGCCAGGATGTGGTGCTCTTTCCCAGCCTTAATCAGCGCCTGATAAAGCGTCTCGGCATTCGCCGGAAAATTAGGCGACTGAGGTAAATGCAGGACGATATCGAGCGCATAGACCGTGAATATGTAATGATGCGCGTAAGGCTTGTAACCTGCCGGCGGGCACGGACCGTCATATTCTCTACCAACAAGAAAATCATTGAAGATCTGTTCGCCATACGTGCTGCCCGCAACACCGGCATTTTCCGGTAATCCGGTCGCCGCCGGAGAAATGTTATACATTCCCCAATGCGTGAAAGCTGCGGTGGTGTCATAGGTCGTTACGACGAAACTGGCCGTGCCTGCGGGCGCGGTGGTCCACGATAATTCGGGCGACTCGTTGCCGCCCGGGCTTCCATCGAGCGAGCAACTGTTGGAGCCGTTCACGATAATGTTATTGATCATGCTGAGCGGCAGAGTTGCGCCATCGACGAAAGTGGTGCTGCTCACTTGGAACGAACTGGCAGCGGCAGCAGATTTTCCGCGCCGTTGCGCTACGCCGCAGAGGGAAAGCGACATCATTAAGAACATCAAGGTGACGATTCTAATTTTCACCGGAGTATCCTCCCTGGCTACAAAAGCCGAGAGAATTTTACTCCAGTTTTATTCGTGCCCCAATTGCTCCATCATCTTCAGCGCCGCCTCATCATCGGGACGATGCTTGAGCAAATCCTGCAGCACAGGCCGCGCTTTGTCCGGTCTGCCCTCGATCGAATACACGCGCGCCAAATTTAGATAAGCTTGATCAAACGTGGGCGCGACGCGGATGCACTGCTCAAAGCTCGCTACAGCTTCATCGCGCCGATGCGTGCGCAAATAAAGAATACCCAGGTTATTCAGCGCCTCGGGATAAACGGGCCGGAGTTGCAATGCCTTCTGGAGGGAATCGAAGGCGCGCGCGCTATCGTCGCTCTGGGCAAACACCATGCCTAGTCCATAGTTCGCCTCGGCGTCATCGGGATTGATTTCGACGGCCCGCTCATAGGTTTTGCGAGCCTCATCCCAACGCTTCTGCTGGCTATACGCGCCGCCCAGATTAACCAGCGCAATCATGTGATCGGGACTGAGCTTGAGCGCCTCTTGAAAATCGCCTATCGCTTGGTCGGTGCGGCCTTCGCGCGCAGCCAGCAGGCCGAGGTTATTCCAAGCGTTTGCCAGCGTGTCGGGATAGCTGGCGCGCAGCTTCAGCGCGCGCTCGAAACTTTCGCGAGCCTCGGCCGTCTTTTGTTGATCCAGATAAACGCTTCCGATGCCGTAAAAAGCCTCGGCGCTCTGCGGATCGTCGCGCAGAGCGATCTGAAACGATGCGGCGGCCTGCTCCATGTATCCGCGCTGAAAAAATACGGAACCATAGGACAGATAGTTGCGTCCAAATTCGATGGTGTCGCTCACCCCCGGGAAGGGAAGCGCCCGGGCTAAGCGCTCAGCGGCGGTTTCGGGAATGTGCTGCAAATCATAGGCAACGTGATCCGCATTCACGGGGCCATGATATATCTTGACGATCTCACCGGCGTCGTCAATCAGAAACGAAGTGGGAAGCGCGAGATCGCGATGCCTGTCGAACAGGTAACGATAAAGAATATTGTAGATAGCCGCAACGTCGTCGGAGCCGCGCAGGATAGGAAACGAAAGACGTTGGTCTCGCACTAGCGCTCGGAGATCCTCCGCATGGGCCGCATCATCGAGACCGGCGTCGAAATTTACAGAAAGCAACTGAAGGCCCTTAGTCGCCCATGCCGCATGGTTCCTGTTGAAGGTAAGGCAGTCCTCCTTGCATCCTTCCGCTTCGGCAGACCAAAAATTGAGCAAGAGCGCGTCTCCGCGCAAAGACGAAAGTGTGCGCAATTGTTCGGTGAGGTTGGGTAGGGAAAAATCCGGAGCTTCGATCGGCGCGAGAAGCCAGGTTTCGGCCGTCGCGGGCAGAGATTCACCTTCTAGTGTGCGCGACGCGGACATTCCTGTTCGCGTATCGTCCGAAACACTTCCGCCAGCCTGTCTTTGAGCTGTCAGTGTTCTGAATGGTTCCATGCGCGATGGCTGAGAGCCTTGGTCAACCCAAACGCGATGGTTGAGTGGCAAGTCGCGGAGTTCCTGCCGCGTTCCGCTGGGCCAGAGAATCGACGCATGGACCGGACCCTTCGCTGCTCCGAGGCCAAAAAAGATTTCCTTGCTGTGCTGCGAGAGAAATCCGGACCCCGCTTGCAACGATCTGGTTTGCCGGCCGAGTTCTGTCTCCAGCGTGATTACGGCGCCAATCGCGTCGCGATTGCTTTCTACGCCGCGCAAGCGAAACGCGATTGCAGGGGGCAGGTTCCGCATGGTGTTCTTCAAAAGGCGCAACTGCGGCGCATTGCGGTTCTTCAGAAATACTTCTTGTCGGCCATCGTGATCGAAATCCGCCAGCGCGAACGCGCGCCCGTCTTCAAGAAAATCCATTCCGATCGCACCGGAAATATCGGAGAAGGTTCCGTCGCGATTGTTGGCGTAAAAAATATTTCGCTCGTAGCCGCTCCACGTGCCATCAGCCCGTATCAACTCGTTAATCGCGCTCCATCCCTGTTCGTAATCGTGGGACGGCCGAGCCTCGTTTGGCGAACGCGCAACCACCTGCCGCCAGAAGAAGCTGTTCAAGTCGTCGCTCCGCGAGGGTCCGCTGACCATGCCATTCGCGATGTAGAGATCTGGAAAGCCGTCATGATCGAAATCCCATGCATCGCTCGACCACGCCCAGCGCCCGATTCCAACGCCCGCGGCGCGGGTTGCATCTTCAAATATGCCACTGGTCGCCGGCGACACTTTGTGAAACGTATTTCGAAAAAGCGAATTACCCATCGCGTGTTTGTGATAGAGCGCTCGCGTTTCAGCCGGTGCGGCCTGCTTGAAAATGTCTTGCATCGAAATGCGTTCGCCTGCCGCCGTCCACATGTCGGCGACATAGAGATCGTCCGCACCGTCATTGTCGTAATCGAACCAGCAGACGCTCATGCCCGCGCCAACGTCCTCAACCCCGGCATGAGGAGCAATGTCTGTAAAGGTCCCGTCTCCCTGGTTGCGATAAAGATTCTTCCGCCCAAAATCATTCACCACATAAAGATCGGGCCATCCGTCGCGATTGAAATCGTTCCACCCGCAACAGAAGCTGTAGCGTGTGTTGTTCTGGCTCAGGCCCGTCTCGGCGGTCACATCGCGAAATGTGCCGTCGCGATTGTTGCGCATCATGAAATTGGGCGGTCCATTCTCGGCGTCATAATAAGGAGACGGATACTTGTATTGGTCTGTGCCCTGATAGAAAACATAGAGGCAGAAATAAATATCGAGCCAGCCGTCGCGGTCGTAATCCGCAACAGAGGCTCCGGTAAAGGTTCCTTGCGGAGGATTGGCGAACTGAAACGCGTTTACCTTCTGGCGAAATTTCCCGCCGCCTTCATTCATAAACAGCATCGGCCCTGACGCCCGCACAACGATCAAATCCTGCCGCCCGTCGTTGTCGACGTCGACAAAAAGCGCGCATGCCGTATTCTCGATCACGCCCACGCCCGAGGTTTCCGTAATGTCCTCGAACGTTCCGTCGCCACGATTTCGATAGAGGCGATTCGGTAGACCGCCCGGCTGGCAGACGTAGAGATCGTCGAATCCATCACCGTCGATATCGCCAACCGAAACGCCGTTGTGGCCGTAAATATCAATGCCACAAGCGCCGTCAAGCACCGTGCGCCAATAATCGGTGCCGCGCATAAGCTGGGCGGAATACGACGCATTAGCACCCAAAGCCGCTGCCGAGACGTCGATATACACGGGTTCGGCAGAGCGACTTACGGTCTCCTCGATGGGTTGCCAACTTCGCACGCGCCACGAGCCGGGCGCTGACTGCTCGCCTGATTCATGCTCCCAATCGATCTCCCAGTAGCCGATGCAATGCTCGCGATAGCAGTCGCGCCCCTCACCCACCAATTCGTAACGGATGCGAGTCTCCAACTTCGACGGTTGCCTGGCACGGCTGTGAATGCTGGTCACCTGAAATTCCGCCGTGAGAATCTTCAAAAAAGGACCGAGAGTGGAGCGCAGTTCCTGCATGAATGCATCGCGGCCAAGTGCAGTCTCCGGCTTGGGCGTTTTCGGAAATTTGCTCTGGCGAACTTCGACCGCGGGCCCCGGCCGCACAAGTTGCGAGTCAACAGGCCGTAAGGAAACTCCCGAGAAAGTGGGAAGAAGAAGCTTCTCGATTGGCCCAAAATCTTGCGAAGATCGTAGTAACCCTGCACTCCACTGCGCAAGAATTCCCGCGATCTCATCGGCAAACTTTTCCGTAACGAATTCATCGGAGCCAGCCTGCGTTTTAAGAAGCAGAGCATCGAGTGGCCGAGGCATTCGATAGTGAGGATGCAAATGGAATTCGGTATTCGATAAATTTGCAAATGCGAGGGCTGAAGCGAAGAGGAGCGATCCGTCGAAACCGGCGAGGCTAGCGGGAATGAGAGCAGCAGACGCGCTCTGACAGCAGCAAATTAGAAACTCACGGCGACGAAGGTTCATTCGCGGGAGCCGTCGGAATTCGGCATCTTCTCTGCTCGACTCAGAACGATGTCTCCCGCATGGCCACGTGTGGCCTGAAATTATCACCCACTCATACGACCGTCAAGGCGGGCCGGCGCGGTTTCGATCGTTATAATGGCTCGACCTACTCAACCGCTCATGCGAATCAAGCACGACGTACGTTGGCCGAAATTCACTGGTAGTCCTGTGCTCGAAAGCGTGCGTCCCGTGATCGAGCGTTCCCGAGATGTGGAAACACATATCGACAAAATCGTCGAAGTGGCCGGCTGGATGGGATACGAAGAGTTGCCCATGCCCGACTACGAGCTGCCCTTCGGTATTGGAGCGAGCGATTATCGGGAGACGATTGATTTCATCCTGACCACGTCGTGCATCGATACGGCCTTTACGGATTTTTCTACCCACGAAAAGTTTCAGGTGGAATATGGTGGCCGCAATTGGTCAGACTCGGATGCGCTGTTCGCTTGCATGAAGCGGGCTGTTGACAAAGGCGTGCCCATACTCGATGGCGCGTTTCTGGCGAAGGTCACACGTGCGGAAATGGAGAACTTGTTTGCCGGCAATATCGAGTTGCCGATGCTCGAGGAAAAGACGCAGATTCTGAATCATGTTGGAACAGTGCTCGCTGGCCAGTACAACGGCCGGTTCCACAACTTTGTTGCCTCCGGTTCACCGAGACTATATGACAGCGGCAACGGGTTAGTGGAGCGATTGGTTAGTGAGTTTCCACGCTTCGGCGATGTCAGCCCATACGATGGGCATACGATCAAGTTCTACAAGCTGCCACAACTGGCCATGTGGTTCCTGTATACGAATCTTGGAAAGACCTGCAAATTTCGTATTGACGATCTGGAAACAATGTCGGCGTTCGCTGACTATATTGTTCCGGTTGCGCTGCGGTTGCTCGGAATCACCAGCTATTCCGCTGAACTGGAGAGAGCGATCAACAGCTATCAACTGATTCCGCATGACAGCGCGCGGGAGGTGGAAATTCGCGCCCATTGCATCTATGCCAGCGCGCTTTTGGCGGAGGAGATCAACTTACTCCGGCCCTCTGATTGCCAGATCGTCGTCCCGCAGATCGACGCGCGCCTTTGGACCCATTACCACACCACCTGGTGGCCGCATCATCTTACAAAGACAATTATGTATTAATTGCCATTGTATGGGGGTCGCCCGCCGAAAATCTCAACTGCCCGTGCCGGTCAGGCGTTACAATGGCCCACTCTTGTTCTTCAGTGAAATCAGATTGGGTATGCAAACAACAAAAGTGTCAGCAGCCATGCGCGAGCGACTGCTCCGTTCAGCGCGAAAGGTGATGAAGAACGCGTACTCGCCCTTTTCCAAGTTTCGTGTGGGCGCGGCCATTCTTACTTCGAAGGGTAAGATCTACGTTGGTTGTAATGTTGAGAACTCGTCCTACGGAATGACAAATTGCGCTGAGCGCACGGCGATTTTTTCTGCGATCGCGAAAGATGGGCCAGAGCTTGAGATTCGAGCCGTCGCGGTCGCCAACGACCACGGGGTTCCATGCTCTCCGTGCGGAGCCTGCCGTCAGGTCATCTATGAATTTGGGCCGGGCGCCATCATCTTCTACGAGGCCGAAGAAGGTCCGAAGCACAATCTTATTACCGATCTTCTGCCGGAGGGCTTCCGCCTCAAGTGACCGAACCGAGCGTTTCGCGATTCCGCGCAATTGACCTCATCCGCAAAAAACGCGATGGCGGCGCGTTGTCTGCGGCTGAAATCCAGTATCTGGTCAAGGGTTGCACCGACGGCAGCATTCCCGATTACCAGATGGCGGCGTGGCTAATGGCTGTGGTGCTGCGCGGTATGACCCGTGAGGAAACCGCGTCGCTCACGCACGCGATGCTGCATTCGGGCGAAGTGCTCGACCTTAGTTTTCTTCCCGCAAAAAAAGTGGACAAGCACTCGACTGGCGGTGTCGGCGACAAGACATCGCTCGTGCTTGCCCCGCTGGTGGCCGCTGGCGGGCTCTTCGTCCCCATGATCAGCGGTCGCGGACTCGGCCACACCGGGGGCACGCTCGACAAACTGGAATCCATTCCCGGATTTCGCGTTGGTCTTTCTGTGTCTGAGTTCCATCGCGTTCTCAAGGCTTGCGGATGTTCCATGATTGGCCAGACGGAGAAAATTGCGCCGGCGGATCGCAAGCTCTACGCACTGCGCGACATGACCGGCACGGTTGAAAGCCCGTACCTCATCTGCGCCTCCATCATGAGTAAGAAGCTCGCCGAGGGTACAGACGCGCTCGTGCTCGACGTTAAAACTGGCTCGGGCGCATTTATGAAGAAAGAAGAAGATGCGGTCTTCCTCGCGGAACTTATGGTCGAAACTGGCGAGCGCATGGGCAAGCAGATGGTCGCGCTCATCACCGACATGAATCAGCCGCTCGGCCGCATGGTCGGAAACGCGCTCGAAGTGCAGGAGTGTATCGAGATATTGCAGGGTGGTGGTCCCGAGGATCTGCGCGAGTTGTGTCTTCATCTCGCCGCGTGGATGTTCTTTGTCGGGGGAGCGACTAAGACGGTGGCTGACGGCAAACGACTGGCGGAAGAAATCATTGCGTCAGGCAAAGCGTTCGAAAGATTTCGCCATATGGTCGAATTGCAGGGAGGCGACATTAGTGTGATTAACGATCCGACACGGCTTCCCGCCGCGGAGCATCGGGTTGACGTGTCTAATCGGCAGGCGGGCTATGTGACGGCGATTGCCTGCGAACAAGTTGGCACAGCGTGCGTGATTCTTGGCGGAGGGCGCGAGCGCCAGGAAGATTCCGTCGATCCGGCTGTAGGCATCGTCGTGCACAAGAAGATCGGCGACAAAGTTTCAGCTGGCGAGGCGCTCTGCACCATTCATTGCCACTCTGACCAACAGGCTGCGCCCGCAAAAAAGTTGCTGGAAGAGAGTTACCAAATAGCGGTCGATCCGCCGGCGCATAAGCCGTCGCTGGTGCATCGCGCGATTTATAAAGGGGAACATTAATCGGTAGAACACGGATTCATTGAGGGGAAAACGATGGGACGCTTCACAGGCATTCTTGGTCTGCTCACCATGTTGGGGCTAGCCTACGCCTTCTCCACCAACCGCCGCGCCATTCGCCTGAAGACGGTGGCTTGGGGGCTAGGCCTGCAGGCTGCTTTTGCAGTTTTTGTTCTGAAGATCGATCTTGGCCGCACGCTTTTCCAAAAGGCGGGAGATGCGGTGAGCCGCCTCCTCGGCTACGCCTTCGCCGGTTCGCAGTTTGTCTTTGGAGATCTCGGTAAACAGGGCTCGCACCTCGGATTTTATTTTGCATTTCAGGTCTTGCCGACGGTAATCTTCATCTGCGCGCTCTTCGCTGTGCTCTATTACATTGGCCTCATGCAGTTGGTAATCAAGGCCGCTGCGTGGCTGATGATCCGGTTGATGGGCGTGAGCGGCGCGGAGTCATTGAATGTGGCCGCCAGCATCTTCATGGGCCAGACCGAGGCGCCGCAGACGATTCGGCCCTTCCTGCCCGACCTCACATATTCGGAGTTGATGACGGTGATGACGAGCGGCATGGCGCACGTTTCCGGCAGCATCATGGCGGCTTACATCGCGTTTGGGATCGAGCCAAAACATTTGCTGAGCGCGGTCATCATGACTGCTCCCGGGACGCTCGTGATGGCCAAGATGCTGGTCCCGGAGACCGAAGTGCCCAGAACCGCGGGCCGCGTCGTGATGAGTGAAGAAGAAGTAGAACTGGGAAAAAAGGAAAACCTGCTGGGCGCAATTGCACGCGGCACTACCGATGGCCTGCACATGGCGTTGAACATCGCCGCCATGCTGATTTCGTTCCTGGCGTTAATCGCCTTACTCGACGGAATCATGGGTGGAATTCACACGCATATTGCGTGGTTTCCTTCGAGCCTCGAGGCCATACTGGGCGCGCTGTTTGCGCCCATCGCTTGGGTGATTGGTGTTCCGTGGCATGACTGCCGTCTGATTGGCAATCTTCTGGGCGTACGCATGGTGCTGAATGAACTGGTGGCGTTCTCCATGCTTGGCCCACAGAAGGCCGTCCTTGACCCGCGGTCGTTCACCATCGCGACCTTCGCGCTTTGCGGTTTTGCCAATTTCAGCTCTATCGGAATTCAAATGGGCGGTATTGGAGCACTGGCTCCTAATAAAAAAGCGGACCTAGCGCGGCTTGGCATTCGCGCCATGCTGGCAGGAACTATGGCCAATCTGATGTCCGCGTCGATTGCCGGCATGTTGCTGTAATAAATGAAGGTCGTGAAACAAGATCGTGAAAATGAAGATTGTGACAACGAAGATCAATCGCGAGCCTTTGCGACTCTGGCAAGGATCTCCTCGGTCGCAACCAGCGTTGCTCCCAAACTCTGGAGCTCTGTTAATGTTTTGCTTCTCACTTCTAGCGCCAGAGTTTCAATCGCGTCGCTGACTACGGCGACCCGCCGTTTTCTTTTCAGCAGGCCTTTTGCCGCAAGACTTACGCAGAATTCCGTGACCACTCCGAACACTATGAATTCGGCAGTGGAGCCGAGGCGTTCCACTAGGGCATCCGCCAGCCGGGTCTCAAAAACATCCAGCGTTTGCTTCTCGAGGATGACCTGCTGATATTTGAACAGGTCTCGCGGCAAGCTGGCATTGGCATCGTTCGGAATGCGGACGAAATTCTTCGTCAGCGCTTCCGGAACAAACTCGGCACCGGGCGTGCCTTTGACGCAATGCGGGGGGAATTGTTTGAATTCCGGGTCATTGGGCGCATGAAAACAGCCATGCGAAACTAGGAAAACATCGCCGCGGCGTGCAGCGTCCGTGAGTTTGCGAATATTGGGCAGTAACCGCTCGGCGCCTGGAACGTAGAGCTTGCCTCCTGGCAGCATGAAGTCAGCCTGTACATCGACCTCCCAGAAAATAAAATCGCGCGATTGCATTCGGCTCTCCGTCATTTCAGTACTAACTGCAGAAGTTTTCCTTCAATGAGCAAGAAATGGTGCACTTATTTCCGCCTGCTTATTTATTTGTATACCAGTCGTCCCGGAATTCGCACAAAAGCTCTACATCAGAACAAACTCCGCAACTGGTTCTACAATTTGTTTGCTCCACCATCGACTCTGTGTAATGCTGTTCGACGCAATTAGATCGAACCACAACGGGAGAGTGCTGATGGGCGCCACGGTTCTAACCAGATTTTGTCTTCTTTTGATTGTCTTTTGCTCGCTGACTCTGTGGGCAGCGGACAGTGTTGTACCGCTCAACGTTAAGGAAGGTTTGTGGGAAGTTACCGTTGTTCATTCCATGACCGGCATGCCCACCTCGTCGATGGCGAATATTCCACCCGACGCGCTGGCCAAGATGACGCCGCAGCAGCGTGCCCAGGTCGAGGCCATGATGGGCGGGAAGCCAAGTACCGACGTCCGCAAAGAGTGCGTGACGAAGGAAAAACTGGCGAAGAATGCGGCTTTCAGCAACACTCGCGGGGAGTGTATGCGCACGGTCGTTAGTTCGACCGGTCGCAGACTGGAAGCAAAGTTTCATTGTGAAGAGAAGCAATCCGTATCGGACGGAAATTTTGTGATGGAGGCGCTCGGTTCCGATAACGTCAAAGGCACGATGCACATGGTCGCCAACACCGGCAGCGGCCATAACATGACCATGGATCTCACGATCACGTCGAAATATCTGGGATCGGACTGCGGCGACGTCAAGTAGAGAATGGAAAATATGCGGTTGCGAGAAAAGGGGCCCTTCATCGGAGATTCCTCCTGCTAATGGGGATCGGACATCGATCGCTACGCTTTAATCAGGGGAAACGCGATAGTCACCCGCACGAGGTGACTGCTGGAGTGAATAATCGAGCAGTGCGGTGGAAAACGCCGCGGCAAAAAAAATGCGCGCAACCCGAAGGTTGCGCGCACGAAGAACAGTTGAAGAGTTATCGACCAGCAGCGGCAGCCATTGCTTGCGGTTGGAGCTGTCCGGCTCGCTCAACGTACATTTTGTACGACTGGTAGACACCAGCCAGCACGAGCAGCAGAATGGCCATGGTCGCCAGTCCAGTGAAGGTAGTGAAAGCGGAAACAATCGCAGTCAGTCCCGCACCGATTACGTAGTTCGGGAACGACCACAGAAACACCTTATGCCACAGGGCAAAAGGATTTCCGCCTTCGGTGAGTCCGATGATGCTGGCTACGGGCGCCGTGTTGGCCAGGAAGTAAGTGACGGCGGCCAGTACCAGAGACATCGTGTGCGCTGCCGCGCCGGCTCGGAACAGCTGGCTGTGATACACCAGGTACGCGAGTCCGGAAGCGTTCAGCAATGTGCATGCGTTAAATAGAAACTGGACAGGTTTGGTTTTGTTCCCGCCGGAATAGGATTGCGCGATCGCCGCCGTAACCGCTACGAGCAGGCTGCCGAACAGTCCCAGTTGCGTTACTGCCAGAAGAATGACGGGCAGATTTCCCGACATTGAGGTCGTGAGCCCAGGTAGTTTCACCTTGAGGCGGGAACTCACTGCGGCTGCGGCTGAAAGAAGCAGCAACTGCGGCCAGGCTTGCGTTTGCCATCTGACGACCCCGAAGGACAGGGCGCACAGGCTCGCAACGGCCACCATTCCGATCATGACTTTCGCTTTGATTGGTAATGTATTTGTCATGGTAGTCTCCGAATATGGTTTTCAGTCGGTTGTCTAGTCGTCCCCCGGATCGCCATCACTAAGTGCTGACGTCGTGGTGGCTACGTTGGAAGTTGCACCCCAGACTACGCTGTCGCCAGTAACGGAGGTCGCTCCCCAGACCACGCTGGTTGCGCCCCATACTACCGAGGTTGCTGAGATTGTGTTAGCGCCCCACACCACCGAATTTCCCCAGACCACCGAAGTCGCACCCCAAACAACACTGCTGCCGGCGAAATTGGAGTCGGGATTTGTATTGGTGATGGTGACGCTACCGTTTGAGTTAAGGACTGCGGTCGGGGAAAGCGCTAGTCCCGTCGCGAGGTCCGTGCTGCCAAGAGCGGCGTCGACATTCAGATACCCCGCTCCATAAGTGAAGAGGTCATACTCGTTGTTGTAAAGGTTTCCGCGGCTGTCGTGTGAATATGTAAACTGCCCAACGCTTTTCCAGGCAGTTTTCATCAAGCGAGCTTTCACTTGATCAGGGGTTAGCGAAGGCGTCTGTTGCAGCATAAGCGCTACCGCACCGCTCACGATTGGCGCTGCCATGCTGGTACCGCTCAATTCATAGTACATGGCGGTTCCGGGAGGTGGGGTTCCGGGAGGTGGGGGTCCGGGAGGTGGGGTTCCGGTAACTGGCCCAACTTCATATTGCGGATAGGCCGCATCCAGCGTGCTGCCCGCAACCCGCAAGGAGACCTGCCGGTTTCCCGGCGCGGTCAAGTCAGGTTTACAAATGTGATCGAGCGTCGTCGGACCTTTGGAACTGTAACTCGCAATCTGGTCGTCGGCGCGCGACGGCGTTAGCTCCGTCATGGCCGCTCCCACAGTAATGACAGAGGGATCATTTCCCGGAACCACGATGGTACCGAAGCCGTCCGTAGGAAGATAACGCCCGTTGTTGCCGGCAGCCGCCACCACCACAATGCCAGCCTGCCATGCGGCTTCCACCGCCTGGTCAACCGGATCGAGGGTGTAGCTCTCGAACACCGGTCGTCCCAACGACATGTTGATGACGCGGATGTTGTAGGTACTTTGTAGTGCGATCGCTTCTTCGATGGCCGCGATCACTCCGCTATCCGTGCCCGAACCGTTCTGGTCCAGGACGCGCAGGTTGATAATGTTTACGTTAGGAGCCATACCGGCGTAGGTCGCGGCATAGCCATTGGCTGTGCCGGAACTTGAGCCGTTGCCACCGATCAAGCCCGACACGTGCGTTCCGTGCCCGAACTCGTCGGAAGTCGTCGCGTCGCCAGTCACAAAGCTCTGGCTATAGACCACTCGGCTGACGCCATTGGCGTTGTTCAGATCAGGGTGCGCTGCGACTCCGCTGTCGATGACCGCTACGCCGACGCCGGTGCCATCGAAACCATACTGCGCCGCCGCAACATCCGCCTCGACTGCGGTAGCGAACTCTTCGGTGACCGGGTTAGCGGCCATCTTTTGCGCGCGGTCAGGAGTGATGTAGGTGACGTTCGGATCTCGCGCCAATTCCGCTAGCATGCTGGCGGGTATGCGCATCGTCACTGCACGGATGCTGTGGAACTGCGACCTAATTGCCGCCCCACGGCCCTGCATGCTCTTCAAATGTGCGGCAGAAGGCATCTGGCGATGTTGAACGATGATGGTGACCATGCCGTTCGCCTCGACGCGCTGTTGAAGATCGGAGGCAAACTTCGTGTTGCCCGGCGCCGGCTTCGGGCCAGCGTAAGAAGGAACTGCTGAGAGAGCCAGCAGGACCAGTGCGAGAACTCGGCCCCAGGCAGCACTAAATGCCGGGGTACTGAGCGGACGGTCTTTGCGTCCGTATGTGACCTGCGATTTATCGCTGTTCTTCATAAGTTTTTGTGTCGACTTTTCCGAAGGACATGTCATAAACTACGCCCTCGTGCGTGGCCTTTAATGGGCAATTGCGAGGCCAATCATTCAATAGCTAACTGACTTATTTACATAGAGTTGAATAACTGTCGATGCAATTGCGTGGGGGGACAATTTGGCCCACCGGAACGGACCGAAGCGACGGTAAACTGTGTAACTGAAACAAAACAAAGGTGGGGCTTGGTCGGGGCTAGGTTGGGTGACAAAGTGGCCCGATCTTGAGGTCGGGGAATTGATTTCTATGCTCGCGCCGAACTCCCGGCTAGCACGGAGCGTAAAGGCGCGCTGAGTCCGCGCATGACGCTCTCAAACTGTCGAAGATCAAGAGATTGAGGTCCGTCAGAGAGGGCCCGCTCAGGGCAGGGATGCACCTCAACAATGAGGCCATCGGCACCGACCGCAATCGCAGCCCGCGACACTGGTCCAATCAGACTCTGCTTGCCGGTGCCATGCGAAGGATCGGCCACCACCGGCAGGTGCGAAAGTTCCTTGGCGAGAGCGACAGCGGCCAGGTCGAAGGTGTTTCGCATGCCGGTTTCGAATGTCTTGATTCCGCGCTCGCACAGAACGACCTGATCGTTTCCTCCCGAGAGCAGGTACTCCGCTGCCAGCAACCACTCTTTCACACTGGCGGACGGCCCCCGTTTGAGCAGGATCGGCTTCTTGAGAGTTGCGAGGCGACGCAGCAGGGCGAAGTTCTGCATGTTGCGCGCGCCCACCTGGAGCATGTCGGCGTACTCGCAAATCAGATCCACGTCTTCGGTACTCATCACCTCGGTTACTACCGGTAGGCCGGTGAGTTCGCGCGCTTCGCCTAGAATCTTGAGTGCTTCGATTCCGAGCCCCTGGAATTCATAGGGCGAGGTGCGCGGTTTATAGGCGCCTCCACGCAGCATGGTCGCACCGGCGCGCTTCACGCCCTCAGCTGTTTCTAATAGCTGCTCGCGCGACTCGACCGAGCAGGGCCCGGCAATCACGACCACGTCGGCGCCTCCAATCTTGACGCCGCCAACCTCGACGATCGACGGTTGCGGGCGCGTTTGACGGCTGACCAGCTTGAAGGGCTGTGCGATGGCGACCACGTTGTCCACGCCGGGCGCGACCGATAGCGCCTCGATTTCATGGCGGCGACCGCCGCTGCCGACCGCCGCAACGATGGTTCGCTCGGTGCCGCGCGTGACGTGGGGCTGGAATCCGGCCTCGCGGATGCGCTGAATGATGTGTTCGATCTGCTGCTCGGTCGCGCTGTCGGACATGTTGACGATCATGGTTGGGTCCTTTCTATGTGGTTTAAAAAATAAAAAGCCGCGATCGTGATCGCGGCTTCGGCGGAATCTTTGAGCTCTCTCTACTACCCTGGGGATCGGCTCAGATTCAGCGCCTCCGCCACAAAAGTAAACCAATAGTGGCTAAACTGGTGAAAGTTGCTAAATCGAGTCATAAAATTGTTAGACGAGAACCTTGAAACCCTAGCTCAGTATAATTGTTCGCGGACGGAGACTGGTAATTACTGCCCTAGAGAACTGGCTACACTGGAGAATGCATTATTGGCATTACTCCCGATAAGACGCACTGTACCGATCACCAATACCAGAATGACAGCTAACATGACGGCATACTCAGCGATATCTTGCCCCTGCTCGTCGCTGCCGATATGACGAAGAAACTCAATCATCAGAACCTCCGGGGCCCCAGCAGAAAACTCTGGGACAAACTGTGCAGCTAATAATGCCGACTCGGAAGGCGAATGTCAATCGCCGCCACGGCTTTTCTTTCCACAGGCGCGTCTTAACCAGGAACGTAGAAATGAAGCGCCGGACAAGGCTTTGCGGGTGTCAGGTCAAGGTGTGTCACGTAGCTTCAGGAGAATTGGAAACACTACGGTTGCATTGACTCGGAGCCTTCCAGCACGGGCGGACTCGCCGTATCGCGCACGAGTTGGGCGCCCGAGAGCGCGGCGTAGTCGAGCACGCGTCCGGGTACCACGCCCAGAAAAAGAGTCAGGACCACGCAAACAGAAATCGCCAGAGCAGCGGTCAAGGACAAACGAGTAACCGGCACTTCGCCGCGAGCGTCGCGCATATACATCAAAACGATAATGCGCAGGTAATAGTACGCGCCCACGGCGCTATTCAGTACCAGGATGATCGACAGCCCTACGAGGTTCGATTTCAATGCGGCACTTAGCACGTAGAACTTAGCGAAGAAGCCGCCCGTGATCGGAATGCCGATCAAAGACATCAGGAAAAAAGTAAAGGTCGCGGCGAGCATTGGCGACTTCCTGCCCAGCCCCGCATAGTCCTCGATAGTCACATAGCGTTCGTCGGCGGCTGCCAAGTGGCTGACTATGGCAAAGGCCCCCACGTTCATGGCCGCATAAGCCGCGGTGTAGAACATTGCCGCTGAGGTGCCCAATTCAGGCTGAGCCGCAAAGGCCACCAGCAGGTATCCGGCGTGCGCGATTGAAGAATAGGCGAGCAGGCGCTTAACGTTATCCTGCACCAACGCGCATACGTTGCCGATGGTCATGCTGAGCGCGGCCGAGACCCACAGCAACCAGAAATATCCGGGCGCCCGTGCCTCAAACAGAACGCGCAATAGAACCGCGAAGGCCGCGGCCTTGGGGCCAGTCGACATCAGCCCAACGACCGGAGCCGGCGCCCCTTCATAAACGTCAGGAGTCCACACATGAAATGGCGCCGAGGCAACCTTGAAACCGAGGCCGACGAACATCAGCGCTGTCGCCACATAAGCCAGCATGGGCACGCTGGCATTGCCGGAGTTCAGCGCCTGATTGATGGCGTCGAGGTTCGTGGAACCAGTAGCGCCGAATATGAGCGCGACACCGTAGAGGAAAAACGCAGTAGCGAATGAGCCGAGCAGGAAATATTTCAACGACGATTCGCTGCTCGTAGCATTGTGGCGACGGAAGCCGGCCAGTATGTAAGTGGAGATCGATGAGATTTCGAGTGCTATAAAAATCAGCACGAGTTCGATCGCCGACGACATCAAGCACATGCCGACCGTGCCGAACAAGATGAGACCGTAATATTCCCCGGCGCGGATGCGCTGCACTTTCAGATATTCGAAGGAGCTGAGAATCGAAACTGCCGCAATGGCGATGATGAGAACGTGAAAGAAGACGCTGAAGGGCTCGACGCGAATCATGTTCGTGAACGCGGTGCCGGGATACTGCGCCATCCAGTAAGTCGAGGCCAGCGCCGCCAGAGCGCCCACCAATGCGATTGTCCCGAGAGACTGGTGGCTACTTTCGGGATCGAGCAGCGGATCGACAAGCATGATCACCATGCCGAAAATCGTTAGTATCAGCTCCGGCAAAACCCGAATGTAATCGGCGAGAGGCGGCGACTGGAAGGCTTGCGCCTGCGCCAGGAGCGCTGGCAAGTAGTGGGCAATCGTCGACACTAGTGTCATTGCCCCACCACCTTGCTGGCCATCTGCGTGACGGGCGCGAGCACTGCCTGCACCGCCGGATCAATCGCACTGAGCCAAACCATCGGTGCTACTCCCATTACCAGAGCCGCGATTGCAATCGGGGATAGCGCCACCTTCTCGCGCAGGGTGAGGTCGGGCAACGTGTTATTCACCGCGAGTTTCACCTGTCCGTAGAAAACGCGCTGATACATCCATAGTAAGTAGCATGCGCTCCAGATCACGCCAGTGGCGGCGAGGATTCCATAGATGGGCCGGGCTTGAAATGCTCCGCTCAGCACCAGAAATTCGCCGATGAAACCATTGAGAAGGGGCAGCCCGACCGAAGCCAGCACCGTGACTAAGAAGAAGGTAGCGTAGCGGGGCATCGGTGTTGCGAGCCCGCCAAACTCGGTGATCTCATAGGTATGGCGGCGTTCGTAGAGAATGCCGGCCAGCATGAAGAGACCGCCGGTAGCGACGCCATGGGCCAGCATGACGAAGACGGCTCCATTCAAGCCAGCCGTGGTGAAACTGAAAATTCCCAAGACGACGAAGCCAAGATGGCTGATCGAAGAGTACGCGATCAGCTTTTTCATATTCGGCTGCACCAGGGCAACCAGCGCGCCATAGATGATGCCGATCAGTGCCAGCACGATGATCCAGGAAGCGTTGCGGCGCGCCTGGTCAGGGAAGAGGCCGACATTGAAACGCAGCAAACCATAAGTACCCATCTTTAGCAAGACTCCGGCCAGCAACACCGAGCCGGCAGTGGGCGCTTCGACGTGCGCGTCAGGCAGCCATGTATGCACCGGGAAGAGTGGCACTTTCACCGCGAACGCGATGAAGAAGCCGAGGAACAGCCATAGGGAGGCGTGTTCAAAGCCAGGCACGTTGCCGCTATGAATTGCATTTTGAATGTCGACAAAATCGAAAGTGCCTGTCTTCGCATAAAGCCAAAGAATCGCGGCCAGCATGAACATTGAGCCGATCATGGTGAAAAGGAAGTACTTCACCGCGGCGTAAACCTTTCGCCCATGGCCGTAGATGCCGATCAGGAGCGCCATTGGGATCAGTGTCGATTCCCAGAAAAAGTAGAACAAGAACAGATCGAGCGAGGTGAAAACACCGATCAACGCCGACTCCATGATCAGCAGCAGAATGAAGAACTCCTTCACTCGCGTATGAATCGAAGTCCACGAAATCAGCACGCACAGCGGTGTGAGGAACGTAGTGAGCACAACCAGCCAGACGGAAATTCCGTCGATGCCCATGTGGTAATGAATATTGGGATTGGTGATCCAGACCTTATTGATCTCAAACTTAAACAGGTTGTGATCGCGATGCAGGTGCACCGGCAAGTGTAGCGACGCGACAAACGCCAATATAGAGACGACGAGCGCAAACAGCTTGATATCGCGATCGCGCCGTGGAATCAGCAGAATGAGCAGCCCACCCACGGCGGGAATAAATGTCACCAGTGAAAGGATGATGGGATTGAAGCTATCCATATTCATCGGACCCATATCTAGCGAACCCCCATCCACACCATGTAGGCGATCACGGCGGCCCCTCCGGCGGCAATCCATCCAGCGTAAGAACGCAGATTGCCCGACTGCATGCGGCGCGCCGCGTCGGACACGCGGTTCGCAGCAGAGGCTGAGTCGTTGAATACGGCATCAATCACTCCCTGATCGACGCCGTGCCAGAGAATCGTTGTCGATCCGTCAATCAGCGGCTTGACGAACAGAACCGCATAAAGTTCATCGATGTAATACTTGTGGACGACAGCCTCGTAGAGACCGCCGAGGCTGGTGGCAATGCGCGCCGGAAGTTCCGGGCGACGGCTGTAGAGCAGATAGGCGAGCAGCCATCCGAGGAAGGCTACGCTTACTGAAACGCCCATGAGCAGATACTCGGTCGTATGACTAGCTGCTTCTCTGGCGGTTTCGTGCGCCAGTTCTGCTCCGGCCGTGCCCTGGAAAACTGGAGCCAGGAAATGTTCGAAGCGTCCGCCAATGCCGACGAGGCCGCCGACAAGCGACAAAATCGCGAGAACCACCAGCGGACCGAGCATGACCCACGGACTCTCATGTGGTTCGCCATGCCCGTGGCCTTCATGACTGTGCTTATCGCGCATGGCATGCGCGTCGGCAGATTCATGTTTCACATCGTGCGCCGCAGGGGCGCCGCGGTATTCACCGCCGAACGTCATGTACATCAAGCGGAACATATAGAAGGAGGTGATCAGGGCTGTGATTACTCCGATCAGCCAATAGACCCAACTCGTATTGAAGGCCTTCCAAAGAATTTCGTCTTTAGACCAGAAGCCCGCGAGAGGCGGAATGCCAGCAATAGCCAGGGTGGCAATCCCCATCGTGGCAAACGTGACCGGCATGTATTGCCGCAACCCGCCCATCTTGCGCATGTCCTGCTCGCCGCCCACGCCGTGAATCACCGAACCGGCCGCAAGGAACAACAAGCCCTTAAAGAACGCATGCGTCATCAGATGAAAAATTCCGGCCGAGAACGCACCCACGCCGCAGGCCATGAACATATAGCCAAGCTGCGACACGGTGGAGTAGGCCAGCACTTTTTTAATATCGGTTTGAGCGATACCAATAGTCGCGGCAAACAGAGCAGTTAGTGTTCCGATGATCGCAACCACCATCATCGCCATCGGCGCGCGATCAAAAATCGCGGAAGACCGGGCGACCATATAAACGCCAGCCGTCACCATGGTCGCGGCATGGATTAACGCGGAAACCGGCGTTGGGCCTTCCATCGCGTCGGGCAGCCAGACGTAAAGTGGGATCTGCGCCGACTTGCCCGCAGCGCCGACCATCAGCAGGAGTCCGATCGCCGTGAGTGTCCCGACGCCCGCAGTCTCTGTCGGCCACGCAGTGACCTGCGAAAAAACCTTCGTGAAATCTAGCGATCCGAAATGCTTGATCATCAGAAAGAGGGCAATCAAAAATCCAAAGTCGCCAATTCGATTGACGATGAATGCTTTCTTGCCGGCTGCTGCCGCTGAGTCTTTCGTGAACCAGAAGCCGATCAAGAGATACGAGGCCAGTCCCACGCCTTCCCAGCCGATGAACATGACGAGATAATTCTTCGCCAGCACCAGCGTCAGCATGAAGAACATGAAGAGATTCAGGTAGGCCATGAAGCGGTAATAGCCGTCGTCGTCCCACATGTAGCCGACCGAGTATATGTGAATGAGGAAGCCGACGCCGGTCACCACCAGCAGCATGACGAGCGATAGCTGATCAAGGTAGAAGCTGAATTCGACCTGAAAATTTCCCGAGCGGAACCAATGGGCAAGGGTGCAATAGTAGGGCGCGGAGACCGATGAGAAACTTAGGGCAATCCCCAACGCCGCCGCGAACGCCGCTCCGCTAAATACTAAGGCGACAGTGGAGATCGCGTTGTTCGACGCTTTCCTGCCGAAGAAGCCGTTGATCGCTGCCCCGGCGAGCGGAAGAATCGGAATGATCCAGAGAAAAGGATTGAGAGTCGGCGGCGTCATAATTTGAGCAGGTTTACCCGGTCGACATTCAAGGTTTCACGCGTGCGATAGACGGCAATGATGATGGCCAAGCCTACCGCGGCTTCCGCAGCCGCCACGACCATAACGAAGAAAACGAAAACCTGGCCGCTGAGCGCGTGCCATTGCGCGGCGAAGGCGACGAAGGAAAGATTCACGCCATTCAGCATCAACTCGATCGACATGAAAATCGTGATGATGTTGCGCTTGATCAAGAATCCGATCACACCGCAGGCGAACAGAAATCCGCTCAACATTAGATAGTACGAAAGGGGAACCATCATCCATCCCTTCTGGGGCCGCGAGCCACGGCTGCAGGACGGCTCGTCAGCACGACCGCGCCCATGATGGCGATCAGAATCAGCACTGATGTGATTTCAAAAGGCAGTAAGAAGTCATGGAATAGAAGTTGCGCGATCGCGCGTGGATCGCCCTTCAATGCGCCAATCGGAACCGCGCGCGTATTGGAATGAAACAACAGCGTCCATCCGATGAGCAGCGTGCCGACCAGCGCTCCGGGAATGCCCAGCACAATCGCAACCCGGCTCCCGCCGCTGCTGGCTTCTTTGCCGGCATTCAGCAGCATGATGGTGATGACAAACAGCACCATGATGGCGCCGGCATAAACAATGACTTGGACCGCGTTTAAAAATTCCGCGCCCAGCAGGAGATACTCAACGGCTAGCGATGCCATTACCGCGATCAACGACAGCGCGCTATTAATAGGATGGCTCTGCACCAGTAGGTTGACGGCGCCCGCGACGCAGATCGCTCCGAAAAATAGAAATAGGATTAAGTGAAACATTTCTTACGAGCTCTCAGCTTTCAGTGCGGCTTCTTAACCTCTCCACGCCACAATCAACGCGGTAACCACGATATTGGCAAGCGCCAAAGGCAGCAGGATCTTCCAACCGAACGCCATGAGCTGGTCATAGCGAAAGCGGGGAAGAGTCCAACGCACCCAGACGTATAGAAACATGAAAAAGAAAACTTTGAGGCAAAACCAGATGACGGGCAGCAGGGCTTGCACAATTGGCGGCCCACCAACCGGGCCGAGCCAGCCTCCGAAAAACATTAAAGTTGCGAGGCATGCCACGGTCACCATGTTGCAGTACTCCGCGACAAAAAACATGGCAAACTTCATCGAACTGTACTCGGTATGATATCCAGCCACCAGTTCCGATTCCGCTTCCGGGAGATCGAAAGGAGCGCGGTTAGTTTCGGCATAAGCGGAGATCAAATAAACAACAAATCCTACGGGTTGGAAAAAGATGTTCCAGTGCAAATGGCGTTGCGCATTCACGATATCGCGCACACTGAGACTGCCCGCCATGATAAGGACGCCCACGAGCGCTAAGCCGAGCGAAACTTCATAGCTGATCATCTGGGCGCTAGCGCGTAGTCCGCCCAGCAGCGAATACTTGCTGTTCGACGACCACCCGGCCAACGCCACGCCGTACACGCCCATGGAAGTGCTGCCGAGAATGACGAGCAGCCCAATGTTCAGGTCCGTAACCTGCAGGTATGTGCCCCACGGACCAACCTCGACCCAGTTGCCAAACGGAATCACCGCAATCGATGTCAGCGCAAACATCATCGCGATGATCGGCGCCGCAATGTAGAGCGGCTTATAGACATTTGCCTCGACCAAGTCTTCTTTGAATATGAATTTGACACCGTCAGCGAGCGGTTGCAGCAGGCCGAACGGTCCGACCTTGGTGGGCCCCCAGCGATTCTGTATGTGCGCCGAAACCTTGCGCTCCAGCCAGACGCTATAAGCCGCCGCCGTCATCATTACAAAAATGACTGCCAGAGACTTAATCAGCGAAATGATGACAAATGTCGTGATGCTCATCGAGTATTAGTGTGGCGCAGACACTCTTGTCCGCGGCAGTTGACCTTGTACTTGCTGTTGTCCCGACTTCTTACTTTGCTGTTCTTGTTCGTCTGACGTGAGTGAGCTAGTCCGCCGCAACTTCGGGTACGGCGGACTTATTTTCGCAAACTGAGTTTAAAGTCTTGGAATACCGCCCCAGCGTCCCCGAGCTGAACAGATCGTCGTTGGCTGGAACAATCAACTCCGGCGGCTGAATCAGGCTTGCTCCACTTTCGGCAATCTCGAGATGCTGATCGTTGCCGGCCAGTAGATTGACACGCGACACATCGTATCCGGCAACCACGCGCTGCACTTCATCGAGAATGGCCATGGGGTCGAACGGTGTCATCTTCGGCTCCAGATTGTGCGCTTCGAGCCAGACCGCGTGGCGATCGGCCTCGCCTGACTGCGCGCCGCGGGTCTGCCCCATATCAGAATGCGTGCCACCGCCGAACGGTACCAGACCGCGAACGTCGAAACCGATGGCGTCGGCGATGCGCACGATCATCTCGAAGTCGCTCTTTGTGTCGGAAACTTCACCTGCTTTCTTGACCAGTTGCAGGTCGCCGCAGGTGTTCGTGTAGGTTCCCGTTTTCTCGTATGCGTTCGCCGCCGGCAAAACCACATCGGCGATGTTCGCCGTTTCGGTCAGGAACATGTCCTGCACTACCACAAAACTTTTCGAGAGCACAAAAGGATCAATACCAAAACGACTCACCGGATTGGAGCCGACCACGTAAAGCGCCTTCAGTTTGCCGGCCTTGGCTGATTCCACCATCTCCGGCAGGCTCAGACCTTTTTCCGGTGGCAGATTACCCCATTCCTGCTGAAATGTTTTCGTGGCGGCAACCGGTTCGTAACCCGGCAACAGATCGGGATACAAGCCCATCTCGCTGGCGCCGCGCGAATTCGCATAATCGCCCAGGCAGATCAGTTTTGCTTCGGTCAAAGTTGCAGCGAAACCTACTAACTTCTCGATGTCACGTCCTCGGAGTTCAGAACCAAAGACGATAACCAGCTTCTGTTCGGCGCGAATTTTCTCTCGCAACGCAATCCACGCGTCGCGCGTCGTGTCGCCGCTGAGCAGCGCATCGAGCAGGGAATCGTCGCCCGCAAGAAATGCGACGGCTTTCGCCTCTGCGCCTGCCGGCAGTAGCCCGAATGCTGTGGCCTGACGGCGCAGTTTGATCGGGGCTGAATTAATGATGTAGAGCTTTGCGCGGCGCAACCGCACGTTCGTGCGAATCTGCCATCCCAGCAGCGGATGCTGATTCGTAGGATCGTTGCCGATTACGAGAATCGCCGGCGCGTTCAGCACATCGCGCATCGAGGCTGTTTTCTGCGGCTTGCCGTGCAGTGCAGAGGCGAGGGCAGGGAAGTCGGCCGTCCGATGATGATCGACGTTGTTGGTCTTAAGCACAACGCGGGCAAATTTCGAAAGCAGATAATTTTCTTCGTTGGTTGTGCGATTCGATCCGATAACGCCGATCGCGCTTCCGCCACTCTGGTCGCGAATTTCTCGAAAGCGCTGGCCGACCAACTCAAACGCCTCTTCCCACGTGGAAGGAGTGAGCTTGCCATTCTTGCGAATAAGCGGTTGCGTAAGCCGATCCTGATGATGGGCAAAGTCAAACGCATAGCGGCCCTTGACGCACAGGAAATCGCCATTGATCCCGCTCTTGTCGCGATTGTCGCCGCGCACGATCTCCATCCCGGTTTCCGAGCGGCGCACGCCCAGCGTAGTTTTGCAGCCATCTCCGCAGTGCGTGCAGATGGTGCCTACGTGGTTCATCTCCCAGGGCCGCGTCTTGTAGCGATACGCGCCCGAGGTTAGCGCGCCGACCGGGCAAATGTCGATGCACATGCCGCACTCTTCGCAATCAAGATGATCCTCTTGATTTGGGGCGATAACCGAACCGACGGCGCGATTTTGTATGCCGAGCGCCCAGACATCCATCCCCTCGCCGCAGACGCGCACGCAGCGATAGCACAGAATGCAGCGTGGCCGATCGAAATAGACAACAGGGGACCATTGCTGTTCGTCGCGGTGATTCTTGGCCTCGGCGAATTTCGACTCGGCAGCACCGTAGGAGAACGTCATGTCCTGCAGTTCGCATTCGCCGCCCGCGTCGCAGACAGGGCAATCCAGCGGATGGTTGCCAAGCAGCAGTTCGACCATGGCCTTGCGCGCCTGACGTACCTCATCGCTGTCGGTCGAGACGATCATGCCTTCGGTCACGCCCGTAGTGCAGGCGGTCTGAAGCTTCGGCATCTTCTCTACTTTTACGACGCACATACGGCAAGCGCCCTGCAGCGAGAGCCCGGGATAGTAGCAAAAAGAGGGCACCTCGATGCCCGCGCTTTTGCAGGCCTCGATCAGCAGCGAGCCCGCGGGAGCCGTGATCTTTTTTCCATCGACAGTGAGTGTGACATCAGGCATTTTTGAGATTCTCTAAGCCAAAATCGGTTCTGCTGCGGCAGCCTTCTCGAACGGACAAGGCTTGCCATCCAAATGCTCTTCAAACTCTTTCCGGAATTTCTTCACAAATGCCATGGTTGGCATCGCCGCCGCATCACCCAGCGGACAAAATGTCTTCCCTAACATGTTCTCAGACAAATAATAAATATTGTCGATGTCTTTCTTTACGCCCCCACCCGCATGGAATCTCGTCAAGGTCTTTTCGAGCCAATCCGTGCCTTCGCGGCAGGGAATGCACCAGCCGCAACTCTCGTGTTTATAGAATTTCATGGTGCGCAATGCGAACTTAACCATGCAGGTCGTGTCGTCGAGCACCACGACGCCGCCTGATCCGAGCATTGAACCCGCCTTCGCGACCGAATCGAAGTCCATGGCGACGTCGATCTCTTCTGGCAGCAGCACCGGCGTTGACGATCCTCCTGGAACCACCGCCTTCAAACTGCGACCATTGGGGACTCCGCCTCCAACCTCATAAATCATCTTCTTGAGGTTGTATCCCATTGGCAGTTCGTAGACTCCCGGTTTGTTCAAATGTCCGGCGAGGCAGAACAATCGCGTGCCCCCATTTTTAGGCGATCCCAGTTTTGTGTACCACTCGGCGCCGCCCAAAATAATGGCTGGTACGCTGGCCAGCGTCTCTGCATTATTAATGACCGTCGGGCCGCCCCACAGTCCCACCACGGCGGGGAAGGGTGGCCGTATGCGCGGAATGCCGCGCTTGCCCTCGAGCGATTCCATCAGCGCCGATTCTTCGCCCACTTCGTACGCGCCCGCTCCACCATGCCAGTAAATGTCGAGATCGTATCCGCTGCCAAAAATGTTCTTGCCGAGAAATCCTTTAGCATACGCATCTTTAATCGCCTTCTGCATGATGACCAGCAGATAGCGATACTCGCCGCGGATATAAATGTAACCAGTGTGCGAGCCGACCGCCAGCGCCGCGATCATCAGGCCCTCAATGACCGAGTGCGGATCGTGTTCGAAAATCAGGCGGTCCTTGCAGGTACCCGGCTCGCTTTCATCGCCATTGCAAAGCACGTATTTCGGCTTCGCCGATTGCTGCGGAACAAACGACCACTTCATCCCGGTGCTGAATCCAGCGCCGCCGCGCCCGCGCAAACCGGAGTTCTTAACCTCGTTGATAATCGCGTCCGGCCCCATGCCCAACGCCTTCTGCACGGCCTTGTAGCCGTCCAGTTCAAGATAGCGGTCGATATCCGTCGCGCCTTGTCCAAAGCGCTTCGAAACCACGCGTACCTCGTCGGGATGGGAAACCAGAGAAGCCATAAAGCAATTTGGTAATTTTGCAATTGGGTGATTTTGCAATCGACGCCGAGTAAGTTGGTTTCAACCAACTTAACCGATTACAAAATTACAAAATCCTACTGTGTCCCTTTCTTCTTGTAGTCTTCGAGCACCTGATCCATCTTCTCGTTGGTTAAATTCTCGTGAAAATCGTAATTTACCTGCGCCGCCGGGGCCCAGCTGCAGGCGCCAATGCACTCCACTTCTTCGAGCGAGAACAAGCCATCTTGCGTGGTTCCCTTGTGCCCAATGCCCAGCTTCTGCTTGCAGTGCTCGAGCAGTTCTTCACCGCCACGCAGCATGCATGCGATATTGGTGCACACTTGCACGTTATATTTACCGCGTGGCTTGGTGGTCAGCATCGAGTAGTAGCTGATCACGTTGCGCACTTCGAGTTCGGTGAGATCGAGCCGCGACGCCAGTTCCGCGATAACTTCGTCGCTCATAAAACCGACCTCATACTGCGCATAGAGCAGCGTAGGCACCAGCGCCGAGCGCTTAGTCGGATAGTGCCCCAGCATCTCAGTGAAGCGCGCTTCGAATTGGTCAGAAAACTTCATAAGTGAACGATTTTGTAATTTTGTAATCTCACAATTTGGTAATTTTAAATCTAGATTCCACGTTGTTTAGATTACAAAATTCCCCGATTACAAAATTACAAAATCCCTATCTGTCGATATCCCCAAGTATCACATCAATACTTCCAATGGCCGCGATCACGTCGGCGATTAGTTGACCCTCGCACATCCTCGACAGCGTTTGCAGGTTCGCGTAGGACGGAGCGCGCATGTGTACGCGATACGGCTTTGCTGTTCCGTCGCTGACCACGTAGTATCCCATCTCGCCGCGCGGGGATTCGATTGCCTGATAAACCTCGCCGGCCGGAACCGCGAAGCCCTCGGTGATGATCTTAAAGTGATAGATGAGCGCTTCCATCTGCGTCTTCATCTTTTCGCGGTCGGGCAGCACCACCTTGGGCGCGTCGGCCTTCACCGGTCCTTCCGGCATTCCCGCCAGTGCCTGTTGCACCATGCCGATCGATTCTCGCAACTCCTGTACTCGGCAAAGGTAGCGCGCGAAAACATCGCCCTCGTTGCGCACCGGCACGTTGAATTTGAAGTTTTCGTATCCGCTATACGGAGCATCGCGACGCAGGTCGATGTCGATTCCGCTGCCACGCAATGTCGGACCACTGGCACCGAGAGCAATCGCATCCTCCGGGCTCAAATAAGCGACCCCCTTGGTGCGCATCATGAAAATCGGATTGCCCGTCAGCAAATTCTCATACTCATCGACGTTCCCGGGAAAGCGGTCGGCGAACTTCTTTACTTTTTCAAAAAATCCTAGCGGCGGCTCCAGTGCTAGGCCGCCGATGCGGAAGTATGAGGTCATCATCCGCTGCCCGCTGACCATTTCGAAAAGTCGCAGAATGTCTTCGCGCTCGCGGAAGCAATATAGAAACACGGTGAACGCGCCGATATCCATGGCGTGGGTTCCGAGCCAGACGAGGTGTGAATTGATGCGAGTCAACTCATTCATCATCACTCGCATCCATTGCGCTTTCGGAGGAATCTCCAGCCCCAGCAACTTCTCCACCGCCAGGCAGTAGCAGAGATTGTTGGTCATCGGGCAGAGGTAATCGATGCGATCCGTGAGCGGCACCACCTGCTGATAGAACTTGGCTTCGCAGGTTTTCTCGATGCCGGTGTGCAGGTAGCCGATCTCCGGTCTGAGCCGTACTACGGTTTCGCCGTCGATTTCGAGAATGAGCCGCAGCACGCCGTGCGTCGAAGGGTGTTGCGGACCCATGTTCAGGACGAGTGTGCTGTCCTGATCGGGCTCAGCAGTAGCGAGGGGGAATTGCGCCATGTTTACCGGTAGCCTTCCACTGGGTAGTCCTTCCGGAGCGGATGGCCTTCCCAATCGTCGGGCATCATGATGCGCTTGAGGTTAGGGTGTCCGGTGAAGCGTACGCCAAAGAGATCGAACACCTCGCGTTCGTAGAAATTGGCAGAGGGCCAAATCGATGTCACCGACTCGATAGCTGCGCTCGAGCCGTCCAGTCGGACCTTCAACCGCACCCGCTCTTTTTTTGCGATCGAAAGAAGATGATAAACCACCTCAAAGCGCGGCTCCGAGGGGTACCAGTCGACAGCCGTGAGGTCGCAAAAATAATTGAACGGGCAATCGGCGGAGTCACGCAAAAGGGCGCACGCCTCGCGGATGGCTTCCTTCTCGATCCAGATGGTCAGTTCTTCGCGATCGAACTTCGCCGCTTGCACCATGGGAGCATTCCACTCCAGCAAACGGGCGAGCGCGGGATGCGACTTTAACTGCTCAATATCGGTGATGGCAGGAGCGATCGGCATTAGAAATCGCCTCGCTTCGAAGCCGCTAGGCCCCAGTCGAGCGCGCCCTTTTTCCATACGTAAAAGAGGCCGACCAGCACGATCGCGATATATACCATCATCTCCCAGAACCCAAACATCTTCAGTTCACGGAGAATCACCGCCCACGGGTAAAGGAAAACCGCTTCAATGTCGAACAAGATAAAGAGCATGGCCACGAGATAAAACTTGACGGAGAATCGACCTTGGGCGTCGCCGATGGGCTGGACGCCGCATTCATAGGGCGACATCTTCGCCTTGCCGGGCTTATGCTGGCCAATGAGCCACGAAAGGACGACAATAGCTACCGCCAAGCCCGTGACCAGGCCAAAATGCATGAGAAGAGGCAGGTAGTTCCAGAAGTAATTGTCGGGCATAGGAGGAGCTATATATAATTTGCGCCAAGCAACAGTAAACATTCCAGATTAGTTTTGGCTGAAGGAAGTGTCAAGTTGAGCGAACGTTTTATTGAGGATTTTTCGATTCCGCGGACAAAGAACATGAACCACCCAGCACGCCAGCACGAAGGTTTTTCGTTTCCTGTTCTACTTCGTGTACCTTTGTGACCTTGGTGCTTAAAGCTTTCGCAGACATAATCATTGACGATTGAAACGAGACGCCTGAGTCGCATGATCTTTGGCTTCAATACCGATATTCGGCACGACGATACGATCTACCACGTGCAAAGCGAAGCCCGCGAGGCTGAGCAACTGCTGCAAACGCAGGTCTTCGTGCGCGGCCGCTGCATCGGAAAGCGCGCGATTCCGTTTGGACCGCTGGCTGAAAATAGCGTTCAGAGCAACGACCAGGATATGGAGAAGCGCCTCCGCGAGTTGCATCGCGAGGTCCTCGATGCCATCCGCGACGGCAAACTCGATTCCATCTTCGATAAGCGCGACACGCCGGAAACGCTGGCGGCGGTGAAAGAGCTCGACTTGCAGTGGGTCAATTCCGGTTCCGTTCACGCCAGCGGTGCATTAACCATGCAGATTCGCGTCACCGACGGCGGCGTCACTGTGGAAGGCGCGCGCCTCACGCTCCGTTTCGCCCGCCCAGACGCGGCCCCCTACTATGCGCAGGTCCTCACCGACGCTAAGGGCAGCGCTGAGATGAAGGTGCAGGTCGATGAGAAGTCGCTCTCCGATGCGTCCGTGCTCGTACAGGCTAGCTTCGCCGGCAAGACCGCTACCCGCAAGTTCGAACTTCGCGCGTCACTTTAGAGACATCTGTATAGGTACAACAACTTATCGCATGAATCTAACGATCAACGGCGATAGCCAAGCCTGTTCCGACGAAACTTTAAGCGCGCTCGTCCAGCGCCTCGGCATGAAGCCTGATCGCGTAGCCATCGAACTAAACCGCCAGATCGTGCCCCGCGATGAATGGTCGAAAACTCAATTGCGCGATGGAGACCGGCTCGAGATCGTCCACTTCGTGGGCGGCGGGAATTTCTGAAGAATTGCGATCCGCAGAGCAGCGAAGAAACTATATCTCTGGTTGCGCCGTGATCGCGCGAGCCGCAAATGTCCCTATCCGACTGTACGGGGCGAGCGGAGCGCAGGTTTGGCAACCGATTTCCCGACCTGCTAACCTGATTTAGCCGCTTCATTGCTCGAACGGCCCCGTCGTTCAACGGATAGGACTTCAGTTTCCTAAACTGACTATGCAGGTTCGATTCCTGCCGGGGCTACCAAGATTTTTCCTGTCGCCACCGGAAGCGGAACAATTTTCCCCCCACCGGTCATCCTTGCCCGGTCCGAATTTCCAATTTTGGCCGCAGCACGCGACATATCAACAACATAAGCCTGCCTTTCTCCCTTTGGCACCGGACTTGCATCTTACCGTTGCAGGCATTTGCACAAGGAGCTTGCGATGCGGAAACCGGAATTCGCTTTGCCTGAATCGCTGCCAATTTTGGCGCCGTTGATCGTGTGGTGTTTGATGATCCAGCCATCATTCGGCCAGAACACGGACGATACGTCGCGCAGTGCCTCAAGCAGCCCGGCTGCACACTCCCAGCCCGTGCAACCTCCGAACATTAGTAACACCAGCAGTAACAAGGGCGATGGCGACACCGGTCAGAGTTCAGTAACAACATTTGAGGGAAGGATTGTGAGATCGGGTAACAGACTTGTTCTCACCTCCATCGATAACACTACCTATCAACTCGACAATCAGCAGAAGGCTCATAACTCTCTTAACCAGAACGTGAAGGTCACGGGGGATTTGGATGCCACTACGGGAACGATTCGCATTCGGGCAATCGACCCTGTCTGAGCCCACAGAAAGACGGTGCCTTTGAGCAGGGGCATCGGTCGGTGGGTGGGGGAGGCGGCTTCGGTCGCCTCCCTTTTCCGCCGCGAGATTGGCAGCGACAGTTTTCACACGGCGGTCGAATTTAGCAGCCAACCTGTCACAGCACTATTGCGTCCAAATCGCGGGTAAAAGGACGATGCATGCGATTGTTGAGCGTTCGGCTTATTGTTTCTCTTATTATCGGTATCACTCTCGTTTCGTCCGGCTTTTCTTATTACGAGGTTCTGGCTCAGAAGCGCGCTCTCCGCGCGGATGTTGAGCGTCGGGACGAAGTGCTCGGAGAGAGTCTGGCTGGCAATGTCACTGCTTTGTGGAATCCCGCGAGCGACACAACGACCTCAGCCAGTCTTGCGTCATCGACTCCAAACGCACCGTCGCGAGCTCCAGAGCGAGTGCCGGAAAAGGCGCCGAATGAAGAGGCACCGAGTAAAGCTTCATTGCAGCAACTTGTGCAACGCTTCGGGAATCGCGAGCGCCTGTTAGGTGTTGGCGTTTACGACCGGCAGGGCGTAGTGGTAGCGATTACTCCTGACTTGGCCAATGCCCTCTCCCCTAGCCCGCCCGAGATCACTAAGGCGATCGGGCAAGCGCGTGAAGACAGCTCCTTCGTGAAGCTGGGTAGCGTGCCCGTTCATATTCTCGCGTTACCGTTCCGTCGGCAGAATCAATCGGAAGCATTGGGGAGTTTGGTCTTAGTACACGACGTGAGCTACATTCACGAGCAAATCCTGCTCGTCTGGCGCCAGACTTTTTTCCGCGTCCTGGCTCAGGTCTTCCTCATCGTTCTGATTACGTTGCTGATCATCCGTTGGAGCATGGTCGGACCCATTGCGCGAGCGGCGCTGTGGATGCGCGGTCTTCGCACCGGCAAGATTTCTTTTCGTCAAGGATTGCCCGACCTCGACATGTTCCGTCCGCTGGCGCGAGAAGTCGCCACCATGGCCGAAAGCCTTAACCACGCTCGCCATGCGGCTGAAAATGAGGCGCGCTTGCGCGACGCCGGAGCATCCCTATGGACCGCTGATCGGCTCTCCGTGCAACTCCGCACACGGCTCGATGGCGGAAAGCTTGTCGTCGTCTCTAATCGCGAACCTTACATGCACGAGCGCAACGGCAAAACGATCGATGTCGTGGTGCCGCCCAGTGGTATCGTCACCGCGCTAGAGCCCGTGCTCAACGCCTGCGATGGCACGTGGATTGCCCACGGCAGCGGCAGCGCCGACGCTGAGGTCGTCGACTCGGGTGATTGCCTGCGCGTGCCTCCCGACGATCCCCGCTACACGCTGCGCCGCGTCTGGCTCACCAAAGACGAAGAAGAAGGCTATTACTACGGCTTCGCCAATGAAGGCCTTTGGCCGCTCTGTCACGTCGCTCACACCCGCCCGCTTTTTCGCGCTACCGACTGGCAGACTTATCAGGATGTCAACCGCAAGTTCACGAATGTCGTGCTCGAAGAGATCAAGAATGTCGCGAAGCCCGTGGTGCTCGTCCAGGATTATCACTTCGCCCTGCTCCCGCGTCTCATCAAGGAGAAGCGTCCCGATGCCCGAGTAGCTATTTTCTGGCATATTCCCTGGCCGAATACGGAGGCCTTTGGCATTTGCCCGTGGCAGCGCGAGTTAGTCGACGGTTTGCTCGGCGCCGACTTGATTGGCTTTCACATCCAGTCGCACTGCAATAACTTTCTCGAGACGGTCGACCGCGTTGTCGAATCGCGCGTGGATTGGGAGCACTTCTCGGCATTGCGGCAGGATCATCGCACTCTCGTCCGCCCGTTTCCGATCAGCGTTGCTTTCGCGGACGACGATGCCGTCGAAAACAACAACAATAATAATGACGGATTCAACTACCTCGAACGCTCGGCTCTCTTGCGCAGCGTTGGCGTAGAGGCGCCTTTCATGGGCATCGGCGTCGACCGCGTCGACTACACCAAGGGAATTCTCGAGCGCTTTCTCGCCATCGAGCGCTTCCTCGAGAAATATCCCAGCTATCAGGGAAAATTCACTTTTGTGCAGATCGGGGCGCCAAGCCGCACTCACATCAAGCGCTATCACGATCTGCTCGCGGAGGTCGAAGCCGAGACCGATCGTATCAATTGGCGCTTCCAGAACGGCAACTGGAAGCCCATCGTTTTCCTCAAGCGCCAGCACAGCCATAAGGAAATCGAGCCCTTCTATCGCGCCGCGGATCTCTGCCTGGTCACGTCGCTGCACGACGGCATGAATCTCGTCGCCAAGGAATATATTGCGGCCCGGCGCGATGAACGGGGCGCGCTCATCCTCAGCCAGTTCACCGGAGCGGCGCGCGAGCTGCGCGACGCCTTGCTCGTCAATCCCTACGACATTGATCAGACTGCGGATGCCATTCGGGCCGCCCTGGAGATGGATCCTGTCGAAAGCCAGATGCGCATGCACCGCATGCGCGAGCTGATCAGGGAGCACAACATTTACCAATGGGCCGGCAACCTGATCACTGAGCTTTGTGAAGTTCGCCTCAATGCGCCCGAGGACGTCGAGGGGAAATTTCGTGTCCACGTATCCGTAGCGTGATTGCGTGGTCGGTCAAATCGGTTTGCTAGATCTAAATGCGACTTGCGTCAAACTCGAAAGGAGTATCGGTTGAGATCAGGTTTGCAATCCCAGCTCGAGCCATTTCTGCGCAAGGTTGCCAAAGCTCCGGAATCCGCCCTGCTGCTCGATTACGACGGGACTCTCGCGCCCTTCCAATCGCAGCGCGACCAGGCTTATCCCTATCCTGGCGTTGCTCTGCTTCTGCAAGAGATTGTGCGCGATCGCAGGACGCGCGTCGTCGTCATTTCAGGTCGCGATGCCACCGAGGTACTTCCCCTGCTCAATGTTCATCCGTCTCCCGAAGTGTGGGGAGTTCATGGTCTGCAGCGTCTCAAGCCCGATGGGAGCACGGAAATGCCGCAGCTCGATGAACGCACCCTCGAAGGCTTATCGGATGCCGAGCGCTGGCTCGGCTATCAGGAATTGCTTCACACTGCGGAATTCAAGGCTGGTAGTATTGCCGTCCATTGGCGCGGTCTAAGCGACAACGACACAGAGGCTCTCCGAGCTCGCGTCCGTCTAGGCTGGCGCCCCATTGCTAAGCAACGCCACCTGGACCTGCTCGAATTCGACGGCGGCTTGGAAATTCGTGCCCGCGCCGCCGACAAGGGCGAAGCGGTCCGCGCTTTTCTCGAGGAAATCGGGGCTGACGCGCCCATCGCTTATCTCGGCGATGACACCACCGATGAGTCCGCATTTAAGGCATTGCAGGGCCGCGGCCTCACCATTCTGGTGCGTCCGAAGTGGCGGACCACCAGCGCGCAATTCTGGCTCAAGCCGCCGGAAGAGCTTCTGGATTTTCTCAGCCTCTGGCTGAAAAGTTGCGCCCAACGCGATGCCCTCAACAACAGAGGGATCGATGACAGAGAGATAAAGGTGGTGAATCAATGAGCAGCACAGCGTCCGTAACTCCTCAACATAAACCGGTGAAGCCGTTCTACTTCAATACCTCGGCGCATCTCTTGCGCATCACCGCGCTCAAAGCGAATACGCTATCGGAATTTCTCGAAGCTTTGCGCGCCTGTCCGGAAGACTCTATCTTTCAACACACCTTCCGCACTCTCCAGGAGCATCACTTTATTCGCGAAGGTTTTTCCAATGATTTCGCGCATTGGGCGCTGGCCGCTCTCAACCAGCCCGGCTTGGCCGAACAACTGGCCACAGTCGACGTGCGCGAATATACCTCCCTCGGCGAATTGCGCGATCGCTTTATTCAGATTGTCGAAGAGCATCTGAAAAACAGTCCCGCCGACGCATCGCGCGTCGCCGATGAGACGTTTTATTTTTGCGCTGCGGACATCGTAATGATGCCTACGAAGTTCGTGGCTCAGTCAATGCAGGAGTTTGCCAACGGTGTTCGCGAAGTTAGCGTGCATTCCATCCATCATCATTTCATCGAAGCACGGCTGCGGCTCAAGCTCATGTCCAACGATTTTTCTCAATGGCTACTCGAGGATGTGGGGCTCACCGAAACCGCCCGCGCGCTGAATCGCATCGATATCTATACCGGAACGCTCGAAGATGTGCGTCGGCAAATTGTTCGCGTCGTTGAACGTTCATTAGCCTGAAATCGCCGGTACCGAGTTGGCGCTGATTGCGGCTCCCGGGTTTCAGTGCAGTTCGCTACAAACAATGCAGGCAGGTCTAAGGGTCTAAAGGAGAAAAAGAAACTAGTGAAATCGCTAAGTGCAACCGATCGCCCATCGGCGCCGAACCGTTCCGGCGTGCCAGCAGAGGCGCGCCCTGATACAGAGAAGAAGCCAGTCCAGTCCGCTCAGCCAGCACCCCTCAACCCGGAACGCCGCAAAACACCGCGGTCGTGGGAGACGCCGCCCGCGCCTGTTGTCGCCCCGCCCTTTGACGCCTACGAAAGCATCGTTGGCGCCGCTGAGCTTGACGAATTGCGCTTCCTGGCACGCGAACTCAAAGGCAAGACGGTGAAGATGGTCAACTCTACCGCCGTGGGCGGCGGCGTCGCCGAAATGCTGAATCGCCTGGTACCGCTGCTTGGCGAGCTCGAAGTTCCCACCCACTGGGACGTGATCACCGGCGGCAACGACTTCTTCGAGATCACGAAAGCTTTTCATAATGCTTTACACGGCACTCCCTACGAACTGACGCAAGCCGCGCGCGAGATATTTCTTTCCTACAACGAGCAGAACCGTCAGCGCATGCAATTCAACGAGGATCTCATCGTCATTCACGACCCACAGCCCGCCGCCTTGATCGGTGCGCGCAAGGATTCTCATGCGCGTTGGGTCTGGCGCTGCCATATCGATTTATCGAATCCGAATCCACAAGTCTGGGGATTTCTGCGTCCTTATATCGAGCAGTTCGACGCGGCGATTTTCTCTTCCCAATCGTTTGCCAGACAGTTGCCTATCCCGCAATATTTGTTTTACCCATGCATCGATCCCCTCTCGGAGAAGAATAAAGATCTTGATGAAAGCTTTGTGCAAAAAGTATGTGACGAATTCGGCGTCGATCGCTCGCGCCCCATCGTCACTCAGGTCTCCCGCTTTGATCGTTTGAAAGATCCCGCGGGTGTGGTGCAAGCCTACAAGCAGGCCAAGAAATATGTGGATTGCCAGCTAGTGCTGGCAGGCGGCGGCGCCAGTGACGATCCCGAAGGCGCAATCGTTCTTAAAGAAGTAAAAGAAGTAGCGGGCAACGATCCCGACATTATCATTCTCGATCTGCCACCGTGGTGCGCGCTTGAGATCAACGCCCTGCAGCGCGCTTCAACCATCGTCGTGCAGAAGTCTCTGAAGGAGGGCTTCGGCCTCACCGTTACCGAAGCGCTCTGGAAAGGGAAGCCCACTATTGCCGGCGCTGTAGGCGGTATTCCCAACCAGGTCATCCACAAACTTACCGGGATGTTGGTCCATTCGGTGGAAGGCTGTGCTTATCAGATTCGCTATCTGTTAACGCATCCCGAATTCGCCGCACAAATGGGAAAAAATGGGCACGAGCACGTCAAAGAAAATTTCCTGATGACCACGAACGTGCGCCGCTGGCTGTTGCTGCTGCGAATTTTGCTGGTCGAAGGAAAAGTCTGAAGGGACAGGCAGCGCAGTCTCACAGAAGTTACTTCGAAGGCGCTGCTGTGATGCCGTATAATGAAAGCAGTGCTCAAATATTCCATCGTAGTTCCCCTGCACAATGAGCAGGAGAACGTCACTGATCTCTACGCGCGGCTTAAATCCGTGATGGAGGCGAGTGGCGAGACGTTCGAAATGGTGCTGGTCGATGACGGCTCCATCGACGGCACGTTCTCATTGCTTAAGGAAATTGCCGCCGTCGACAGCCGCGTGACCGTGGTTAAGCTGCGGCGCAATTTTGGCCAGACCGCCGGCTTGGCCGCGGGCTTCGACCATGCTCGCGGCGAATACATCATCGCGATGGACGGCGACCTGCAGCATGATCCTGCCGACATTCCGCTGTTTCTCGAGAAAATTGCAGAGGGCTACGACATCGTCAGCGGATGGCGCAAGAACCGCGTGGATAATTTCTGGATGCGGCGCATCCCGTCGCGTTGCGCCAATTGGCTGATGGCGAAGCTGAGCGGTGTAGATATTCACGACTTCGGCACAACGTTCAAAGCTTACCGGCGTGAGATCCTGGGCCAAGTTCCCCTTTACGGTGAGCTTCACCGCTTTATTCCAGCGCTTGCATCGTGGCATGGCGCGTCGATCATCGAAGTGCCGATTAAGAACGTGAACCGGGAGCGCGGCGCCTCGCATTACGGCATCTCGCGAACCTTCCGCGTCTTCTTCGACCTGATCACCATCCGCTTCCTGCTGAAATATCTTTCGCGGCCGTTGCACTTTTTTGGCACGCTCGGGATGTTCAGCATTTTCGCGGGCAGCGGGATCTCGGGCTGGCTGATTTTTGAGAAGCTTCTGCATCACTCAGATGTTATGTACCAGCACGGTCCGCTCATGATGTTCTCCGCCGTGCTTCTGTTGGCTGGCCTCAACATGCTGGCCGTTGGTCTGCTAGGAGAAATGCAGGTGCGTCACTACCATGAACCCACGCAGCGCGCCCCCTACTCGATCGATCGAGTGCTGCGGGCGCAAAGCGAAGAGAGCACCATTTCGGAATAATGGCAGAGGTTAGAGGTCAGATTGCAGAGGTAAGAGGCGAAATTGCCAATCAGTAGTTGTCGGAAGATTTTCACCTCTGCAACCTGACGTCTCACCTCTGACCTTATCAGAGCGCTATAATTTCCACGCAGCCATGCCCACCACAACCCAATACGAATTGCGCCTGGCCGGCCGCATGTCGCGCCTCGGCACTGAAACTGCCTTCGAGGTCCTGAACCGCGCTCGTGCGCTTGAAAAGCAGGGCAAAGAGATCATTCACCTCGAAATAGGCGAGCCCGACTTCGACACTCCGTCCAACGTCATCGAGGCCGGGGTCAACGCCCTTCACAAAGGATGGACGCACTATGGCCCCGCCGCTGGTCTCCCCGAACTGCGCCAGACTATCGCGGACTACGTCAGCCGCACCCGCAATGTGCCGGTTTCGAGTGACGAAGTGGTTGTAGTCCCTGGTGGCAAACCAATTATTTTCTTTACCATCCTCGCTCTAATTGAACAGGGAGATGAAGTCATTTATCCCAATCCCGGCTTCCCCATCTACGAGTCGATGATCAATTATTCTCTTGGCAAAGCGGTTCCCATTCATTTGCGAGAAGAACGCGACTTTTCTGTTGACGTCAAAGAACTGGCATCTCTGATCACTGACCGCACCAGGCTGATCATCCTCAACTCGCCTCACAATCCCACCGGAGGCGTACTAACAAAAAAAGATATTCTCGAAATCGCCGAGGCCATCGGCGACCGCAACATCATGATTCTCTCCGACGAAATCTACAGCCGGCTCATCTTCGAGGGCGAGGATTTCTCCATCATGAGTGTCCCCGGCTTCAAAGAGCGCACCATTCTGCTGGACGGATTCTCGAAGACCTACGCCATGACGGGATGGCGCATGGGTTACGGTGTAATGCGTCCCGATCTGGCTACGCACGTGGCGCGCCTTAATACCAACTCAATTTCCTGCACCGCCAGCTTCACCCAGATTGCAGGGATCGAGGCGCTGCGCGGCGATCAATCGTCTGTCGACAAGATGAACGCCGAATTCAAACGTCGCCGTGATGTTTTTGTCGCCGGATTGAACAAGATCAAAGGCTTCTCCTGCCGCCTGCCTAAAGGCGCGTTCTACGCCTTCCCCAACATAACGAAGACCGGCTGGCCCTCCAGGAAACTTGCGGATGCTCTGCTCGAAGAAGCCGGCGTAGCGTGCCTCTCCGGCACCGCGTTCGGCGCCTTTGGAGAAGGATATTTGCGTTTCAGCGTGGCTAATTCGCTGGAGAATTTGAACGGGGCCCTGGCTCGGATAGAGGACTGGGCGGCAAAGAACCTGCGATAGCGGTCTAAATAGACCGGTGGGACCATTAAACGGTTGCGGGAAGGTACAATGCTTTAGTCACGCAGAAGACGATCAATATTTATCTTGATTTGCCTTGATTACATGTAAAATGGTCATGAGAAGGCAATTATGCCCGCCACCAAGACCGTGAAGACCAAGAAGTTCACTCCTGAGATCGACGGCAAGCTTTACGATGAGTTCGTGGCGGTTGCCGAGCGCAACGGGCAAACGAAGCGGCATGTTCTCGAAGAGGCGCTTCGGTTCTACCTCCACAATGTTGTTCCGTCGCAACACCTGGTTCGCCGCGAAGTGATGGATGCCTTTGAACAGTCCGTAGCTCGCAACCGCGACCTGCTGCAGCGCCTCGCGAAGTAAAACGCCCGATGTCCGATTACCTCACGGTAGCGGAAATCTACCGGATGCAGCACCGGTTGATCGAGATATTCGGCGGTCTCCACGGCATCCGAGATAAGGGCGCTATAGAGGCCGCCGTTTTTCGTCCGCAAACCGGCTATTACAATTCCATCGAAGAAGAAGCAGCCGCGCTGATGGAATCGCTCGGCAACAACCATGGCTTCCTTGACGGCAATAAACGCATTGCGTTCACTGCGACCGATGTTTTCTTGCGGCGCAATGGTTTCTACATCGAGGTCGAAGGAGCGGATGGATACTCGTTCATTAATGGCTCGATGGAGCGGAACAAATTCCGCTTTGCCGAAATTCTCGACTGGATTCAACAGCACATTAAGTCGCTCTAAGTCTGCTTAAACAGTTTTCTTCCTTTCATCTTCCGTTGAGACCCCTCCACCCAGATTTGGTGTAAACTTCTGCGGCCATGACTAACATCGATAAGCACCCCGCTGGTACCTTCTGCTGGATCGAACTCCACACCACCGACCAGGCCGCTGCGAAGACCTTCTACGGCTCTCTGTTTGGTTGGGCGTCGCACGACAATCCGATGGGCCCTAGCGACTACTACACGGAATTCAAACTTCAGGGGCGCGAAGCCGCCGCCGCATGCACGCTGCGTCCCGATGAGAAATCGCAGGGCATCCCTCCTTATTGGATGATTTACATCAGCGTCGACAACGCGGACGTGGCTGCCGCCAAAGCGCAGCAACTTGGAGGCAAGACTTTTGGCCCCGCTTTCGACGTGATGGATGCAGGCCGGATGGCGGTCGTCCAGGATCCGACCGGCGCAGTTTTCTGTGTATGGCAGGCGAACAAAAACGCCGGAATCGGAATCGCCCAGGTAGATGGCACGCTCTGTTGGGCCGACCTGAGCACACCGGATCCAAAGCGCGCCTCCGATTTCTACTCTGGCCTTTTTGGGTGGCAGCTGATTATCGATCCGAAAGATCCGTCCGGTTACGTGCATATCAAGAATGGCGAGCACCACATCGGAGGCATTCCTCCAGCGTCTTATCGCCAGCCTGGAATGCCGGCGCACTGGATGGCCTACTTCCAGGTCGATGACGTCGACGCCACAGCCAATAAGGCGAAAGAGCTGGGCGCGAAGCTGTACTTGCCGCCGATGACGATGGAGGGTGTCGGCCGCATGTCAGTAATCGCCGACCCGCAAGGCGCGGCATTTTCGATCTTCAAATCGGCGCGGTGAGCCAAAGCACGGTCCACCTTGGTTGGTGAACGGAATCCTCTATGTATCTACAATATAGATACGTAGTGATATACTATGTCTAAATGTGAGGAGTCGTTCATCATGAGAACGCAAATGGTCAAATGGGGCAATAGTCTTGCCGTGCGCATTCCCAAAGCGGTCGTTGAAGAGGCCAAGCTGAAAGAAGGCGACGCGCTTGAGATTGAAGCGCCCGCCGAGGGGCGCGTGGAACTGCACCGCGCCAGTCGAGTTCCAACGCTGGCGCAACTCGTCTCCCAAATCACTCCCGAGAACCGCTATGCGGAAGTCTCTGCTGGCGCGGCGGTAGGGAAGGAAGTTGTGGAATGGTAAGCTCCTACGTTCCCGACGCTGGAGACATCATAATGATGGATTTTGATCCGCAAGTTGGCCGCGAACAGGCCAAGCGGCGTCCAGCATTGGTGTTGACGGATCAGAGCTACAATCGCGCCAGCGGCCTGGCGATCGTTTGCCCTCTGACGAGCAAGCGCAAACCCTATCCCTTTGCGCTACCCATCAGGTTTGATGAGGTCGACGGCGCAATTCTGGTGGATCAGTTAAAGAGCATGGATTGGAGTGGTCGAAAGGCAAAATTTCGCGCCAAGGCTGAGTCCGCTTTAGTCGGCAGGGTTCGTCAGTATATTGCAGTGCTGCTCGTGCTTCGGTGAATAGACGGCTCGCCGTTTGCCTGACCGACGATCCGAATGGTAAAACCCTCCTGAGGATCTCCACTCGTGAAAAAGATCGCACTTCTCATTTCCCCGGCCCTTTGTACACTCTTCGTTATATTCGCGGTCGGTCACGCAGCTGATTATTCGCGACGCATCAATCTTCCGACCGGCAAAAGCCTTACGCTCCCGGTGCCCGGATTTATCGCCCGCACTAATAGCTTTCCCGCGACCATCGCGATTAGTCCCAACGGCCGCTATGCTGCCCTGCTCAATCAGGGATACGGCACGGAGCGGAGCGGCGGGCGGCAATCGATCGGCATTCTTGATCTGAGCAATAATCAGTTGCGCGATTTTCCTGACGATCGCCTGACGGACGAATACTCGACGCAACAAACGTATTTCATAGGCCTCGCGTTTTCGAGCGACGGCAAGCATCTCTACGCTTCCATGGGATCGATCACCGATCCGACAGGCGAGAATCCAAAGAACACTGGCAACGGCATAGCGGTCTACAAGTTTGCGGCGGGCGAAGTGTCGCCCGAACACTTCATCAAGATTCCACCTCAGGCCATCGCGAAAGGGAAGAAAGTAGCATTCGGCCTGCGCAAGACTCCCGCCGGAACGGCGCTGCCGTACCCCGCAGGCTTTGCCGTGCTTCCAGGCCGTAAGAGCGACCGCCTGCTGATCGCCAACAATCTCGCGGACAATGTGGTACTTCTTGACGCCAAAATTGGGAAGATTGAAAAGTCATTCGACCTAAGCCGAAACCGCTACATTCCCAGTGAGTATCCCTATACAGTAATCGCCGATAAAGCAGGAACAAAGGCCTGGGTCAGCCTGTGGAACAGTTCCTCAGTTGCCGAATTGAATCTAGCAAAAGGCACGGTTGCCCGATGGTTGGATGTCACGAAACCGGCCGACCCCGTTGCGGCTAGCTCACATCCTACAGCGATGGTTTTGAGCCCGAACGGTACCTTGCTTTATGTTGCCCTAAGCAATGCCGACTCGGTGATAGAGCTAAATCTGGACGATGGGTCCATCGACCATATCTACAGCACAAAACTCTTTGGCGGCGCTGTGCCCCAAGCCATCGCCCTCTCTAAGGATGACCGTCGTCTGTTTGTCGCGAGCGCTGGCCTCGACGCCGTCGCAGTATTTGGGGTTGGTGGTGTGGCTCACGGTTTCGAAGATCGAACGGAACTGCGTCCTGTCGGATTGATCCCCACCGAGTGGTATCCGAGTGCGCTTGCTGTCACTGGCAACGACCTGATCATCGCCACGGCCAAGGGCGAAGGCAGCGGTCCCAACAATATGCGGAACATCTTAGCGGGCGATCGCAAGAGAAAGGCCTATCCCTACATTCCGACGCTGATCGGCGGCTCGATCCAGCGCCTGAGCATTGAAGACATCAATAAGAATCTCGCCGCCTACACGCAACGGGTTGAACAAGAGAATCTCTTGCGCTCTGACGGAGGCACGATCACATTCGCGAGCGGAGCGAATCCTATCCGCCACGTGATTTACATTCTGAAAGAGAATCGCACCTACGACCAGATTCTTGGCGATCTGCCCGTTGGCGACGGCGACCCATCGCTAACAATATATGGCCAAGACATTACGCCCAATGAGCACAAACTGGCCCTGCAATTCGGCGTGCTCGACAATTTCTACGACAGCGGAGAAGTTTCCGGCGACGGCCATCTCTGGTCGACCGCCTCGACTACTTCTGACTACAACGAAAAAGGTTGGCCCATCGCCTATCGTGGCAAAGAGCGCGCTTACGATTTCGGCGGGAGCGTGGCTGACGAAATTGCGCTGGAGGAGGGGATTCCCGACGTTGATGACCCAGGCACCGGTTTCCTTTGGGACAACCTCGCCCACAGCGGCCTCAGCTATCGCATCTACGGAGAATTCATCGCTGCAGTATGGTGCAAGAACGAAAAAGCAAAGTCGCCGACAGAGGGCACACCGTCGAGCTTTTCCGCCGCCTGTCCGGTGGCCGCGATTAATAAAGGCGCGCCACTGCCGCCAAACGTCGGTAATCCGCCGGGCGGGCCGAGCCCGTGGCCATGGCCGGTTCCGCAATTCAAGCGCATGCGTCCGACGAAGGCCGCGCTCCGCGATCACTACGATCCGCAATTTCCCGACTTCAATACCGATTATCCGGACCAACTTCGCGCCGATGAATTTCTGCGTGAGTTTGCAGACTTTGTCAAAGCCAAGGGGAGCGGCAAAAAACTTCCACAATTCGCGCTGCTCTATCTGCCGGACGATCACACCGGAGGCACACGCCCCGGCAAAGCTACGCCACAGGCGTCCGTAGCTGACAACGATCTGGCGGTCGGGCGAGTCGTTGATGCCGTTTCTCATAGCGCCTATTGGGATGACACGGCCATTTTTGTTCTGGAAGACGATGCGCAAGACGGCGCTGATCACGTCGACGCTCATCGATCGACGACTCTGGTCATCAGCAAATATGCGCCGCGCCTGCCGCAAACTTTCGTCGACCACAGTTTCTATACGACGGCCAGCGCCATTCATACGATGGAGGCTCTGCTTGGCCTCGGGCCGATGAATCTCTTCGACGCGCACGCGCCGCTGATGGCGCCCCTTTTCGCCGGCCCCGGAACGCAGCCGGCATATGAGGTTGACGGCAAGAATCTGCGCAGCGGCCTCATCTATCTTGTGAATGAAAAAAACGCGCCCGGAGCCAAGCAATCGTCGCAGATGAATTTTTCGCGTCCCGATGCAGTCGATGCGAAAAAGCTGAACGCGATTCTGTGGGAGGATGCAAAGGGCGATGTTGCGATGCCGACGACGAGGCGATAAATTTCGGGCGATTCGATTACGCGATGACGGATACTTCGCCGTGGTGTTTATCCTTGCGAGCCGGCCTTACTGAAATTTCCACGTCTTGTCCGAGAGCGGTAAGAAAATCCATAAGGCGTTCGACGGAGAAGTTCCCCGAGCGATTGCGCATCAGCAAAGAGACGTGCGGCTGCTTGATGCCGAGGATTTTGCTCGCCGCGGCTTGCGTCAGGTTGCGCCCCTTGATGAGGCGGTAAATCTGGAGAGTGAGCTTTGTCTTCAGGAGTTCCTGTTCGGAATGCGGAAGATCGAGGTCCGCAAAAACATTGCCGCTGCTTTTTTCCGCCCGCATTGGGCTTGTCCTTTTCGCAGCCATATCAATTTTCCCTTCGTCGGTGGAGTCGTTCGGCCTCGGCCAGACGTTGATGAATGAGGTCGAGGTCGCGTTTCGGTGTAGCAATGCCGCGCTTCGATTTCTTTTGGAAGGCGTGCAGGACATAGATCGCTTCGGAGTAGCGGACCGTATAAACTGCACGCCACGTGTTGCCGCTGTAGTCTGCGACTATTTCGAGCACAGATCCTCCGCCAAAACCTTTGAGCGGCTTGGCCGAGGGATCGGTTTCGCCCTGCTGCGCCGCGTAGAGGGCTTGGCCGATTTCGCGCCGGATCTGGCGCGGGAACCCGCGCAAGTCTCTCCGGCTCGGACCCACCCAAACAATCTGGCGCTCCGATTCTGCCACCATATATGTATACGTCTATTAGTATATAATATCAAGATGTTTTCACCATTGCACCCCCTTAGCTAAAATGACATTACTTGAGGATGACGAGGGTTCGCCACTACGCCGAAATACTGAACGACCTGTTTGACCCCACTCCCCATATGAGACAGGATCGGTTTTTCGAGTTCGTGTGTGCACTCGTTCGAGCGGGTGGTGTTCACGGTCCAGGATGGGACCGTTGGAATCAAAGGCAGTCGTGGATGATCTTCAAAATCTCGCGAATTTGAAACTTCCGGAGGAAACGTTCCCAGATATTGAAAGAACGCAAGCACGGCTTGCCTTGCTTTCGTACTGTCACATCACTGAAATGGATCTGCCAAATGTCCTTCTTGCTAACCTGCTACGTCTACGGATGGGGCGCAAGTACTGCATAGCTCCTTTTGCCGATCTGGCAAAGCCCATTGGAAAGAAGGGTCTACTGCAAAAGATCAGGCCGCCGTCGCCTAATCAGAAGATTAAACGAATTAAGGAGTTGGCGGACGCTGTTGGGATGCCGAAGGTTGCGGAAGCGTTGACAGAGATCTATGACAGCGTCGTTCGGAACGCTGTGTACCACTCGGACTACATCCTTCATGACAAGAAGATGCACCTGCGAACAGACTTCCGAAAATCCAAGACCCACAAATATTATTCGCAGGTTGTTGGGTTTGATGAACTTGCTACTCTCATCAAGGACGCATTCGCGTTCTACGGGGCCCTTTCGTCCCTGTATGAGCGGTGCTTGCGCTCTTTTACGGATTTCAAAGAGAAATGTCTACCTTACGATTTTCACTACAAGGGAATCATGGAGTGTGTATTCAGTGACGACGACAAACTGATCGGCTTTAGGGTTTACTGGCCAAATGGAACCCTTAGCCACTCCATCAGAACAGATGAGGGTTGTGATGGGCGAAACATAGAGTTCGATCCGGATGGCAGTATCAATTTTTTCGTGGGGCTCTATGCGGCGAAACGTGGAGCATTCTCTCCGCTCGTCGAGAAAGATGGACAGCCCAATTACGCCACGCGGCCCGGAACGACCCTGCGACCTTACTGGCCAGAGTCCGTCGCATTTTACAAGCTCTAAAAACTTCCGTGGCGACGATAGGCCATTGCTCTACGAGCTACGCCTTCGACTTCTTGTACTCGTCAAACGCATCCAAAAACCGGTCGATATCCTGCTTCGACAGATAGTACGGCGTCGACAGCCGCAGCTTATTTGGTTCGCCTCCGCGGATGCGAATTTTCTTTTCTTTCCACATCCAGTGTTCGAGATCGATGCGGACTATGGGCGGAACGTTTACCGTGGCCAGAGCGCAGCGCAGCGCTGGGTCGGGAGATGTCCAGGACTGGGCTCCTCGTTGGATCATGGCGTTCAGGATGTAGTCGCAGAGCTGGCGATGGCGATGCTCGATGCGGTCCATGCCGATATCGTTGGCTAGCTGGATCGAGGCGCGCAATCCCCAGAGCGCGGGGACGTTGGAACTGCCGATGCGCTGGAAGCGTTCGGCGCGGAGCTTGGGGTCGTCCCAGCCTTCGGTGGCGATGGTGCTCCAGAGGCGGTCGATCATTTCGTCGCGGACGTAGAGGAAGCCCGAGCCTTTCGGCGCCTGGAGCCACTTGTGCGGGCTGGCGGAATACATGTCGCAGCCGAGGTCGTGCAGGTTGAGGCGCATCATGCCGGGGACGTGCGCTCCATCGACGGCGGAAATCACGCCTTTGCCGCGAGCGACGGCGCAGAGTTCCTTGGCGGGCAGGACTACTCCGGTGGCCGTGGTGATGTGGCTGAAAAATAAAACTCGTGTGCGCGAGGTGATCTGGGCGCTGACCAGATCGACCACTTGCGCGGGATTGATGACCGGCTTCGGCAGATTGAACTTCTTGACCACGATGCCGTAGCGCTTGGCGCGCAGGTCCCAGGGATGCTGGCCACCGGGATGCTCCTGATCGGTCATCAGCACTTCGTCGCCGGGCTTGAGATCGATGCCGTTGGCGATATAGCTATTGGCCTCGGTGGCGTTTCGGAGGAGCGCGATTTCGTCGCGGTTGCAGCCGACGAAGGAGGCCAGCGGGTCGCGAAAGTCGTTGCGCGCGTCGTATCCCCAGATCGGGTAGTCCTCGGGATCGGCCTGATCCATCTTTTCGGTGGTTTCGTAGCCTTCGAAAACGGCGCGCAGCACGGGCGCAGGGCTCGAGCCCACGGTGCCGTTATTCAAGTAGATTTCGTCGGCGGGAATCAGATATTGCTTGCGCAGTTCGCGCCAATAGACTTCTTCGTTCTGGTCGAAAAGGGAACGGTCGGGAAGCTTGGAAGGGAGCGACTCGAGTTGCGCCCAGAGATGGCCGCGCCACGCCAGGCTGGCGCCTACGGCTACGGAGGAAGCGAGTGATGATGAGAGAAAATTGCGGCGGCTTAGCATGGACGGGCCCTCTTTCTGGAAAGTCGCGCCATGGTACACCAGCGAGATGGGAAACAGGAAGGGAGTTTGGGCGTGGGCGTACCCGGTTCACCACGAAGGGCACTAAGGGAACACGAAGCGGCACGAAGGAAACTGGCGGGCGTCTAAAATAGCGGGTAACTCGGGGGCGCGTGCCTGCGTCCAATTAGTAGGAAAACTACGTCGATGCTGCTTGCTATCGGGGGTATAATGGCTTTCATCGACCTGGTTTCCGCGGGGTGTGCCAATGTCCTTCCGTAAATCGCTGATCTCCCTGAGTTTACTGGCGCTGCTGGCGTTGCCCGTTATGGCGCAGGATCAAACTTCCCAGAATTCGAACGCCCAGCCGCAGGCGTCACAACCGCAGTCGCAGTCCAAAGATCAGAGCGCGCAGCAGCCTCAGACCACGGCTACGCAATCGACCGGATCTGCACCTGCATCGACCACTGGCGCAAACACAAGCTCGACCGCGTCGCAAACTCCATCGACGCAGACCCCGCCTAGCACACCGAGTTCGACTCCGGCGGCGGACTCCTCTGGCAACACGACGAGCAATGCTACGCCGAGCGGAGAGCAACCAGTGCAGGAGCCTCCTGACAGCAAGGTGAAACACGATGGTGGGGAAGACGATGTCGATGCGATTGGCAATCGCAAGATCGGCGGACGCGGCCTGGGCAACTGGTACTCGCTCGAGACCGAAATCAGAATGGGCAAGCAGTATGCGATGCAGGTCGAAAACAGCGTAAAGCTGGTGCAGGACCCAGTCGTGAACGAGTATGTCAATCGCATAGGGCAGAATCTGGTGCGCAATTCTGATGCCCAGGTACCGTTTACCATCAAGGTAATCGACTCCGATGAAGTGAACGCGTTCGCGCTGCCGGGCGGATTCTTCTATGTGAATTCCGGCCTGATTCTGGCGGCTGATGAAGAGGCCGAGCTGGCCGGCGTGATGGCGCATGAGATATCGCACGTTGCCGCGCGCCATGGCACTCGCCAGATGACACGCGCGCAGTGGGCCAATATCGGCACCATTCCTCTGATTTTCCTGGGCGGAGGCATCGGCTATGGAATTTACGAAGCTGCCGGACTTGGCCTGCCGCTAACGTTCATGAAGTTCCAACGCAACTTCGAAGCGGAAGCGGACTATCTCGGCCTGCAATATATGTATAAGACGGGGTATGATCCGCAGGCGTTTATCAGCTTCTTCGAAAAGATTCAGGCGAAAGAGAAGAAGAAGCCGGGCACCATCGCCAAGGCTTTTGCGTCGCATCCGCAGACGCCCGATCGCATTGCGGCATCGCAGAAGGAAATTGCGACCATTCTTCCGGCGAAGGCGCAGTACATCGTGACCACTTCAGAATTTGATGACGTGAAAGCGCGGCTGGCCACTATCGAAAACCGGCACAAGGTTCTGGAAGAGAAAGATGGAAGCCGTCCCAGCCTGCGCCGCACTTCGACGAGCGACAAGAGCGGCAATGGCACCAGCACCAGCGATGACGATCGGCCGACGCTGAAGCGGCGTGACGACAATCCGGACCAGACGCAACAACAACAGCAATAGCGAAGATCGCGAAGACAAAAAGAAACCGGCGGGTTATCCGCCGGTTTTTTATTGTGCTGACAGCTTTCGCTTCTTCGGCTACGGCTCCTTTCCACCGGCCGCTTATTGTGCCAGATATCGAGCCACATAAGCACCGGTGCCGCTGCCGAATCCCTGATCCACGGCCGTATTCCCGGCGGCTACGATTTTGCCATCGCTTTGGATCGCCAAGCCGGTCACATCGGAATAGACATTCGAGCTGCCACTCAGGATGGTAGTCGTCACCAATCCACCCGATCCGAAGCTGGAATCGAGCTGACCCGTACTGGTGAAGCGAGCCAGGCCGAACGCGGAGTCGAAGCTGAGGTTGGCAGCGCCCTGCGCGGCTGCGCCGGCGGCGACGATGTCACCGTTGGACTGAATGGCGAGGGCGAAGGCTCCGGAAAGCGGCGCGTTCGCTCCGAAATCAGCAATGGCCACTCCTCCGCTGCCAAAAGTCTTATCGATGCTGCCACTGGAAGTGTAGCGGATGATCCCGAAGCCGACATCGTTCGCTGCGGGAGCGGCATTGATCTTGCTAGTAAGCGCGCCGGCGACCACGATCTTGCCATCGCTTTGCAGCAATAGAGCTGAGGCCGAACCCACAGAGGCAGCCGTGCCCGACGCCCCGAAGGTGGCGTCGAGAGAGCCATTGCTGTTGTAGCGGCTGATGGTTCCCGCCTGAAGCTGCGGCGTCGGCGCAAGACTGCCGGAAGCCACCAGTATCTTACCGTTCTTTTGGACGGCGATTTGGGTTGGAGCGGTCGAGAAGCTGGCGCCGGCATTTGCCAGGTTGACGATGCCGCCGCTGCCAAAAGTCGTATCCAGCTGCCCGCTGCTGGTGAAGCGTGCCATCAGGTTCGAGTAGCCTGCGGCCACCAGAATCTCTCCGTTGGGCTGGAGCGCCAGCGCGACGTTTCGTGAGGCAGAACTATTGTAAGGAGTGGTTGTAATCGCGGTGGTGGTGGTGAATCCTCCGCTGCCGAAGGACGGATCGAGGCTGCCGTTGGTTTGAAACCGTGCCACCTGGACAATGACGCTGCCCGATTCGAGTTGGGCAGCGCCGGCGGCGACAATTTTGCCGTTCGATTGGATGGCGAGAGCGAAAAAGCCGTCGACGTAATAGACGCTCCCGCCCGGGTTGGTGATCGTGACGACGCCACCGGAGCCAAAGCTCTGGTCGAGCACGCCTGCCGGCGTGAGGCGAATCAACGTGTCGGCGGAAGTTTGATTAAAAGCTCCGCTGCCAGCGACGACAATGTTGCCATCGCTCTGAATGGCGCCCCCCTGCGCACCTCGCAGAGTGCCCGGTGCAGCGAAAATGCCGTTGTTGGCGAACGTGAGGTCGAGCGTGCCGGGCTGGGCAGCGGCATAGGTGGTACTGCATAACACTACGACGAGAGCGAACAGGTAAAGCCGACGCGCGTTGTGGCATGGTTGCATAGGGTTCTCCTGTATTTTGGCTGAGTATTCTTATGTGGCGGCGGTCTCAGCCTCTGAACGCGGCGAGTCTACCCTATGCCGGGTCAATCTATGTCACTAAGTTGTAAAAACTATTGTCAAAATTGCGGGGAAAACGAATGCAACAAAACGGCCGGAGGGATGAAGCGAGCAGGGTGGACTGCGTGGAATGTTTATGCGTCCGCAACATGGAGAGCCCTACTTCGCTCCACCCCTCGTATCTGTGTTGAACAGCGTATTGGCCTTGAGTCCGAAGAAAGCCTGCTAGGATCCTGCCGCCACCGATTTCACCGTGAACGTGTCACCATCCACATCGCCGGTGATCTTCGCCTTTCCGCCTGCCAGATCGTTCAGCTTACCGAGCGCGGTTTGATCGGAGGTCTGCAGCGTGTAGACCTTGTCTCCGACCACGAGCGCGTATTGACTTCCATGCTTGACGCAACCGCGCGTGCACGCCGCAGCGTTGCCGGGCATCTCATGCTTGGCTCCGCACATGGCGTCGCTCACCTCGCCGGTTAAGGTCTGACTCTTGCCGGCAGCGAGCGCGGGAATCGCCGCCACACTGGTCAACATTTGCATTCCGAGAACAGCAGCCGCAATTCGATTCACTTTCATCTGATGATTTCTCCTGTGAAATAAGGGTGACGGTCTCATGACGCCACGCCGATAGTCTTACTCTTATGATGTCAATAGAAACAGTTTCGTGCAACCGTCACGCTATTGCTGCTTGAAGCGTATTTCCACGTCGACGGTCTTGTCTTTTTCCAGCGATTCATGCACCGTAACTGCCCACTGCACGCCGCGCGGCAGAAGCTTGCCGGTTTCCATGCGAAACTTGTTGGGATAGTCGGCATTATAAGGCTGGCCCTCGCGCAATACCCACGCGGCCCGCATGTGGGCTGTGGTCTGCGTATCGAGACCCAGTATTTCTAACTCTCCCATCTTATAGAGATCCCCTTCAACCACATTCAGGTCGTAATGCACTGCGCCCTTATCGTCATCGAATTGCGTGTCTGGCTTGACTTGTACCAGCATGTAGCCGCGGCTGCGATACAGTTTGCTCACATTTTCGATGTCGCGGAGCAGTCGTACCGCATCCGCAGGTTCGCCCACAGGCAGATGGATGAGCGGTGCAAGGTCTGCGGTGCTGATCGCCGAATTGCCCTTCCACGCAACGCCCGAGGTGGAATATATCTTGCCCGGCGCCACGGGCACGATGGCGTCTACTTCAATCTCCGCGCGGTCTTGTGAATCTGTCGCCGCGGTTTGGGAGATGACGCGCGCGTTCGATGGCGCGAACGCTGCCTTCAAATATCCGCGTTGCAGGTATACAGGCAACAGGTCAAACTTGGCCACCGCTGCGACCGCAGTGCGCCTGTATTCCGAGCCTTTAAGACTGTGAGCCGCGGCTTCCAGCAGGGCCGCCTGGTCTGGCGACGCGCCAGGGAATTCAACTTCGCGGATGCCTATGCCGACTTCCTCGACGTGATAGTCGATTCCATGCAGGGCGCCGCCCGCGTCGTCGCCTTCGCGCAGGTAATCGACGCGCCCGGGATATTGCCGGTCGCTGAGAATAGACTGTAATCCTTCGGAAACCCTGTCGGGAAGATTGCCCGTAATCGGCAGCAATAACTTGAAGAGTGGCACACGCTTTTGCAACTCCTTAACGAGTTCGTCGTCGGTAAACCAGACAAAATTATCAAAGTGCGCAGGGACCAGCTTGCTCTCGTCGATGTCCGTGAGCTGCAACTCAAGCTTCATGCTCGCGCCCGAGGAAGTGTAGGAATAAACGACGCCGGTGAAGAGGCCCGAATTGCCCAACCGCTGCACCGCCTCTTTGAAATCGCCATCGGCGGCGAGCTGACCGATCTGGAGGCCGCTCGCTGCCAGAATTTCCTTGTCGGTATAGCGCGACGTTCCAGTGACTTTTAGCGCGGAGAGTCTCGGAGCAGCGAGTGAGGATTGCTTCTGGCCGGCGACCACACTCGTCAGGAACAAGAAGAAAACGAACCGGAGCATCTGCTTCATTGCAACCGGCTTCGTCACAGCCCTGGTCATTTCGATCGTTTCCCGGTGGCTGCGGAAAAATTCTTCTCTTTCACAGCGATTTCGATGAAGGCTTTGGCGGCGCGGCTGAGCGATTTATCTTTGCGGAAGACGAGCGCCAGGTCGCGGCGGATTTGCAGGTCGGCAAGCGTGATCGCTACCAGCGCCTTGGCGCGTATATCCTGGTCAACATTCGAGCGTGGGATAAATCCCACTCCGACGTCGGCCGCGACAAAGCGTTTCAGCAGTTCGCTGGAATCCAGCTCCATTGCCACCTGTGGTTTCAGGTGATGGTCATAGAAGAGCGCGTCGAGCGCGTCGCGCGTGTGTCCGGTTTTGGGCAGCACGAGAGGATAAGTCGCAACCTCGCTGACCGTCACACTCTTCTTTGCGGCTAGAGGATGCTTCGGAGAAGTGATGACCACGAGTTCGTCGCGATGGATCATCTGCGCCTCAAGCCGATTGTCGTTGACGGGCAGCGAGATTACGCCAAAGTCAACCACGTTCTCGATGATCGACTCAAGAATCCGGGCATAATCGGATCGCTTGATGTTGACGGAAACATTGGGATAATCGCGTTTGAATTGCGCGAAGACTCCGGGCAGAATATGCAGGCAGGTGCCTTCATTGGCTCCCACAACAATTTCGCCGCGCGGCACGCGCTCGGTATCGGCGATCTCGTTGAGGATGGTTTTGCGGCGCTCCAGCGTTTCTTCTGCATATTTAAAAAATAGTTTTCCGGAGGCGGTGAGCGAAACTCGGCCTCCAGAGCGGTCAAGCAGTCGGGCCCCCACTTCTTCTTCAAGGGCGCGGATCTGCGAGGAGATGGCGGGCTGGGTGCGAAAACGCTTTTCCGCCGCGCGCGAGAAGCTGGAGAGGCGCGCTACTTCGAGGAAGATTTCTAGCTGATCGAAATCCATCGGGTGCTGGTCTCAGACACTATAGCGAGACTGAGGCGATCGCGGAAGAAAAATCAAGGGGCAGTCGCCTGCGGTTCGGGCAGGCCGCCCTCAGCGGCTAAAGCCGACCGTCTCTAGCGCTTATGGCACGACCGAAGTCCTGCCCTTCGCCAAAACTCCACGGCTAGACGTTGATTACCGCGATAAGTTCCTTGACCGCCGCCGCGCTCTTATCCAGCGCCGCTTTTTCTTCCGGCGTGAGTTTGATCTCGATGATCTGCTCGATGCCATTCGCTCCCAGCTTTACAGGGACGCCTACAAACAGGCCGTGGATGCCGTACTCTCCGTTGAGGTAGGCGGCGCAGGGAAGAATCTTTTTCTTGTCTTTGAGAATCGCCTCGACCATTTCGGTGGCGGCCGCTGACGGAGCGTAGTAAGCGGAGCCGGTCTTTAGATATTTGACGATCTCGGCGCCGCCGTCGCGGGTGCGCTGCACGATGCGATCGAGCGTGGCTTTGTCCATCAGTTCGGTGATCGGAATTCCGGCGACCGTGGAATAACGCGGCAGCGGGACCATGGTGTCGCCGTGCCCGCCGAGGACGAAGGCGTTTACGTTCTCGACGCTTACTTTAAGTTCTTGGGCGATGAAGGTGCGGAATCGAGCGGAGTCGAGCACGCCGGCCATGCCGATTACGCGCTCGCGGGGGAACCCACTCATCTTGTAGGCGGCCTGCGCCATGGCGTCTAGCGGATTCGAGACGATGATGAGGATGCAATTTGGCGAGTGCTGCACGATCTTGCCGACCACATCGTTCATGATTTTGTGGTTGGTGTTGAGGAGATCGTCGCGGCTCATTCCGGGCTTGCGTGGGATTCCAGCGGTGATGACGACAATGTCGGAGTTCGCAGTGTCGGCGTAGTCGTTGGTGCCGAGAATTGCGGAGTCGCGCTTCTCGATCGGCATCGATTCGAGCAGGTCAAGGCCTTTGCCTTGCGGAACGCCTTCGATGATGTCGATGAGGACAACGTCGGCCAACTCTTTCGAAGCAATCCAATGAGCGGCGGTTGCGCCTACGTTTCCCGATCCGACAATCGTTACTTTATTGCGCATGAATTATTCCCTCAGGGGCTAAAGCCCCGTATCGTTGCGACGTGTTGCGGCACGGCTAAAGCCGTGCCCTTTCAAAACAATCTCAATTCAAAAAGAACTTCAATCGGCAGCGACAGCCACGCGCATGTTTTCAATCATGCAATCGGCGAATTCGCTGGTCTTGACTTTGGTGGCGCCTTCCATCAAACGTTCGAAATCGTAAGTGACTTTTTTCTGTTCGATGGTGCGCTCCAGGCTTTGCTCGATCAAGTCGGCGGCTTCGTCCCAGCCGAGGAAGCGGAACATCATCACGCCGGAAAGAATCACGGAGCCGGGATTGATGACGTCTTTGTCGGCATACTTCGGAGCGGTGCCGTGCGTGGCTTCGAAGATGGCATAGCCGTCGCCGATATTCGCTCCGGGAGCGATGCCGAGCCCGCCAACCTGCGCCGCGCAAGCGTCGGAAATGTAATCACCGTTTAGATTGGGCGTGGCGAGCACGCTGTATTCATCGGCGCGCGTCACAATCTGCTGGAAGATGGAATCGGCGATGCGATCGTTGATCATCAACTTTTGCTTCCACCCGCCCTTGCCGTGCGAGGCGTAGATCGAATCGAGACAATCTTTCACTTCTTTGTAGAGATCGCGGCGGAAATCATCGCTGGCGAATTCGAGGCCCGGCTCGATCAGATTCGCGTTCTCTTCGATGGTGAGATTGGGCTTCTTGTCTTTGTTGTCGATGATCCAGCTCTCGCGCTCGGTCACAACCTGATCGCGGAATTCTTCGGTAGCGAGTTCGTATCCCCACTTGCGGAACGCGCCTTCGGTGAACTTCTGGATGTTGCCTTTATGTACGAGGGTGACGGCTTTATTTTTATTTTCGAGAGCGTGCTTGATCGCCATGCGCACCAGGCGCTTGGTGCCGGTGATGGAAATCGGCTTGATGCCGACTCCAGAATCGAGGCGGATCTGCTTCTTGCCGTTCTTCAACATATCTTTGTTGAGGAACTCAATCAGCCGCGCTGCATCGGCGGTGCCTTCCTCCCACTCAATGCCCATATAAACGTCTTCCGTATTTTCGCGGAAGATGACAATGTTCATGCGCTCCGGATGCTTCACGGGCGAAGGCACCCCGGTGTAATACTTCACTGGGCGCACGCAGCCGTAGAGGTCGAGAATTTGGCGCAGAGCGACGTTGAGCGACCGGATGCCGCCTCCGACAGGCGTCGTGAGCGGACCTTTGATGGCTACGCGAAGTTCACGGATGGCGGTTACGGTGTCGTCGGGAAGCCAGTTCTGAAAACGCGCCTTAGCTTTCTCGCCGGCAAAAACTTCATACCACGCAACGGAACGCTTTCCTTGATACGCGCGCTCGACCGCAGCGTCGAAGACTCGGACCGAAGCCTTCCAGATGTCGCGCCCAGTGCCGTCTCCCTCAATGTAAGGGACGATCGGGTGATCAGGAACCGTGTACTTGCCGTTGCTGTATTCGATCTTCTGCCCGTTGGGCGGAAGTGGAACGCCGTTGAACGATGCCATCAGAATGCCTCCAGAAGCCTCTCGGAATGAACCGGATCATTATAAAGAATATCGAGTGCGGAGTAAGAAGGCTAGCCATCACAGGAGAATGTGACCACGATCACAGGGTTGCCAGCGGCCTGATCGCAACGCTACTCGCGCTCGATTTTCACTGACTTCACAACGACGTCTTTATTGGGACGATCCTGGCGATTCTTGGCGACTTTCGAGATTTTTTCTACGACGTCATAGCCCTCAACCACCTCGCCAAAAATAGTGTGTTTGCCGGTGAGCCAGTCGGTATTGGCGACGGTGATGAAGAACTGCGACCCGTTCGTGTTGGGGCCTGCATTCGCCATCGCCAGCTTTCCTGCCTTATCAAAGCGATGCGGCGAACCTTTGGTCTCGTCTTCGAACTGATAGCCGGGGCCGCCAAAGCCGGTGCCCATGGGGTCGCCGCCTTGAATCATGAAGTCGGGAATGACGCGATGAAAAATGGTTCCGTGATACAGCGGATCTTTAACCTTCTTGCGGGTGGTGGGATGCGTCCACTCGCGCTTACCTTCGCTGAGCTCAACAAAGTTAGCGACAGTTTTCGGGGCGTCCTTTTCAAATAGGCGGCAAACAATCGTGCCCTCGCTGGTTTCGAACACGGCATACGTTCCGGGTGTGCGGGTCATAATCTCCTCGAACTCTTGAATTTTCTCAAACTGTAAAGAGGGGCAATGCTTCGTCTCAAATGCAGCCTTGCCGCCGCTACATAGGCCTCGCGGCAGCCGATGGCTTAGACGTAGTTTTATGCGCAGTTGCACCTGCCCGATGGATTTCAATGTGCGTGATTTTGATCGGACGCAGCGGGCGATTGCTGCTCGGATCGCTAGCCATACGCGCAATCTGCTTGACCAGTTCGACCGCCGCATCATCGCACTGACCGAAGATGGTATAGCCGCCATTCAGGCTGGGATAAGGAACTTCGGTGATAAAAAATTGCGAGCCGTTGGTGTCGGGTCCGGCGTTGGCATATGCGAGACGGCCGGCCCGATCAAACGTAACGCCTGGCGAAGTCTCATTCTTGAATTTATAGCCGGGGTCGCCGGTGCCATCGCCTTTAGGATCTCCGCCCTGAATCATGAACTCGGGAATCACGCGATGAAAAATCGTGCCGTCATAAAGTGGCACGCCGTGTTTCTTGGCGTGCGATGTCGGGCTGGTCCAGTCTTTGGTGCCTGTGGAGAGGCCTATAAAATTCTCAACTCCGATGGGAGCGATCTTCGGAAACAGCGTGCAGTGCAAATCGCCGGCGGTGGTGCGAATAATGGCGGTGGGCTCGGTGCTGGCGGGCTTGCTGGCCGGCGGTGAAGCCTTCGTCTGCGGAGTTGAGGGTGCTTGTGCCGCGCCAAGCAGGGAAGTCAAGAGGATCAGGACAAGCGTGTGCAGCAGAGTTCGCATGGATGCTCCTGTGGGTATTTTGGCAATCCTTAATTGTACGACAGCGCTTAGCGAGTGCGGGTGCTTCAACAGTTTGCGGCGCGCCAAGTTCGTTAACCACAAAGGGCATCAAGGTTCACAAAGGGTAAACCGATAGAACCGCTAAGTGGCTAATTAGTTTTAGCCTGCATCTTTCGACTGACGCGCTCGGCTTCTCTGAAGACTCGCAGGAGGTGGCCCCCTAAAATCTTACGTATGTCGGTGGCGCTGTAACCGCGGGCGAGCAGCGCTTGCGTGATCTTTGGTAGGTCGGCGGCGGAGTCAATGCCCTCGGGGGTCGCTCCGCTGACGCCATCGAAATCCGATCCCAGGCCGACGTGATCAACGCTTGCAATCTTAGCGATGTGGTCGATGTGATCGATCAGCGAACTCAGCGGCGGGCGTGGAATCTTGGCGTACCACTCACGCTCAATGCGATCATCGTCGAGATAAGTGACGGCTTTTCCCGCAGCCTTAAGCTGCCCGGCGTTGGCCTTGGTCGCGGCGTTGCGTTCTTTAGACTGCGCTTCGGCCGCCTTGCGAAAGTTCTCGTCGACAAAAGCGCTATAAAAATTGACCTGCACCACGCCACCATTCTTGGCGACCGCGCGAAGCATGTCATCGGTCATGTTGCGCGGATGGTTGGTGAGAGCACGAGCAGAGGAGTGCGAGGCAATTATCGGCGCTTTGCTGACAGCAATCGCATCGTAAAAAGTCTTATCAGCGACATGGGAAATATCAACCAGCATGCCTAGGCGATTCATCTCGAGAACGATTCGCTTGCCGCCTTCGGTGAGTCCGTTGTGATGCTCGACCTGGGGATTATTGATATCGCCGGAAGAGTCGGCGAATTCGTTGGTGTTCGACCAGCTCAAAGTCATGTAGCGAACGCCGAGCCGATAGTAATCGCGCAGCAGGCGGATATCGTTTTCGATGGAGTGGCCGCCTTCAATGCCCAGCAGCGCGGCCAGTTTATGCTCGCGGTGCGCGCGCTCGATGTCGGCAACGCTGAAGGCCATCATCATGCGGTCGGGATGGCGCGCGGCCTGCTCATATACGGAATCGATGAGATCGAGCGTGTGGTGGGCGAAGTGGCCTTGATTCGTTTCCGGCTCGACCCAGATGGAGAAAAACTCCGCCCCCAGATTGCCGGCCTTGGCCTTGTCGAGGCTGATGTGCCCGTGATCGTTCGCGTCAGTCGATCCAATGTCGTAGTTTTCGTCAAGAAAGCGCTGCAGCGTATCGGCATGCGTGTCGATGACGATGGCGGAGTTTTGAATCTCCATAGCCTTCTTGCTGACAGGAGTTTGCGCGCTGGCGAATGCAGGGAGACCTAGCGCGATAGCGACGGCGAAAGTGAGCTTGGTCATGATCAAGATGGATTCTATACGACGCGTAGAAAAGCGTAGAGAGCGGTCCGGCACGTGTCAGGTAGCGATGGAGGCAAGAGCCTGCTCAACGCAGTTGTCAAGCGGTTGATCGGTATCGATCGTAGTTTTCGGATAGAGGATCGGCTCGAATCGCGGTTTCACTTCTAAATAAAGCGCAAAGCTTCGGTTCTGCGCCGGGTGAGACGGACCGGGCGCAAGCTCAAGCCGTCGCCGGGCAGATTCATCCGAGCAGAGGCATTCGATAATCTTCCACGGCTGGGCAAGTTCGCGCGCTAATTCAAGCACGCGATCGATCTGATACCGCCGCGAGAAAGGCCGGCCATCGAGAAGCACGATGCGCGCCGAATTCCTTTGCAGCAGGTAGCGCCCGGTATCGAGCATGACATCCATCACAAAATCGTCTTGCTCAACGGAGTATTCAACATCTTCTGGCGCAAAGAGCGCTGAACGAACTTCATCTTTGCCCAACACCGCGCCGTCCGTGCGCCGCGCCAATTCGCGGGCCAGCGTCGTTTTACCGGTTCCGGGAAGGCCGGCCATGAGAACAATCATTGTGGTGAGATTGTAGCGGAGGCGAAAACTCAGATCGAAGTTTTATCGAACACACTCAATGCGAGTCCCTAGTTAGAGGCAGGCGTCGCGGCGACGGGGGCGCTGTCGGTGGTCGCAATCGCCGTGGCCGGCATAACGGTAGGCCGTTCTACCGGAGCGACCGGGAAGAACGTTTGCGTTTGGCGCCAGTCATCGTAGCGGTCGGAAACCATGATGTGGAAGCACCAGTGGCGGCGCTCTTCTTCGGGTTCGACCAGGCCGAGCGCATTCAGATAAAAGAGATAGTGCTCGACGAATCGCATCTGCTCTTTGGTCATGCCGCGGCGTTGCAGATCGATGGTAATGCCGGCGAGATGAGAAGACGCGGTATCGCCATCGATTGGCGCGGCGTTGCGATTGTGCCGCCGTAATTTCTTTTGCACCTTGACGGTGCGCACGGCAGAGTTCAACTGGATTTGCGCGTGAAACTCGCGGTAATAACTATCGGCGAGGTCCTGTACGAAGTCGCGAGTCCACGGACGGCAATAGCGTCGCGACGGATCAAGGCCGTGCTCAATTTTCAGCGACTCACTCGCGTTAATCGGCACCAGTTCGCCTGAGGCCTTTAGCGCCTCGAGTTCATCGTCGTCCTGAATACGGGGCAGATCGAGCCGATCAATTTCTTCATTCTGGCGTACCAGGGAATCGTGCGATGGGCGAAACAGCGGATTCCAGAGCATGCCGCGGAGACCGCGGAAACGAAACGCTTGCAGGATGCGATGGCGGCGGGGATGGCTGACGCGATGGAGCGCGGAGGCGGATTGCGTTGTCACGAGGAAAAATACAAAAACCATCGCGAGCAGAATCGGTGACGTCAGCAGCGTGCCGCGCGCTTTGAATCTGGGCATCATGCCGATTGCAGCGTCAAACCTTTACACATCATCTCAAGCCTCGGCTCTGTGGAAATGGCCACTTTTCCCTAGAGGCTATCGAATTGTAAACCAGAGGTGAATAACTTTGTGAAGGATTTCTAACTAAGACCGCTTACTTAAGGCAGATGTCGATAGTCACCAGAGGGTAACTTATTGATCTCAGGTGCCGTGTTTGGAAACGTGCCGTTTTGGAACTTACTTTCGCAGCAGGTCGCCGAGCGCCTGCTTCATGACCTGCCCGCCCACTTCGGCGATCGAGGTAGTCAGCGGTATTTCCTTCGGGCATATTTCGACGCAGTTCTGTGCGTAGCCGCATTCCTGTATGCCGCCGTCGCCCATCAGCGCCGACAGTCGCTCGCGCTTCAGGGCGGCGCCGGTGGGATGCGTGTTGAACAACCGCACCTGCGAAATGGTCGCGGCGCCGACGAAGCCTGTGTCTTCATTGAACTGCGGGCAGGCCTCCATGCAGCAGCAGCACGAGATGCAGTTCGACAGCGGATAGGCTTGTTCCTGCGCCTCCATGGTGACGCGCGGGCCGGGGCCGAGGTCGTAGGTGCCATCGACCGGCACCCAAGCTTTTACTTTTTGCAGGTTCTCAAAAAGCACGCTGCGATCGACCGCGAGATCGCGCACGATGGGAAATTTTGATAACGGCTCGAGCTTGATCGGTTGCTCGAAATGGTCGAGCAGGGCAGAGCAGGCCATGCGAGCGCGCCCATTGATCAGCATGGCGCAGGAGCCGCAGATCTCTTCGAGACAATTCGAGTCGTAGGTGACAGGCGTGGTCTGCTTGCCGTCGCGGGTGACGGGATTGGCTGCGATCTCCATCAGCGCTGACGTGACATTCATGTTCGGCTTGTAGGGGATCTCGAACTCTTCCCACGACGCGCGGGCGTCGGGGGTGAGTTGGCGTTTGATCTTGATGAGGACGGATTTTGTGCTTGGCATTTAGCTCTTAGCCTTTGGCTTTTAGCTCGAAACTCGCTGTCATCCTGATCGATGCGAAGTACACATGGATTGTGTTGGCGCCAGCAAACTGCATAGGTCCTTCGCTGCGATCAGGATGACACGTATTTTTCTGATAACAAGCAATTGGGGTCATAGGGATTACCTCGCGCTTCAATACTTCCTCGGCCGAGGCGGAATCAGACTCGCATCCACCGGCTCGAATTCAAACTTCGGCTCATCCAGATCGGGCGCGAACGTCGCCTTCGTGGTCTTCATCCAGTTGACATCGTCGCGTTCTGGGAAATCTGGCTTGTAGTGCGAGCCGCGCGATTCGTTGCGCATGGCTGCTCCCTGTGCGATTACCCGCGACAATTGCAGCATGTTGTAGAGCTGGCGCGCGAAGGCGATTGTCGTATTCGCCCACTGCGAGCGATCGCTCAGATTAATTTTCTGGAAGCGCTGCAACAGGTCCACCAGTTTGGCGTCCGCTGCCTCACACTTCTTGTTGTAGCGGATGACGGTGCAGTTCTCGGTCATCAATGCGCCCAGTTCACGCCAAAGCAAAAATGGATTTTCGTTGCCGTCCGCTTTCATCAGGCCGGTATTGATTTCCTGCTGGCGTTTACGCTCTGCGTCGAAGTGTCCGTTAGCGGGAGCTGCTTGCAGGTTCTTCGCATACTGAACGGCATTCGGGCCGGCAACGAACCCTCCGAAGATGCATGACACTAGCGAATTGGCACCTAGCCGATTGGCGCCGTGGTATTGATATTCGGCTTCGCCTGCCGCGAAGATGCCGGGTATATTCGTCTGCTGTTTGTAATCGATCCACAGGCCGCCCATGGTGTAGTGCATGCCAGGAAAAATCTTCATGGGCGTGTCGCGCGGATCGTCGCCGACAAACTTCTCGTAGATTTCGAGAATGCCTTCCAGCTTACGATCGAGCGTCTTGCGGTCAATGTGGGTGAGATCGAGGTAGACCATCGGCTTGCCGTCGATGCCGAGATTGAGCTCGAAGACCACTTTGAAAATCGCGCGCGTGGCCACGTCACGCGGCACCAGGTTGCCGTATTTCGGATACCACTCCTCGAGAAAATACCAGCGCTCTTTCTCAGGAATGGATTTCGGATCACGCTTGTCGCCCTGCGTTTTTGGAACCCAGACGCGTCCGCCCTCGCCGCGCGCCGACTCCGACATCAGGCGCAGCTTGTCTTCTCCGGGGATGCAGGTAGGGTGCACCTGAATAAATTCTCCGTTCGCGTAGTAGGCGCCTTGCTGATAGAGCGCTGATTGCGCCGATCCCGTACACACCACGGAGTTGGTGGACTTGCCGAAGATGGCGCCACATCCACCGGTGGCGATAATGATTGCGTCGGCAGGAAAGGTTCGTACTTCCATCGAGCGCAGATCCATCGCGCAGATGCCGCGCGCGACGCGTTGTCCGTCGAGCACGGCGGAGAGAAATTCCCAATGCTCGTACTTTTTTACTTTGCCTTCAGATTCGTAGCGTCGAACCTGCTCGTCGAGCGCGTAAAGGAGTTGCTGGCCGGTAGTCGCTCCGGCAAATGCGGTGCGGTTATAAAGTGTTCCGCCGAAGCGTCGAAAATCTAACAGGCCCTCGGGCGTGCGATTGAAAGGGACGCCCATGCGGTCGAGCAAATCAATGATGCCCGGAGCCGCTTCGCACATGTCTTTGACGGGTGGCTGGTTGGCCAGGAAGTCGCCGCCGTAAATCGTATCGTCGAAATGCTTGTAGGTGGAGTCGCCTTCGCCTTTCAGATTCTTGGCGGCGTTGATGCCTCCTTGCGCGCAGACTGAATGCGAACGCTTCACCGGGACGATCGAGAAAAGATCAACTTCGCCGCCCATCTCGGCGATCTTGATGACGGCGGCAAGGCCGGCGAGGCCTCCGCCCACTACGATAATTGTTGGAACTGCCATGCTGTATAAGTCCGATCTTTGGTGAATATGATTCCGGGCTGCGCCCGTGCCGTGCCGCGACCTCGGCGGCTAAAGCCGCATCCAAAGTAATCCTGACACCGCAGCACTAAAGCGCTGCGCCACCCAAAAACAAACGCAACGCCGAATCTTCGCACGCTATTGTTGCGTCAATATCGCGTCGCAATATTTTCCGGCGCATTCGAATCCAGCGGTTGCTGCGGCGTTCTAAAAAATCCAACCATACTGAGGGCGCCGAGTAGAATCAACCCGAGAGCTAGCGCGGTGCAAAGATAACCAAAGCGTCGGCGTGCTCTTTCTCCGGTCGTGATTCCCCATTTTGCCGCGAACAGCCACAGGCCGTAGCTGAAGTGCCACGACGCGGCGATGATGCCGGTGCAGTAAAAGGCGACCATCCATGGGTTCTGAAATTCCGCTTGCACCTTGGCAAACGACTGCATAGGGTGCGTCGCCAAGTGCACCCCGGTGAAGCGCAGGTAATAAGTGTGCTGCACCATGTAGGCGAGCGCGATGATGCCTGTCCAGCGCTGCGAGCTATACAGCCAATTGCCGCTCCACGGATACGATGCAATATTCGTGTCACCCCGATACCAGATATATAGGCCGTAGAGCCCGTGATAGAGAATCGGAATCCATATAAAAAACAGCTCGAGGAGAAAGACGCCGGGCAGGCTGTTTAGAAATTCGACTTGCCTGCCGTAAGCGATAGGGCCTTTGAAGGCTTCGGAGTTCGAGATGAAGTGTTCTAGAAGGAAGGCCCCGATGGGAACGACGCCGCTAAGCGAATGCAGGCGGCGCAGCCAAAACGAAGTGCCCTGGCCGGCGCGCAGGGGGGCGACTCCTGGCTTGATATTCGGCCCTGAAGCTGGAACTGAAAGTGGAGCGACGGAATTGGCAGTTGATGCCACGTTGACTGCTCCTCACGGTCATGCAATGTGAAAACTAATTATTATCGAGTTCCGTGGGAAGATAAGTCAAGGCGAGCTGGAACCTTGAACCGCGGAGGTCGCAGAGTGCGCAAAGAAAAATTGCCGATCAAGGGCGAAGGTAGGCTCATCTACGCGCCCACTCCAGATTTGGCTTAGCAAATCTTCGGGCGCTCGGCGGTTAAATCTGTTGGCTGGTAGTTGCTCGGTACCACTCCAGGAAAGCGCGGAAGGCGGCGCCACGATGGCTGTAGCGCGACTTTTCTTGTGCATCTAACTCCGCGAAGGTCTTTCGAATTGCAGGGAAGTAGAACAGCGGATCGTATCCGAATCCGTTCGTACCTCGCGGCGCATCGAGGATGAGTCCTTCAGCTGTGCCGCGAAATGTTGCCAAAGTTTTTCCCTCGCGAGCGGCGGCGAGGACGCAGACGAATCGCGCCGTGCGCTTTTCATACAGAATATTTTTGAGTTCGCGCAGCACGCGCGCGTTGTTGGCTGCGTCATCGGTATTTTGCGAAGCATTGTTTTGCGAATGACGGGTAGCATAGCGCGCAGAGTAGACTCCCGGCGCTCCATTCAACGCATCAACCTCTAGGCCGGAATCGTCGGCTAGTACTACTTCTTCGCCCGGCGCTGCAAGACTGTAGGACTCGGCCTTCTTGCGGGCGTTGGCTTCAAAAGTCGCGCCATCTTCAACCACCTGCGGCAGGGAGGAAAAGTTTGGGAGGTTGGCGACTTCAATGTTTAAGGGCGCGGCCGCTCCAGCAAAATCGCGAAGCTTACCGGCGTTCGAAGTAGCCAATAGAATCAGGCGATCCATCACGCAAATCTTTCTCGCGTGCCCCCGCGCTTGGTCGTGATCCACACAATAACGAAAATGGCTGCGGTGATCAGCGACACGATGCCTCCGACAAGCCGGTCAATCGTTCGCCGGAAATAAATTTCCACATCGTTGTCTCCGGCAGCGATTGGAACAACAATTAGACCAGTGACGTCCGTCTTGAGGATCGCGACGGGTTGGCCATTTAGGACGACATCCCAGGCCGGGTAGCTGTAAAGACGCACGGTTAAATTTTTCGCGGCAGCGGCATGCACAGTGAAATGCTTTTCTGTTGGCCGCCACGCCATGATCTTAGCCCCAACCGGCGCGCCCGTTTCGTCGCTGACGCGAGGGAGAGTCTTGTTTAACTCGTAGGCGTCGGCTGCGGCGGGAACGTATTCGTCGGTGCCCTCATAGCCAGTACCGTCGGCCATGGCATCGCTCATCTCGCGAAAATCGGCGGCCTTGTCCCACCATGGAGGTTGAAAGTGATGTCCAGCAGCGATCAGTGCGGCCAGCAAAACTGCCGATGCCATCAGGCGCGGCATCCAGCGCTTGGATGCCATTGTGAGGAGTATGGCTAGAGCGGCGTTCATGCAGAGAAGCCAGCGGAATGGAAGTTGCATGAAGCGCAGCTTGGGCAAATGTTGCCACACAACATTGCTCACAGAAAGCATGAGAATCGCACAGCCGAGGCCCCATGCGGAATGGAGTACCCATGGCGTTCGACAGTTGGTCAGCGTTCGCCCGCGGCGGGAGAATCCGATGGCGAGTAGTAGAACGCCGATTTCGACAGTCGCAAGACTTGAGACCAGAAAATTGAAGTGATTGTGGTCGACATCGGCGAGCGTGGTGAAGAGGAAATTATCCTGCGGGCGAACTCCCGGCGACAACACCTGGGTCACGTCAATCCACTTCTGTTCGTAGATAGCCGGGATCAAGTAAAACGAGGCCAAGCCGGCTCCGAGAACGATTGCGATTCCAATTTGAATCAATCCCCGCCAGTGTATGCTGCGCGACTGTCGTTCCAGTCCCGCGCCGCCAGGTTCGCCAGTCGCGACCAAAAGCAATGCGAGTCCCGCAGCGGAATAATGAATCATCACTGCGGCGGGCGCATTCGTGAGCCATGCCGCCGCCAATACGAGACTCAACCACAGCGTGGGGTGAACGTGGGTGTCAGACTTCGGCGAGAAAACTCGCACCAGGCAAAGCACCAGCAGCGGCAACAGGACAGCGGATAGCAACTCGGCGTAGGCGCTTCGCCAGTAGACGATTAAAAGGTGATAGGGATTCAGCGCATAAAACACGCCAGCAAACAGCGCGTCCCGCGGTGATAGCCACTCACGGCCGAGACGATACATCGCCGCACCAGCGAGGGTGAGGACAATCCAGCAATACGCGCCCGGCACCATCTTCCAGGGCAGAATGGCGCCGAGCGCTGCGCCCAGCGTCCAGGAAGCGGGCGGGTAAAACAGGAAGCGCGCTTCGCCATATCCCCAGTGCGCGAGCGCTGCCCAACGTGGATAAATAATGCCGTATTTCCATTGGCCGAGCACTTCCATCCACGAAAAAACATGAAACTCGAAGTCGTGGCCGGAGGGACTGCCCCACCAGAGAAATGGAAGGATGACCGCGAAACAAGCGCCTGCAAGCGTCAACGCACGAGAGATCGAATTTCTGAGCAAATGGGAAGCCCTGTATCCTTTAGAGGCAGCGCTCGCCGCGAGACCGTCGCGAGCCTAGTCTCCACGGGAAGGGCAATTCTATTGCATGAGAAAAAATTCTCGGAAAATTAATCGCGAGGAAACGAAGAGTGGGCAACCAGAGTTAATCTGCGGGCAGGGACGTGAACCCTTTAGTCGGGGAACCGGGGGTGAATGCCAGAGGCGAGGTGTCGATCCAGTTCCCGGGTTTTAAATAATCAAGGTTAATGCTTTATTGGCTGACCGGCGCCGGAGTGCGCTGCTTGTGCAGTTCGGCGAGAAATTCTTCCTCTTCGAGCTTCGTGCCGGTGCGCAGCAATTCCAACAACGGATCCTCAACGTCGCTTTCCGGACCGCTCGCCTGATTCAGGTCGTCGGAGTTTGCGACCAGAGAACGCGGCGACGTTTCCAGATGCGGATCGGCGCCGGGCTGGCCGGTCAGAAATGCAATGAAGTCGCCCACACTCTTACGCTGCTCTTCGGTGCGAGCAGGGAATTCAATTCCCATGCCACGGCCGGGATGCATAACCCGCACCAAACCTTCGGTGTGAATTTCCATCCCCGCTGCTCGCAGGCAGAGGTCAACCGCTGAGGATTGAGGGAATGGCGATTCCGTCTGCACATAACAACCGCCCAGGCTAAGGTCGGTCAGTTTGCAGGGGCTGACCTCTCCCGGTTCTTCAGGCAAAGCCTCATGGGACCGTGCGTTGAGCCACTCGCCCATTCTCTCTCGCGTCGTGGCTTCAATGTCGATAAAGCGCAATCCCGTTTGACCATTGGCGGTGCTCCACGCAACTTCTGCCGAGCCTTCGATAGCGCCAACGCAGTCGGGCAGTTCAAAAGAGACGTGCACTAGGGTTGTCGATGGCAACGGCTTCGCAGCCAGCACATCCATGCCACCCATGCTCAGGTCGAGCAGGATGCCCTCGACCGGACTTCCACCTTCAATGTTCAATGAAATTGCCGCCTGAACCGCGATCCGCGCGGATTGCCGTCTTTCGCGGCGCAGCAGGGCGGTGGCAGCTCGAAAGGTATTCTGTGCCTGTTCGTAAACCACTGGCTTGGTCAGAATGAAGTGTGCACCGGCGCCGAGAATGGACCGTATCTTCGAAGCATCAGGTAGCAGCGCAATGGTCACCGGTGGATTGCGGTCAGGACCGGCGAGACCACGGCAGCCCTCAAGCATTTTCAAGGCCGCTTCTGTATCGTCGAAGTCGACGATTGCGAGATCGAAACGTTCCTCGGCCAGCCGCGAGAGAGCGACGTCGGCCGCGTTCGATCGATCAACGGCAACGCCATACTGCACCAGGACCTGAATCAACCTTTCCGCCGTCAGGTCATCTTTTGACATCAGGAGTGTCTGCAATATCATGACGCCTCGCGCTTCTGCGGTCTGCTTCTTACGGCCACCGCGGAGTCACGCTGCGCCCTGGCTTAGCTGCGGCAGGTGTGGATTGAGCGCTGGCTTTAGCCGCCATCGCGTTAGAGTTCTCGTCCTCGACTTCCGTCAGGACAGCGCTATCGTCTTCGGAGTCGGTTTCCGCGAGCAAGGGCGCGACTTCGCGAAGCTTCTCGGCTGCCTGCTGCAGCATCTCGATCTGCTTCCCCAGTTGTGCGTACTGCGCCTGCTTGCGGCGCAAAACCTCATGGATATCTTTCATACTTCCCCCTGCGGTGACTCTAGGTTTGTACTAACGTAAGGTCAACGCCAAAGCCATTTCTCACCATTACGGCAGTAACCGGGCAGAAGGGAACGACGTTCGGGAGGGATGGGATGCTACTGGAGGAGGGTTTGATATCGAGACTAGAGGAATACGAGAGCTGGGCGAACGCGACGACGGAGATATTCAAGGGATTAACTTGAAAATCAAAAGCCCCGCCTTGCGACGGGGCCATGAGTTGAGCGTTCTGGGCGAACCAAAACTTTAAGTTAGCGACCGATCAGTTTGCGACGGAACATTCCAGCGATACCAACCAGCCCCGTTCCAAGAAGACCCAAAGTTCCGGGTTCCGGCACGGCCAGCTGCGTGCTGCCCATGTTGATGTGTCCGATGCCCGCGGCCAGTTGGCCCTTGGAGCTATAGATCTCCTGGGTTGTAGTTCCGTTCACCATGCGACCGTTCCAAAGCGTACCGGAGATGTCGCCACTGAGTGTATAGAACACCTTCCCACCCTGCTGGCCGGTCATCGTCCAAGTGATCGGGCCGGTGAAGCTGCCAGAGAACAGCGAGCAACCTCCGCCGCAAGACGAGCCGGTTATGTTGCTTGCCCATTTGCCTTTGCCGATAACGTCAAAGGATGAGCCTGTCGATGAAAACGTTCCGCCCGTCGCAACGGAGCCACTCAGCAGAACGCCGGTGGTGTAGTTAACGGTGCCCAGGGACTGTCCCTTGGCAGACATGTAGCTGCCCCATTGAACCAGTTCCGATTGTGTCGAACTGATGGTGCTATAGCCGATTCCCCCAGGTGTGATGGAAATCGATCCGAACTCGTTAACGATCGTGATTCCATCCGCCCAAGCGGCCATCGGTAATGCCAATGCCAGTAATGCTAGGACTACCACTCGCCTCATGTTAAATTCCTCCCAATTTCCTTCGTTTCCCCGAATTTACCTTAGATTTTCTCCCCTAAGGTATAGGTCGCCTACATTGTTTGGTGCATTTGTCGTTCCAAAGCTGCCAATCTAGTTTCATCCTTATTTATCAATAACATAAAGCCATTTATCAGCTCTGCTCTTAGTTTCGGAATGCAAACTGATGCACACTTGGCCACAATTCACTTTCCTTGACGCCACCAGTCGTTTCGTCGCGCACTCGAGACACTGACTGCCAAGAATCAACCACTGGGGTTTGGAACCGGCAGGGGAGATCTCGCGTTAAAAAGAAAACCCTTAACGCTGAAGATCCGTTTCCAGAACCTAGCGCGACGTTGGTAACTAATCGCAAGGTTACCGATGGTAGCACAGGAGCTTCCTTTGGCAAGTGGCCCTTTCGTGCTATGCGCCATTCCCCAGGAGTGGAGTACCGAACCGCAGACCCTTGTCATATCGTTTGCGACTGAGCAGTTCCGGGGGAGGGCTGTTCGGGCGTCCCGAAATCTTTAGATCCGGGGCGCTTCTTATTTTTCCGAGATTTTCTTTCCGAATAGAGTTATGCCGGCTGCACAACCCTCCTAAAAACGGACTTCGATCGCCGTAGGGAACTATCTACCAGCGTCGTCGAACATCGACGTTATCTTTTCACTCTTACCCGAGGTCATGCTGTGATAGGCAGCGTCCAGAATAATCTGGTTTCGCCAGCCTTCCTCGCCCGGGGCTGCAAATTTTTCATCGCATTCCAACGCGGCCGCAAAGCCATCGACCTGACGGGCGTAGGCCATTTGATTCGAAACGGTCTCTTCGGCGATGCACTGGCCATCTCGCCGCAACTCTAACTTGACCGGCCGCTCGACATTAAGCGCATCGTCGGCCCGGATCATGCCCGGTTCCCCGACGATCTCCAGCGGCGTTCGATATTGAGCGCGCGTCGAAACCAGTACCGTGGCGAGCGTGCCGCGCTCAAATTCGAGCGTCACCGAGGCCGCCGCCTCCACATCGCCAGATTGTTCGTCAGACCGGCCCAAAGCACTCACCACCCGCGGCTCATCCTGGAGAATGTAGCGCAGAACGTCGATGCAGTGCACACCTACATCGGCGATTGGGCCGCCGCCGGCAAGCGCACGATTGTAGAGCCATTTGCGAGGATGGCCGGAGCCGGGATAGGAGAATTCTGCCCGGGCAAAGATCGGACGGCCAATGTCACCCGCCGCAACCCGCGCGCGAAACCGAGCTGTGCTTTCTTCAAAACGAAACACCTGGGCAACGCCGAGCAAAACGCCAGCCCGGCGCGCCGCTTCGACCATCTGGCGGCATTCGTCCGCATCCATACCCATGGGTTTTTCGCACAGAACCGGTTTGCCGGCTGCGACCGCAGTAAGCACATCCTGCAAATGGCATGCATTCGGAGTCGTGACCAGAACCGCGTCAACCTCGGGGCAGCGGCAAAGCTCTTCCGTAGAAGGGAAGACGTGCGGAATCGCGAAACGGGCCGCGGCTTCGCGGGCTTTATCAGCGTCGCGCCGCGACAGAGCAACCACCTTGCAGTTCTGAGCGAGGGAGAAACCCGACATCAGTCGCCGCACGGCGTGCAATCCAAATCCCGCGATGCCAAAACGAATCATTAAGAGTCAGTCCTCAGGTACTAGGTCTTAGGTCTCAGAAAAATCAGCAGCGGCATTTCATCTCTTCGTTTTTCCTAAGATCTTAAGACCTGAGGCCTACGACCTTTTCCCGCCGCAGTTCGGCCAGCAGCGCCGGATCAATATTGCCGCCACTGATCACAGCGACGTTGATCTGGGTGGCAGGCAACTCGGAGGCGTGGAAAAGAAAGCCAGCCGGAGCGACAGCCCCGCTCGGCTCAGGGACCGTCTGCCGGTTGGCGCTTAGCGCGCGCATGGTCTCGCGAATTTCGTCTTCCGTCACACTGACGATGTCATCGACATACGCGCTGATGTGTTCAAAATTGATGGCGCCGATGCTCTGGGTGCGCAGCCCGTCGGCCAGCGTCTCGGAAACTTGCTGCGCCGGGAACGATACAATGCGGCCAGCACGCAGGCTGGCTCGAGCATCGGCGGCCAACGCGGGCTCGGCGCCAATCACTTTAATCTTTGGATTGGTAAGCTTGATGGCCGCCGCAACGCCGCTGATCAACCCGCCTCCGCCGACCGGCACAATCACAGTTTCAACATTGGGCAAGTCTTCGAGGATTTCGAGGCCCACGGTTCCTTGGCCAGCGATGATCTTCTCGTCGTTATAAGGGGGCACGATCACATATCCATGCGCAGCTGCCAGCGCTTCGGCGCGCAGTCTCCGCTCCTCGCTGCCCGGCCCGACGATGACGATTTCAGCCCCCAGCGCGGCGGTAGCGTCGAGCTTGTTTTTCGGAGCATTCGATGGCATGACGATGATGGCTCTAACACCCAGCGCCCGCGCCGCGTAGGCCACGCCCTGCGCGTGATTTCCGCTGGAATAAGAAATCACTCCGCGCCGCCGCTCGTCTTCATTCAGAGACGCGATCTTGTTGTAGGCGCCGCGTAATTTGAAAGCACCGATGGGCTGCAGGTTTTCGAGCTTAAGGAAGAGCTTGCGATCGTCCTTCGCGCTTGTCCATTCGAAGAGCGGCGTGCGGACCGCGACGCCGTCAAGCAGAGTCCGGGCTTGCTGGATATCAACTAGGGTTACGATACCGGCTTTCTCCTCTGCGCCTCGGCCTCTTGGCGGTGAAACTTTTTATATCTCTAATATCACCGGCATAATCAGCGGCCGCCGCTGCGTCTGGCGCGAGATGTAGCGCTTCAAATCCGTCCGGATTTTCTCTTTGATTACGCCGTAGTCTGCTTTCTCTTCCGCGCTCGATGCATCGAGCGTCTCGACAACGATCTCCCGAATGCGATTGATCACGCCGTTTTCACCGGGCGCGAAACCGCGTGTCACAATTTCAGGCGATGTTTCGACTCGCCCAGTGAGCTTGTTGATGGCGATGATTGGCATCACGAAGCCGTCTTCGCTGAGGTGGCGCCGGTCTTTTATCACCAGATCTTCGACAACGTCAGCGCGCGATCCGGAATCGATGCAGACACGGCCAACGTTGACGCGTCCCGCTTTACGCGCGCCGAGTTCGTCGATCTCTAGCACGTCTCCACTTTCGATCAGCATCACGCTTCCGACCGACCCGTGCATCGACCCGGCCAGTTCGGCATGCAATTTGAGCTGCCGGTATTCGCCGTGAATGGGCACGAAGTATTTAGGCCGTACGAGATTGATGATGAGTTTCAATTCTTCCTAGCTGGCGTGTCCGCTGACGTGGATCGGCGGATACGAGCCATCGTCATAGATGACGAAGGCTTCGCGGCGGAAGAGGTGATCCACCATGCGGTAGATAGCTTTTTCGTTGCCCGGAATAATGCGCGACGACAGCACCACGGTGTCGCCTTTTTCGATTTTGGCGTGCTTATGATTATCGACCGCGGCGCGCGACAGCGCCGACATCGGTTCGCCCTGCGTGCCGCTGATGAGCACACAAACTTTTTCCGGCGGAAAGTTTTTCATCTCGCCGGGGTGAATCATCATCCCTTCGGGAATCTGCACATAACCCAGGTCTTCAGCGATCTCGGAAGAATTCTCCATCGACCGCCCGATGAAACAAATCTTGCGCCCATGCTCGCGTGCCATGTCGACTGTCAGCTTGATGCGATGAATCGACGACGAAAAGCAGGAGACGAACAGGCGCCGCTTGGTGCGGACAAACACCTCTTCAAATTTGCGCCGCACCGCTCGTTCGCTCGGCGTGTAGCCCTTGCGCTCTACATTGGTGGAATCCTGCAAGAGGGCGAGCACTCCTTCTTTGCCATACTCCGCGAATCCGTGCAGATCAAAAAGACGATTGTCGGTGGGCGTGGGATCGACTTTGAAGTCGCCGGTGTGCAGCACCACTCCGAGCGGCGTGTGAATGGCGAGCGCCACACAATCGACCAGGCTATGCGTAACCTGCAGCGGATGAATCGTGAACGGGCCAACCTTGAAGCGCTCCCCGGGCCGGATCTCGTGCAGGTCAGAGTCATCGAGAAGCTGATGCTCGTCGAGCTTGTCTTCAACGTAAGCCAGCGTGAATTCCGTGCCCCAGACAGGAACGTTCAGTTCGCTGAGAATCCAGGGCAGCGCGCCGATATGGTCTTCGTGGCCATGCGTGAGAATGATGCCGCGGACATGCTTGCGATTTTCGAGGAGGTAGGAGATGTCGGGCACGACGATGTCAACGCCCAACAACTCCGCTTCCGGAAACATGAGTCCGGCGTCAACTACGACGATGTCATCGCCGTAGCGGATGGCCATGCAGTTCATACCGAACTCGCCTATCCCGCCCAGCGGCACTATATGGAGTTTTCCGATTGCCATTCTTAAGGTCGATGCTAGCACAGCGGTTGTCGTTGGAGGCAGGGCGCCCGTCGGTTAACCGCGAAATCCGAATCAAAAACAATATGAAGGTGTCGAACTTTCGAAGGCAAGCGAGCTTTCCACTCTTCCACTCGCGATCCTTAGCGCTCTTCGTGGTTAAAGAACTCCACTGATAAACTCATAATGGATATGGCCGCCGACAATAAAGATGAGAAACAATCGTGGCTGCGCCGCCGCGTGGAAGGCGCGATCCGCGGCGGCCTGACTCGCGCCTACGAGACCATCAAAGTCGATCCGGGACGCTTCCTGATGCAGCTACGCGTTGCCCACGGCTTGCCGCTCGCCACTTTTCATGGCGTCTACACGCTTCCTGTCGAACGCCTCGACGATGTGGCGGAGTCAGTGATCCGCGGGGGCATGAAGCTGGCGGCGGCCGAGGGAGCGGGTTTCGGCCTCGGCGGCATCCTCACCATCGTCCCCGACCTCGGCATCCTCTCGGCCATCACCATGCGCACGATTCAGAAGCTCAGCTTGATTTACGGATTTGAGTTGAACACTGACGACGAAATTGCCGAGCTTTGGATTGCCGCCGCCAGCGCCGCTGGTGTCGACATCAGCCGGGAATTGCTGGAAAAAGAAGTGGTCAATCGCTTCGTGCCGCGAGTCATCCAGCGTATCGCAGCTAAAGTGGGCGCCGAAGTTACAGAGAAGTGGATGGGACGCCTGATTCCTTTTGCCAGCTCAGCCATCGGATGCGCGCTGAACTATTACTTCGTGCGGGCCTGGGGACGCCGGGCACGCACGCATTTCCGCAAGAAGCACCTCGAAGCGCGAGCTCGTTTTGCGGCCGAACAGGCGCAGCTATCAAGCGCACCTTCGCAGATTTTGCCGTCGTGAGCGGGTCTAGATAAGCCATTGCTCCGTTTCACGATCATTCCTAGGGCAGGCGCTGCAAATGTAGAACTTGCCGGAGATTGCTAGGTTTCTTACCGCAACCAATCTTCCAATTCAATTCCACGCTCCGTCTTGTCGTCGCGATATTTCACTATGACGGGCGTGTAGAGGGAAAGATTCCATTCATCGGATTTGCCGTTACCCTTCTTCCGCACGCGAACCGGGGACGACGACCGCGTTTTCTGGGACTTCCAACGGTTGCTCCGCCGATGCCCTATAGATTTCGCCGCGCACCAGATCATAAAGCGGCGTCGATCGCGTCAAAATCGTTCCCGCTCCCAACACTGCGCGGGCGCGGACCAGCGTGCCTTCATAGACTCCGCAATTGCCGCCGATCAACACGTCGTCTTCAACAACCACTGGCGCGGCGTTGATCGGTTCGAGTACGCCCCCGACCTGAGCGGCGGCGCTCAGGTGCACGCGCTTGCCGATCTGCGCACACGAGCCGACCAGCGCGTGCGAATCGATCATCGAGCCTTCGTCCACATAAGCGCCAACGTTGATGAACATGGGAGGCATGCAGATCACCGATGGCGCAACATAAGCGCCTTCGCGAATCGAAGACCCTCCCGGAACCAGGCGAATGCGATCGGCGAGAGTGAGCCGGCGGGCAGGGAAGGTGTCTTTATCGACAAAGGAGAGCACGTCGCCATCCGGCATTTCGGTGAGTTCACCAAGGCGAAAGCCCAGCAGGATGCCTTGTTTCACCCAGGCGTTGACGACCCAGCGTGTGTCGATTTTCTCGGCAGCGCGGATGTCGCCGCGAGTCAAAGCGGCGCGGAAGTCGAAAAAAATACGGCGCGCATCGCGCGGGTCACCAATAGTCTCAACCGCAGACAGTTGATCGATAGCTGACTTCAAAGCAGCGCTAGCTTCTGGCATAGGAAGGTCGGGGACCTATTCAACGGACTGATCGAGACAAAACTGAAAGCTGATAGCTGACGGCTGAGAGCTGCGTCACGCTACGCACTTGCATTCGCTGCGGATCAGCACTCCGGGCATCTGATGGGTTGCCTCGCGCGCCTCGGCGATATTGCTGTATGGTCCATGCCAGCGCGAATGATTGGGATCGTGCCCACTGGGGCGCCCTTTGCCGGAACTGCATTGCCCGCAAGATGCGCGATGCAGCATCGCCTTGTGCGGACCCGCCGCCCAATTTTCGTAAACATAGAATTCCGTAGCCGCCGCAGGAGGAGCCGCTGGGCGCGCGATTACTCCGGCGTCGGTAGCGATCTTTTGCAACTTCGAACGCGTATCGCGGCGCATCGGAAGCAAGGGCAGACGATATACCTCTTCGATCTTACCCATCATCGAGAGCACAGCCTTCACCGGCAGCGGACTCGACTCGATGAAGTTCGCCATCATCAGTGGAAGATACTTGCGATGAAGCGTGCGCGCCGCGGGCCAGTCGTTGTTGAGAGCGGCGCGCGTCATCTCCGCCATCTCGCGCGGAATTTCGTTGGACGCAACCGAGATCACACCCACCCCGCCGAGCGCAATCACGGGCAAAGTGACAGCGTCATCGCCGGATAACACAATGAAGTGCTCCGGCACCACGTTCAGTACTTCAGCAATTTGTGTCATATTACCGCTGGCTTCTTTCACTCCGGCGATATTCGGAACTTCGCAGAGCCGCGCCAGCGTTGCCGGTTCAAGGTTGGCGGAAGTTCGCCCCGGCACGTTATATAGGATGATCGGCTTGTCCACTGCTTCGGCGATGGCGCGGAAGTGCCTGTATTGGCCCTCCTGCGTGGGCTTGTTGTAGTAGGGCGAAGCGGTAAGGATAGCGTCGACGCCTGCGTGGGCAGCGACTTCTTTCGCCTTGGTAACTGCGTCCTGCGTAGAGTTAGAAGTCGCGCCGGCAACGATCGGCACTCGTCCAGCCGCGACCTCGATAGTCACATCAATGACGCGCAGCCACTCGTCATGATTGAGCGTAGGCGTCTCGCCTGTCGTGCCGCAGGGAACCAGAAAATCTATGCCCGATTCCACCTGCCATGCGACCAGATTTCGCAGCGCATTGTCGTCAACCGACCCGTCCTGGGAGAACGGCGTGACCAGAGCCGTACCACAGCCTTGCAATTTCATAGTTAAAGAATAACGCTAATTGCAGGCGCTTGCATGTAGCGGCCTACAGCTCGCGCCAGACATTGCGGAACTCGTAGAATCCGGTTTTCCCTGCCAGCCATTCCGCCGCGCGTACCGCGCCTTCTGCGAATCCCTGGCGGGATTTGGCATCATGGCAGAGATAAATACGATCGCCGGCAGAATTGAAGACCAACTCGTGCAAGCCAACCGCGTCGCCTTCGCGGAAGGAGACGATCTCGACCTCCTGCCCTCCTGCATCGAGGACAATTTTTTGGATCGTGAGCGCGGTGCCTGAGGGAGCGTCTTTCTTCTGCGCGTGATGACGCTCGAAAATCTGACCCGAGTAATCGTATTTGAGGGCGCATCCTGCGGTTGCAGCAATCTCGAAGAAGAGATTCACGCCGATGGAAAAATTCGGTCCATAGAGGAAGCCAGTTTTGGCCGAGAGAACCATCTCGCGCAGGCGAGGTATCTGGTCATACCAGCCAGTGGTTCCCACGACAAGATTTTTGTTTGCCCGTATGCAGGCTTCGGCATTGGCGACGGCCGCCGCGGGTGTAGTGAAATCGATCACAGCATCGATCCCGGCGAGCGTGTCGGCTGTAAGGGCTTGGCAGCTGGAGTTTTCAGCGGACGAGAGAACGCGCACATGATGGCGGCGCGCGTGCGCGACTTCCGCGACCAGCGATCCTGTCTTGCCGCGACCGAGAATTAGGAGATTCATGCTGAAGCCTTTCACCGCGGAGACGCAGAGGCCGGAGAGAAAATCTGGATCACAAATATTTAGCCCGCTCTTGTCTTTGTCCGCGACCTCGGCGTCTCGGCGGTGAAACAAACAATTCTACGCAAACACTTCCGGATCTACTTCCGCAAAAAATGCGTGATGCAAACGCCGCACAACCTCGGCCGCGTCGTCTTCCTCAATCACGAAGGTCAAATTAATTTCCGATGCGCCCTGCGAGATCATGCGAATCTTTACGTTCTCAAGGATGCCGAATACCTTGGCTGCGATTCCGGGAGTCTCGCGCAAATTTTCGCCAACCAGACAGACAATCGCCTTCCGTCCTTCATATTTCACATCCGCGATTTTTGCCAGATCTGCGGCCAGCGCCGGAATTGCTTCATTCGTTTCGGCCGTCACTGATACGCTCACTTCGGAGGTCGAAACTACATCGACAGCCACGTTATGCTGATCGAAGGCTTCGAAAATCGATTTCAAATATCCATGTACCAGCAGGCGCCGCGGCGATGCAACCTCGACCAGCGTGATTTTCTTCTTGAGCGCGATGGCCTTGAAAATATTCGAGCAGCGCGGAGCACGCGCGGTGATCTTCGTGCCTTCGCAGGTCGGGTTCATGGAATTCAAAACAAACACAGGGATATTTTGCTGGACCGCAGGCAAGACGGTTGCAGGATGGAGAACTTTGGCGCCAAAGTAGGCCAGCTCCGCCGCTTCGTCAAAGCTGATAACTTTGATGCGCCGAGCATCCTTACAAAGGCGCGGGTCGGTGGTCATCATACCGTCGACGTCGGTCCATATCTCGATGCGCTCGGCATTGAGTGCCGCGCCAAAAATCGCGGCGGAGAAATCCGATCCTCCCCGTCCGATCGTTGTGGTTATGCCGCTGCGATTCGAGCCGATGAACCCGCCCATCACCGCAACCTTGCCGGATTCGACCAAGGGCTGCACTCGTTTGTGCAGGCGGTCATTCGTTTCATCGAACTGCGGAACCGCCCGCGTATAGCTGCTGTCGGTAAGCAGGCACTGGCGCGAGTCGACGTGCACCCCGGGCAATCCGCGGGCGACGAAGGCGGCAGCGACGATCTTGCTGGAGAGCACCTCTCCGAACGAAGCGACGTAATCGTACGTGCGCGGAGTGATTTCACCGACCGCGCCAATGCCGCGCAGCAATTCGTCGAGGTCTTCGAAGTCGGCGCCAAGGTCACCGTGAAATTCCGTGAACAGCGCGGTGCCGAGCAACTCGCCGGCGGTGTCATAATGCCGCTCGCGCAGAGTGCGGGCCATTTTGAGGGCAGTTTTGCGATCGCCGCTTCCCGCAGCTTTTCCCATGGCCAGCAGGGAATCGGTGACCTTCGCCATGGCGCTTACGACGACGACAGGGCGGTCCGCCAGGCGTCCTTGCACGATCTGCGCCACGCGATCGATTGCCTTCGCGTCCTGTACGGAGGTCCCGCCGAACTTCATTACGATCATGGGCGGGTGATCTCCCTGCAAAGATTAGCGGAAACTGGTTTCACCCGAGATATCCCTTCGCTTTGAGCCATTCCGCATTGAGTAGGGCCGCACCGGCCGCGCCCCGAATTGTGTTGTGCGATAGCACGGTGAATTTCCAATCCAGAACGTTGCACTTGCGCAGGCGCCCGACTGCGGTGGTCATGCCGGCGCCGAGGTCAACGTCAAAGCGCGGCTGCGGGCGATCTGGCGCAGTCATATAAATCACTGGCTGTTCGGGAGCGCTTGGCAGGCGCAGTTGCTGCGGTTCGGCGCGAAAATTATTCCACGCGGCAATGATTTCTTGCGCGGTGGCTTTCTTCTTGAAGCGTACGGCGACGGACTCCGTATGACCGTCTTCCACCGCGACGCGATTGCACTGCGCGCTCATGGCAAAAGGAGCCGGTTCGATCTGCGCTCCCTTTAAAACGCCGAGAAGCTTCCGCGTCTCCTCTTCCATCTTTTCTTCTTCGTTCGCGATGTAGGGAATCACGTTGCCTAGAATGTCGAGCGAAGCTACACCCGGATAACCTGCGCCGCTTACGGCTTGCATTGTTACTGCCGTCACGGCGTCAAGCGTAAACGCGCGATGCAAGGGAGCTAGCGCTAGCACCAATCCCATCGCCGAGCAGTTGGAATTGGTGACGACGAAGCCACCCGATTTTGAGCGCCACGATTGTTTATCAATCAAGCGAATGTGATCGCCGTTGACCTCCGGGATCACCAGCGGAACGTCAGACTGCATGCGCAGGGCGCTTGAGTTCGAAACCACCGCGCAACCAGCGTCGGCAAACTGTGGTTCGAGTTCGCGGGCGATCGAGGCATCGAGCGCGGCGAAAATAATCTTTGGCGCACCATCAGGCTTGGCCGGCGAAATCGTCATTTTTGCCACGTTGGCGGGAATCGCGGTTTTCAAACGCCAGCGCGCCGCCTCCGCATAAGGCCGTCCCTCGGAGCGATCGGACGCCGCCAGCCACGACACTTCAAACCACGGATGATGCTCGAGCATTTGGATAAATCTCTGCCCGACGATGCCCGTGGCACCGAGAATTCCTACAGAAAGTTTGGTGGACATGGTGAACTGTAATTTTATACTAGCGAGTTTTTCAACCGGAGTGCCAAGTAATGGAAGTAGGGTTAGAAAGATGCGTTGCTGGCTAACTTCGACCTTTGCCCAGCTCTTGCGGGAAAGAATATTCGTTGAGCGGACCGAACTTTCTTTTTTCCGCGTAGATGCGCCAGCGCCTCCACACAATGCGCAAACTGGCCATGACGGGGATGGAGAGATAGACGCCAAGGATTCCCGCAATCTCGCCGCCTGCGAGAATGCCGAATAACGCGGCCAGCGGATGCAGTTCAACGCTCACTCCCATAACGCGCGGAGAAATTACGTAGTCCTGGATCAAGCGCCAGGCCAGCAAAAACAGCAGCAGGAACGCCCAGTGCGAATATCCCGCCAGAACCGCGACGACCATCATTGTCGTCCCCGCCAGCAACGGGCCCGCCAGCGGAACAAACTCGAGGGCGCCACCCGCCGTGCCGAGCATCAAGGCATAGGGCACGCGCATCAAGCCCAGAAACGACACATAGGCCAGCAGCGAGAATGCCGCCAGCGTCAATTGCGCGCGAATGAATTGCGCGAGCATCTGATTCAGATCCTGAAACACATCCTGCAAGAACTCACGCTGCGTGCGCGATTGCACCAGAGCGAGCAAGACTTCATGAAAGTTGCCGCCGTCACGCAGAAAGAAAATAGCCAGAATGGGTACGAGAAAAAGCACCCACACTTGCTGCGCTCCTTCCGCCGCGCGAATGCCCATGCGTTGCGCCAGTGCTGCCAAATCTCCCCGGCGACTAATCAGGAAATCGCGTATGCGTTTCTGGGTCGCGTTGCTCCAGCCGTGCTCGTTCCCGATCCGTTCCGCAAGCTGATCGATTTGGCCTGAGAGTTGGCCCGTGCTCGCTTTGTCCATAAGCCCTGGCAGCGACTCGCCCAAGTGCGAGCTTTGTCGAGCAATTCTCGGGCCTACCAAAAGACCGAACACCGCCACGCCCACCACCAGCAGCGAATAAATGATTGCGATAGCCCACACCCGGCTGCGAACCAGTTTTTCCAACCGTCCCACGGCGGGATTAATCAGGTAGGCGAAAAAAATGGCGAAGAGAAAGACAATGAGCGTCCGCCGCGCGGCATAGAGAAAGCCCAACCCCAGGGCGAACAACAACGCCGTCAGCAATACTCGCGAGGTCCGTGAATCGAGAATCGTCAAGGAATTATTTCAACCGGTCTGGCCGATACGCGAACGTCTCTCAGTTTTTCAGCGTCTACCACTATCGTACATCCCGGAATCGCTCGCCATCCAATTCCGGAAGGGGCCGACCGTCGATTAGCAGGGAACTGCCCAGCTAATCGCGTAGCACTTCCGTATTCTCGCCGATGATCGTCATTCGCATCACTTTGAATTGATCGTCGAGCCAGAGCTGCCACGTTCCTGACTCATTCTTGAGTTCGAGTTTGAGCAGATCCTGCGGGCCGCTTTTCAGGTTGACTTTTTCACGACCCAGAAATTCGACGCTCACGACCGCCGAGGCATGTTGGTGCGGATTCAACGTCCCCATTTGCGCCCGCTGCTTTAGGGGGCATTGCACTTGGCCCCTGTCCTGTTTGCAGGCTGATGCCAGATATCTCCAGGCCAGCACCTCGCGATGGATGAAGAAATAGTCGTCGAGAATCATGGTCGACGGCGGCAACAGGTAGGGCTGTTCGTGCTCTTTATCCCCCACTCCGCTACTCCACTTCTGATTCAGAAAATCTTCGTTCGGCAGTACTACCGATTGCGCCTGCTCCGGGCTCAATTCCTTCCACTCATAACGGTGCATATCGCCTGAGGCGGTCAGGTGTAGCTCCGACGTTTGCACGTCGGGCGGAGTATGCTCTGTCTTGAACTCAGATTGGATTACGCTGCCAGCGTTCGTCTGATAAATCGAAAACGTCTCTGTTCCTACCCGATGGCCATTTTGGAAGACGCTGAAAGAGCCGGAGTCGACGTTCTTCCCCTCGTGCTCCTTCTCCTTATCTTTATCCCTTGGGATTGGCGCAGCACTAGCCAGCGCGCTTAGGGCTGCGATCGACCCGACCAGCGCGATGATGATGACGACGACGAAAACGAGCAGCCGACCGTACGACTTCACGATATTTCTCCTGATTCAGAGTTAGCGGAAGGGATTTGAGACGAGCCGGCGTCAACGGTCCTCCCCCAAGATTGCAACTTACGCTCGATCTCGTCGCAAAGGGAGGCTGGATCCTTGCCCGTGGTTACAACGGTAACCGTGGCCTGACGATAAAACGGCAGGCGATGTTGGTAGAGCCGCGCAAATTCGATGCGATCCCTTCGCAAAGGGCGGTCCTGGGCATGCTCCACGCATCGGTGCCACAGTTCGTCCAGAGGAGCTTCCAGAAACACAGATCGCCAGGACTGCAGCAGCACGCGATTCTCCGGCTGCGCGAACGTCCCGCCCCCGAGCGCAATTACAGTATCGCAGGCGAGCGATTCGGTAAGATCGCGCAACGCATTGGTTTCAGCCAACCGAAATCCGTGCTTACCCCGGTCGCGAAAAAGGTCTGGAATCGTATGTCCCTCGCGGATCTCGATTCTCGAATCCAAGTCGACGAAATCCCAGCGCAGCCGCCGCGCCAACTCCTTGCCTACGCTGCTTTTGCCCGATCCCATGAATCCCACCAGAAACACTGCGCGCGCCGTCATGGAGCTCCCGGGCAGATTTGAGATAAGGCGGATGCCCGGAATGATCGTGTCAACCCAGGGCTCAGGCTTATCTCCGATTAAATTTTCTTGATTCAGCGTTTTTCAGCGCTGCTTGAGGCGGATTTTACCACTGAAAGAGCGCAGCACGACCTCCGATGCTGCCTCGCCGGAGGTGCCGACAAAGGAACGTCCCACTTCCTCGGAAAAGCGGGAGTGCTTCTTCTGGAGGGGGAAATCATGTTGCACCCGGCCGAGCACGGAGTGGGCTCTAAAACCGGCAGACACATCCACCGGAACCAACGCCTCGATATCGCCGCTATGGGTCGCAAACCTGTAGTCGCCGGCGGAGCCGAAGTCGCCATCATAGAAAATCTTGCCGCTAGTCGTATTCACCTGCACCAGAGGGCCGGTAACCGATTTCAAATGGACATCACCGCTGATCGAGGCAAGTTCCACGTGCCCGTTGCGAACTTCGGTTAGCGTGATTGCGCCACGCATCGTCCGCACATGCACGTGCCCGTTCTCAACATTGCGGATATTGACCACCGCATCCGCGCCTTCGAGAGTCAAGTCTCCGTGCAGGCGCTCGACCGATAGCGGGCCAGTCGAAGAGTGTAAATTCAAAGTCGCGTCCGCCGGAATAACCAGCTCATAATCCACTTGGCCGGTGGGCTCGCCCGCGTCCTGTAACAGGTGCGAGGCGATTTCGATGCGATTGCCAGTTTGCTGCTGGTCGACCTCGACATTGCCCGATTTAAGAGTGGCTGTCACCACCACGGCGTTGTCGCTGCCCGCCCGCACTGAGATCGCACCGTACTGCGTATCCACCGAAATATTCGCATGCGGGCCGACCGTGTAGCGATATTCCTTGATGTTCCCGGCCAGAGCCGCCGTCGACACGCACGTGACCAGCGCCAGGGCTACTGCCCTCACACGTTGAGAGCTAACTGGCTGAAGAATCGCCCTCTGCAGACTCGCCATAAAACTGCCGCCCCTGTGCGGCCGGGAACTCCGGTCCGCCCTTCCCCTATTGAATACGATCTAACGCAATCTGATAAAGAAGTGCTTTTTGCTGATACGCATCCATCAAATGTTGCCGCGCATCCGCATCCCCCGGATTTTGATCCAGGTAGGCCTGCGATTCGCGAATATCTGCATTCACCGCGCGCAACTGGCTTTCATAGGTCGCCCGCATCGACGGAGCAAAAGTCGATACCTCGCTCAGAAACTGCTGATCGTCGGAACTGGTCCCCAGTTCGAGCACAGGTTTTTCGGTGGAAGGTTGCGCGACAGAAGCTATTTCGTCTTTGCTCGGCGCCTGAGACGACTTGGGCTGGCCAGTTGACGCTGGTACCGAAGTCGTTGAGGCGGTTGTCGCCGAAGATGGCATCGTCGACGAGGGCGCAGTCGCGGAAGTGTCAGAAGCGCCGGTCGCTGCGGGGGGCGCCGGAGATTGGACTAGTGCTATCTGCGGAGCGGGCTTGTGATTGACTACATAAGATCCCGCCGCTACCAATGCGGCTGCAATCGGCGCAAGCCACCACGCGCTCCAGCGCTTGGGTTGGGATCTCGGAACAAGCCTGGGACGAGCGGGAGTGGCCTCGAATTCGCGAGTGTATGATCGGTCGCCGGTAGAGTCGCGAATCACGCCTTCGGCGCGCAATTGCGCGGCAATCTGCGCCCACACGTGCGGCCCGGGCTCTTCGTTGGCCGCCAGCCGCGGAGCCACGCTAGCGATCAGATCCAGGTCCGACATCAACCCCGAGCACTCCGGGCACGACCTTACATGATCATCAAATTCATTGTGAAACGCACTATCCGGAGCGCCGTCCAGCATCTCCGGCAGAACTCGCCGTACATCGGAACACGTCATAGCAACTCTCTCCCAAACACTGCTACTACCACCTCAGCCTGTCTTGGCCTTTTCGGCTCTCATGAACTTCAGAAAATCCCGCAGCTTTAAGCGTGCCTTATGCAGCTGCGACTTGCTATTGCCAATCGAGCATCCCACGATTTCTGCAATCTCGTTGTGCTCGAAACCTTCAATATCATGCAACACAAAAACCGTTTTATACCCGGGCGGCAGTTTGTCAATGGCCCGTTGCAGTTGCAGCCGATCGATCGACCCGGTCAGCTTGACATCCTGCGTGCCAAACTCTTTCCTCGGAGCCTCGTCGTCCGCTTCTAGCGTCTCTTCGAGAGACACCACCGGCAGTCTCTTTTTGCGTAGCTGCATCAGGACGACATTGACCGTCATGCGATGCAACCAGGTCGAGAAGGCCGACTCGCCGCGAAACGTTCCGATCTTGCGAAAGAGCTGAAGAAATGCTTCCTGGGCCAGATCTTCGGCCTGCGCGGGATTGGAGACCATGCGCAAACATAGGGAATACACACGTCGTTTGTGCAGGTGATACAGGACTTCGAAAGCGCCTTCCTGGCCCTGTTTAGCCTGCTCAATCGCTTCTGCTTCAGTGATGCGTTGCTTCTGGTCGGTCAAGTCGCCTTTTCCGGCCGCTACCCGTTCAGATGCGGCTTCGAACTCTTTTCGTTGTACAAATTTGCCGAGCCAGTCGCGGAAGCGATCTCGACCATTCTTTAGTCGAAAGAATACCAAAAACTGTAGCCTATTGGATGATCTCAACTGCCAAAACGCCAAACTAATAAGCTGGGGAGATCACTTTCGTAACCCATGTGTGGAGCGGACACTCCTGTCCGCTTGTCTAAAGTCAAGCAACCGATGCAAGCGTGCAGGAGTGCTCCACACTAGCCCTTCGCTGTGATCGTCTCCAGCCCGTGGCCATGCGGACCGGTTTCCCGAATCCGCAAAAGGATCGCAAATGCCAGTCCTACAAATCCTAGGACCGAGAAGATCCACATCCCCAAGCCGTAGCCAGTGGGATTATCTAACCCGGCGTGAGTATAGTCGTTCGCCTTCCCGATCAGCAGGTTCAAAATGAAAAAGCCGATCTGCTGAATCAGCGTCATCAAGGCGTACGCGGTACCCAACCGATTCTGATCGACGATATAAGCTACCGAAGGCCACATCACCGCTGGAATCAGCGAGAAGGCGATACCCATCATGCAGACAGGCACATAGAGCGAAATGTTCGTGTAGCCCATCATTAAATAAACGGGCATCAGCAGAATCGACCCGAACATCATCAGAAACGCCCGCTTACCAATCTTGTCCGCCAGCAATCCGAAAAGTGGCGTAGCGATCATCGCCGAGAGGGGCAGCAGGCTGTTGAAGAATCCGGCCCGCTCGTGTGCCAATACCCGCATTGCGTCAGAGGCGGTAACGCCGCCGTGGGCTGCCAGAATCTTATTGGTGAAGAAGTCGATGGCGAATGTGCGGAACGGAAAAATGGCCGAGTAAAAAGTAAAGCAGAGCCCGACGACGAGCCAATACGACGGATTGAATCGGAAAATTTGCCCAAACTCCAGTTTGTCGATCGAACCCGCCTGACCCAGTTCGTAGCGCCCCTCTGCACGGCTTTCGAGTATCCAGTAAACAATCGAGCAGACGACCGCCAGCACTCCGGCGCCGACCGCGATCAAAAGCGGTCCTTGCCAGCTAGGTTCGCCATTCGGCCCCTGAGGATAGAAGGCCCGGTTTGCCCAGGTGGGAGAGTTATCGGCTGCCACCGATGCAAGTCGTGAAATCGTGAGATTGATCCCGAAGGCAAAGCTCAGCTCTTTCCCCTTAAACCACTTGGCGAGCACAGTCGTTGCCGCTACGATCATGGATTCGGCACCGAGGCCGAGCACCGTCCGCCCCGCGATCATCACATCAGGCCGTCCGCGTGAAGCCGTCAACACAGCGCCCAACAGGCAAATTCCGGCAAAAACCGTCATCGCCTTCTTGGTGCCGATCCGGTCGATGACAATGCCGCCGATCAGCAAGGTCGCAACGGCCGCCACGCTATACGAAGAATTCAGCCATCCAAATGCCGTCGCGGAAAAGCCCAGTTTGTCGATGAAAATTCGTTCGAGGGGATTGATGCTATCGTAGATGTAGTAATTCCCGCCTATCGCCACCGCGACAAACAACAGCACCATCCAGCGATAAAGACGAGAAGGTTCCGGTCGGGCAATCTCAGCCATGAATAGACGCATCCTCGGCGCGTACGGGCGCCCGCATGATATGTGTGGAGATGATCAACCGCACGAAGATAGCAGATTGTCTTGCGAGTTGCCGAGTTGTTAGGCGGGAATAAAAAAGCTCCCGATCGCCAACAATTCGCGACCGAGAGCCGGTTACATAATACTGAAGATCGACAAACTGAGGACTGCTAGCTCAAACCTGTTTTAAATCTTCTCCGTCTTGTCGTCGTACTTGACCATGCCGTTCTTGTCATTCTGCCGCTTCACATCATCATTGTTATAGACGCGGCCGGCCTTTTTGACTCCGCTCACTTCAGCGGAAGGATCGATCGGCCCATTGATATACGACCAATCCACGCGAGCTTCTTCAGATGCACGCTCGCCACGATCTTCACGCGAACGATCCTCTCGCGGATGCATTTCACGCACACGCTCTTCGCGAGCACGCGCTTCGAACGGATGCTCGTTACGAAACTGTTCCGCGCGCATATGCTCCTCGATCACTCCATCATGCATCGGACCGTGCATGATGCGCCCTTCGCGTCCAACCGTCTCCGGCCACAAGCGGATCTCGGGGGTGATGATCGGCGCGTCGCCGCCCTGGTACCACACGGCCACGGTGTATTCCGAACTCGTCGATCCCTGGATCTGCGAAAGGGTCGAGTTGGTCGCACCCGCGATCAATCCCGTGGTGGCGTTTCTCGCTCCGACCGGGTTCGGCGAAAACGTCTGGAGGGATGCCTCCGGCGTGGTCAGACGCGGAATAAACGGTCCGCAACCGTAAAAGCAATTGCCGGGGTAAGGAATGGGCGCTTGCCCAAAAGCCGCCGCTGACATCAAAACTATCGCCATCAACATCAAATAGGGTCGCATACTGCCTCCACAAAGGACTGACACATCAAGCGTCTAAGTGCAGTTTGCTGGCCAGTTGGCGCGAGGCTGAAACAGGCAAGATACTCGGAGATTCACGGCGATCTCGGCCAAAGGACGGAGATTCAAGCTAACCTGCGCCAGCGGTCAGATGAAAACCGCTGCGCACATCCTGCAGCCGATTGGCGCGGCCCCGACTCCCAACTGTCATTCCTAGCGGCAGTCGTTCGGCGGGACGCTGGGCCGGATAAGGGTTCCGGCGGGACAGAGCGCGATCGGGCGTGATGGCACTACGATTGCTCCCTTTTAGAAGTCGGGTAAGGAAAAATGCTGGATAGACTGTCCCAAACAATTTCACAGCAAGGGGGCACATATGAAAACGATCAGAGCCGCTGCATTGGTATTATTCCTCGCCTCGCTAGGGGCGGCAATCGCAAATGCACAAGCAGCCAACTCCTGCGTCTACCAGTATTCGTTCGTAAACCCTAAGGGTATCGACTCCTTCGGCTTCTGCCTAACGGCGTATGGCACGCTGGCTTCATTGCAAAGCCCCCTGGGCGCTGAGCACCTGGACCCCGCAAACCCGTTGGAAGGTTTTGAGATCTACGATCTAAGTGACTCAGTGCCCGTCGATCTGACCGTGCTCCCCGGTTTCAGCGTCACTCAAGGGCCTTCTTCAGTCACGCAGCCTAAAAGCTCCGGGAAACTTCCCATCATTTTTACGTATTCAGGCGGGAATATAAGCAATGTAGACACTATAACCATTTCAGCAACTCCAATTGACAAGTCCGTTACTTTCACAATGACGGTGGGGAAATATGTATTCCAATTCAACGCTGGAGAGGGGCCTGTCGAGAGGGCTGCGGGTCTACTTGTCGATGGCTCAAGCACCAATGTCTTTGCAAATTCTGAGTACGCCGCCTTCTCTTACAACCCTGCGGGCCACGGCGTGATGCTTTCCGGGTCCGGCTGCGAGCCACCGAAAAAAACGAACTGCGGAGAAAGCACTGGTTCCGTTGCTCAGAGCTACTACGGGCAGAAGGCGGTCATAGCCAATGGCTTTTTCTTCACTGCAGGACCGTCGACAGACGTATTCACTTACAGAGTTTTCTGACAACTAGCCTAGCGACTCTAAGAAAACAGCACCGTTACACCTCGCGGCCCCGCAACGCATGACGACGGTAATTTGGCGCGCTGAAGGCGCAAGGATTTTCGGGCTCGAATTTTCGAAATCAATGGAGTCAGCTCAACTCCCCACATAGCGCGCGTATAAACTCCGAGCGACAGCCGTGTCGGTCGTTCCCTTGATGATCGCGCGCCCGTCAGGAAACAGCGTCATCTCATACGGCGCGCGCCAGAACTTCAGCACAAACTCGTTGTGCCGCACATTGCCAAGAGGCTGAAGGCGCGAGCTCAGTTCCGCGAAGTCCACCGGCCGTTGCCGCTCGTGGATCTGCACCGAATTTCTACCGCACAAAGTAATGTGCGGACGCCCCTCACCGGCCAAATGAACAAACTCTCCCCGGCAAACGCGGCACCCTGCCCGAGGGCGATCTGCAGCCAACTCCGCTCGCTCGTTGCTCCATACATCCCACGAAAGCAACGTTCTTCGCAGCTTCGACCGCGCTCCTACTAGAAATTTCAAAGCCTCGCTCGCTGCAAGCGACGCGACCAGGTTCACGGCCGAATTCAAAATGCCCGCCGTCTCACAAGTCTCCACTGTTCCTCGGGGCGACTCCGGGAAAATGCAGGCCAGGCAAGCCGTTTCGCCTGGAATGACGTTCATGGTGACAGCGTAGCTGCCGACCGCCGCGGCATAAATCCAACTCACGGAATTCTTCATTGCGTAGTCGTTAATCAAATAGCGAGTTTCGAAGTTGTCCGTGCCATCCAGAATTAGCTCGTAGCCGCCGAGCAGGGAATCTACATTACACGGAGTCAGGTCTGCGACCTGCGAATCGACGACGACCTGCGAATTGAAACGCGCAATCTGGCGCGCCGCCGCGATCGCCTTGGGCACGGATTCGCGCGCGTCGGCTTCATCGAAAAGCATCTGGCGCTGAAGATTGCTCGGCTCGACATAGTCGCGGTCGATAATCCGCAGCGTCCCAACTCCCGAACGCGCCAGCAACGAGGCCAGCGCCGAACCGGTCGCCCCGCATCCCACTATGGCCACGCGCGCCCGCGCCAGCTTTTCCTGGCCCTCCGCCCCGATCTCTTTGAATAAGACCTGCCGCGAGTACCGGTCGTCCGAGTGATCGTTCGAATTTCGATCTTCGATTTGCAAAGCAATTACCTTGGCGATTACCTTTCTCGCGCTTCCAACCCAGTATTATAGGTTCCGGTCGTCAAACTTGTTCTTGAGAGCAACGCGTGTCCCTGAGCCATTCATCGAAACTCGAAGTCTGGATGTTTGATGAACCCGGGTTTCACGATGAAATGTCGCGCATTAACGCTCGAGGCAACTCTTGTCGTCGGTCCGACATTCTTGTTGCTAGTGACCCCAGCCGAGTGTTGCTCGAGTGGGTAGGTGAGGGCACCCTTCGGCAAGCTCAGGGCAGGCTCTGCCCCTACGCGATTTTTGCAACTCGCATAGTAATCGCACTTCTGTTGCTGCTATCGCAGCGACCGATTTGGGCCAGCGATTCCCAGCAAGCGTCGCAGCTCACTGCTCCGCCCGCAACTGCCTTCGGGTCCATCACTCCCTACCTCGGCCTAACCATCGACGAGATCGAACTCCCCGGCGTTGCGCCGGAAGAAGCCACGTCGCTGCTTGCCGCCACTCCATTGAAGATTGGCCAACCTCTCACCAGAGACGATCTCCACGATGCCATCCAGGCGCTTTTCGCGACCGGGCGTTTCGCCGACATTCAGGCTGAAGCAACGCGTACAGATACCGCCGGCGTCCGCGTGCGCTTTCTGACGGTCGCTAATTTTTTTGTCGGCAGGGTGATCATGGATGGCGTCTCGACCAATCCCTCGCCGAACCAACTGGCCAGCGCCAGCCGTCTGCAACTCGGCGAACTCTACTCGTCTGAGAAACTCGACCACGCTCTCGCGGGCATTCAACGAGTGATGGAAGAGAATGGCTTTCATCAATCGAAAGTCACGCACAGCGAACAGCGCGACCAGAACCAGCGCCAGATCAATCTTACTTTCCACATCGTGCGCGGTCCGCACGCCCTGGTCGGAGAAATTGCGGTCGAGGGCGATGCCGGCTACTCCGAAGCCGAGATCGCCGAAATTGCCAGATTGCATTCTGGCGATCGCGCGACATCCGCCCGTATCACCCGCGCGTTGCAACGACTTCGCAGTCGCTATCAAAAGCAGTATCGCCTTCTCGCTCAGGTCGAAGTGGCCAGCCGCACCTATCGTCCTAATCGCAACGTCGTCGACTACGTCTTTAAAGTTGACCGCGGTCCGGTCGTCTCCATTGCCGCCGAGGGTTTCAAACTCGACCATCACGTCCTGCGGCGACTGGTACCCATCTACGAAGAAGGTGCCGTCGACGATGATCTGCTCAACGAAGGCCGACGTAATATCCAGAACCATCTTCAAACTCTCGGATACTTCGAGGCCACCGTAAGCGTGAGCCAGCACAACTCGCAGGATGGGAAGAGTCTTCAGGTCGTCTATGACATCAAACCGGGCGACCGCCACAGGCTTGCTGCGATTCGCATCTCCGGCAATCGTTTTTTTTCCGATGAACAGATTCGCTCGCGGATGCAAGACCAAGCTTCGGGAAGAATCTTCAGCCACGGCCGCTATAGCGAAGCGTTACTCGAAGAAGATGTGCAGGGCATTCAGAATCTCTATCGCGCCAGCGGCTTTCGCCAGGCCGAAGTCACCAGCAAACTGATTGAGAAATACCAGGGGCAACCCTCGCTGCTGGCCATTCAAATAACCGTCAAAGAAGGGCCGCAAACACGCGTGGCGTGGGTTCGCATCGAAGGCAGTTACACGCTTCCCCAGGAACAGCTTCCGGAAATTTCGACCGCCGAAAGCCAAGGCTTCGACGAATCTAGCCTCGCCGCCGACCGCGACACCATTCTCACCAAGTATTTCGACAACGGATTTCCCAACGCCACCGTCGACGTCGCCTATGTTAAGGTCGAATCGCCCGAGAACCGACCCCACGTAGGCGTCACTTTTACCATTCACGAAGGCGAGCAGTTCTTTGTCAACCAGCTTTTTCTCGACGGCCTTGACCACACTCGCCCTGGAACCGCTCGCCGCGAGATCCGCGTGCAACCCGGCGCGCCCCTCAGCCAGCAAGATATGCTCGAGAGCCAGCGCCGCCTTTATGACCTTGGCCTCTTTAAGCAAGTCGACACCGCGATTCAGAATCCCGACGGCACTGAGTCGCATAAGAACGTCGTCATCACAGTAAATGAGGCCGACCGCTATACCTTCGATTACGGAGCAGGCATCGAATTTCAAACCGGACAGCCCGCCGGAAGCGGTCATCCACTGGGCGAGTTCGGCGTCAGTCCCATGGTCTCGCTGGGAGTTAGCCGCATCAATGTGGGCGGCCGTCATCAAACCCTTACTTTCAGGGGAAACCTAGGTTATCTCCAGCAGAGGGCGCTGGTTAGTTATGACATTCCCAAACTGCTTAATCTCGATAAACTACGGTTTACGACCACCGCGCTCTACGACAATACCGTCGACGTATCTACTTTCACTTCGAAGCGTTTAGAGGGAACCTTTCAAGTTGTACAAGTACTCTACAAAGTGCAAGACCGTGAATTAACAACCTTGGCCTATCGTTTCAGCTATCGCCGCGTGGAGGCTACCGACATCCAGGTCAGTTCCAACCTCATTCCGCTTCTCTCCGAACCCACGCGCGTCGGGACGCCGAATTTTATCTACATACGCAACCGTCGCGATAACGACCTCGACACTACGCGCGGCAATTACACGACCGTTGAAGGCGGCGTCGCCTCCAGCTATTTCGGCTCAGAAGCTGACTTCAGCCGCTTCCTCACCAGAAACTCCTCTTATTACACATTGTTCCGTAATCGCAGTACCGGCCAAGGACTTGTCTTTGCCCGCTCTACCACGGTAGGAATTGAGAACGCCTTTGCCAGCTCGGTGGTGCTCGACCCATCCCAAACGCCCAGTAGTACTGAAAGCCTCATCCCGTTGCCGGAGCGGTTTTATAGCGGCGGGGGCAACTCTCATCGTGGTTTCGGGTTAAATCAGGCGGGGCCGCGCGATCCCTTCACCGGTTATCCCATAGGGGGCAGCGCCGTTTTCCTCAATAACCTGGAGATGCGGTTTCCGAACGTCACCTTGCCTTACCTCAACGACCAGATCGGTTTCACCCTTTTTCACGACATGGGGAACGTCTTTGCGCGGCCCCAGGAGATACTCGCCAGCCTCCCACGTTTTCGCCAGCCTAACCAGCAGGCCTGCTTTCAGCCGGCTCCAGCACCTGTCTACTCGCTCTGCAACTACAACTACGCGTCTCATGCTGTTGGCGTCGGCGTAAGCTATCAGACGCCCATAGGGCCTTTAAACTTCGATTTCGGATACAATTTAAACCCACCGTACTTTCCGAGCTACACGAACGTCACCAGCAACGGGGTGGCACCGCCGGTTGGGCAATTTGCATATCAGCGGGCCGGGCACTTTAACTTTTCATTTACCTTCGGGCAGTCATTCTGATGACCCAATCGCGCATCCAATTCGATAGCATCATTCTTGAAATCATCCCGAGCTGTCGGATGCACTGTAGACTTTTGCAAATCGTGAAAGGTTGCTCGCTCGCTCTGGCCTTGAGCCTCACCGTCTCCGCCTTCGGCGGCCAGATTGTCGATCGCGTAGTCTCAAACGTCAACGGCCACGTGCTCTTGCAAAGTGACTGGGAGGAGGAAGTAGCGTTCGAGGCTTTTTCTACTGGCCGCGATCCCGATTCGTTCACGACCGCCGAACGCGCCGCCGCTCTCGATCGCCTCATCGATCAGGAGCTTTTGCGCGAACAGGTTCGCCCATCGCAACCCGCTCCCGCCGATGAAGTCGCGGCCCAGGTCGCGGAGGTTCGCAAGGAAGTCAGTAAGGTCCATCCCGATGCCGCCACCGACGCCGGTTGGCGCGCCACGTTGCGACATTACGGCCTCACTCCAAGTGCGCTGGAGAAGCGTCTCGGCGATCAGATCCAGCTGATGAAACTGGTGGAAGACCGCCTGCGTCCTTCGATTCAGATTGACCAGCAGGCAGTCGAATCCTATTACCGCGATCAGTTGCTGCCGGAATTAAAAAAAGCTGGCAGCCGCGCAGCGCCTCTGACCGAGGTCTTCGGCCGCATCAAGACTCTGCTGGCCGAAAAGAAGATGAATGAACTTCTCACCGGTTGGCTTGCCAGCCTGCGCTCGGGAAGCCATATAGGAACGCCTCAGGCCAGCTCCGGAGAGCAGAACCGTTGAGCGAACGAGCGCCCGAATTAACGCCTGAATCAGCTCCCAGCTTCGTTCCTCCCGTTCGCCGCCGCGTCCTCCTGAAACTCTTCCTCTCTTTCTGCCTCTTCAGCCTGATCGTGTTCTCATTGCTTGCCTGGTACGTCTCCACCGATTCCTTTCAACAGCGCGTTCGCCGCCGGGTGGTTGCCTCGGTCGAGAAAATGACGGGCGGCCGCGTCGAACTCGGCGAACTACACACCATTCCTTTCCGCCTCCGCGTGGACGCCCGCAACGTCACTATCCACGGGCATGAAGCTTCCGATCAGGCGCCCTTCCTGCATATCGACCGCCTGCAAGCGCAGCTGAAAATCATCTCGCTCCTCAGCACCACGGTCGGATTGCACGCCGTGGTGCTGGATCATCCCGTCGTTCACGTCATTACCTATCCCGACGGCAGCACAAACGTGCCTGCGCCGCATGTAACCGCCTCTGACCAGAACGCGCTTGAACAACTTGTCTCGCTCTCGGTTTCACATATCGCAGTCGAGCGTGGCGAGTTGCTATGGGAAGACAAAAAAGTTCCCTTCGAATTTGACGCGCACGACATGGCCTTGCTTTTGAATTATTCGTTATTGCGCCGTCGATACGAAGCGTACGTCGCCGCCGGCAGCGTAACCACGCGCGTGCAGGACTATCCCTCGTTCGTATGGCGGGCCGACGCCTCGCTGATTCTGGGTCGCGAACACGCCGACATCAGCATGCTGACTCTCACTTCCGGCAAATCGGAAATTCAATTCACCGGCGGCGTGCGTGACTTTCATAATCCTCAATTGAGCGGCAACTACCACGGCCAAGCCGAGCTCAGCGAAATAGCCGCCCTTTTGCGCCAGCCCCAGATTCGCAAAGGGGTCGCTCAGTTCCAAGGCAAAGCTACCTGGAACCTGCAAACTTTCTTAACCGATGGAACCTTGGAAGCCACAAACGTCGAATGGTCGAATCCGAAGGTTTCGATGCGAAACGGCCGCCTTACCGCCGGATACTCTCTTACTCCGGAGCGCTTGCACCTCTCCGCGATCAAGGCAAACTTGTTGGGGGGCGATCTTCAGGGTGATGCCGACGTAGTTAACTGGCAGACCTCTCTCGTAACTTCGCTTAAGAGCTCGGTAGAGAATTCCGTGGAGCGATCACTCGAGCCAACACCTGCAAAACGCCGCCATAAAGTCGTCAAGATCCCTCCCAAGACACTTCAGCACGGCTCCGTACACCTACAGTTGTCCGGCTTTCCGCTGCGCCCAGCCCTGCAATTGCTCAGCTCCAAGAAACTCCCTCTCGATCGACTCAGCCTCAATGGAAGCACCAGCGGCACCGTCGGAATGGTGTGGGCCGGTTCGATCCACGAGGCGGAAACTCACCTCGGCCTCGGCATCGTTCCACCATCACGTCCCGTCCCCGGCGAAATCCCCGTATTAGGCCAGATTTTTGGCGTCTATCGCGGCTCGCGCGACGAACTGGAAATGTCGCAGCTTCACCTCACTACGCCCTCCTCCGAAATCAGCGCCAGCGGCAATCTGGCCGCGACCTCTTCGCTGCGCTTCTCGGTAACCACCCACAATCTCAGAGAATGGACGCCACTTCTTGAAGCCGCTTACGGCTCGCCAAATCTGCCTTTCACGGTTCATGGGTGGGCCGGCCTATCGGGCAGCGCCAGCGGCAAGTTGTCTGATTTCTCGATCGGCGGGAATCTGGAAGTCTACGATTTCGACACCGCTTTACCGGCGACCGAACGCGTCTCTGCTCGCGTGGTTCACTGGGATGCGCTCACCACCGCCGTCCAGTACTCCAGCCATCATTTTTCTGCGCGCAACGGGTCCCTTCTTCACGGCCACGCGCTGGCCCATTTCGACGCTAGCGCGGCCCTGACAAATTCTGCGTTCGAAGATAATGATCCCTTCACTTTCCACTTCGATCTGCGCAGCGCAGATGTGGGCGAACTCGCGCAGTGGGCCGGCGCTACCCAGCCCGTCTCCGGCACGCTGAATATCTCTGCCACTTTTTCGGGCACGCGCGCGCATCCCCATGGCGATGGACATCTCGAAGTGCGCGACGGATCGGCCTACCGCGTTGCCATCCCATGGCTGAAAAGCGACCTTCGCCTCGCCGATGATGAGCTTCAGTTTAATAACATCGAAACGACCGTCTTCGACGCTCCGATCTCGGGCAGCGCCACCGTCAACACAGCGAACCTCACTCTCTCCAATCGCCTCTCGTCCGAAAACGCATTGTCGAAGACCGAGTTTCACGTCAATCTTTCCGGACGAAACTTCGATCTCGCCCATTTACCGCGCTTGCAGACCGGCCGCTTCGATACGGATGGCAAAGCCGACTTCACACTTCGCGCCAGCGGCACGATCGAGCAGCCATCGATAGAAGCCCACTTCCAGCTGAAAGATCTCGCCTTCGACCAAGAGCGCGCTGGAGACTTCTACCTTGACGCCGTTACCCAGGGACGCGAACTGACGCTGAACGCGCACTCCGACTTCGATAAGGCTGATCTCACCATTCAAGGCAGCGTGGGATTAGAGCACGATTTTCCCGCCGATCTGAATCTCGCCTTCCACAATCTCGACGTCAATGCGCTGCTGCGCATTTATCTGCCTGGAAAGATCACAGGACAATCGCCGCTTGAGGGCAAGCTCCACCTGCGAGGGCCGCTGCGCACGCCCCGCGATCTAAAGGCCAGCGCCGAATTCCAATCCTTCAGTGTGGAGGTTGCGCACGTAAAAGTGCAGAGCGTCGGCCCCATCCGCTTCGAGGTGGCGGACCAGTCAGTAATCATCGAAAATCTTCATCTCGCAGGTAGCGGCACCGACTTCGCTGCCCACGGCCGCGCCCATCTGAGTGGACTGCAAGAACTCGATCTCCGCGTCGACGGTTCCGTCAACCTGACGCTTCTGCAATCGCTGAGCCCAAAAATTCTTGCGCGCGGGAATGTCGGGGTGAACCTCACCGCCAGCGGCACGATCTCCGATCCCGTGCTTCAGGGCCGCATCGAAGTCAAAGATACTTTTGTCAGTCACAACGATTTTCCCAGCGGCCTCAGCGACCTCAACGGCGTTCTGATCTTCGATCGCAATCGTTTTCAGATCGAAAAGCTGAGTGGCACCACCGGTGGCGGCACCATCACACTCACCGGTTCCGCGACCTACCAGAGCGGCGGCTTGCTTCAGTTGGATTTCGGTGCCACTGCGCACGGAGTTCGCCTCCGTTATCCTCCCGGAGTGAGTTCCACGGCTAACGCAGATCTCCGCCTTACTGGAACCACCAACGCTGCTTTGCTGACCGGCGACGTGCTGGTCACCAAACTCGCCGTCACTCCCGGATTCGACTTCGGCGCCTACATCGAAAAAAGCAAGCAGGCAATCGTACTCACCGGCAACGACAGTCTGCAAAGCCGCCTCAAGCTCGACGTGCACGTGACCACTACCCCCGAACTCCAGATGCAAACCGCGGTCGCCCGTCTCTCCGGCAACGCCGATCTTAGGGTGCGAGGCACGGCCGATCGTCCCGCAATTCTAGGTCGTGTTGAAGTTCTCGAAGGCGAAGTAACATTCAATGGGACAAAATACAGACTGGAGCGCGGCGACGTCACCTTCTCGAATCCAGCTCGCACGCAGCCCGTCATCGACCTGCAGGCGACTACGCGCGTGCGCGACTACGACATTACCGTGCAATTCCGCGGCGACGCCAGCGTCACTAATGGATTAAAAGTCACCTGGCAGTCCGAACCGCAGCTACCCGAAGCCGACGTAATCGCGCTGCTCGCTCTGGGGCGCACACAGGAAGAGTCGGCTGCCGCCAACAGCAGCGGAGGCTTCGGATTCGGTGGAGAAGCATCCAACCTTCTGATCAATCAAGCTCTCAACAGCACCGTCAACAGTCGTTTGCAACGCCTTTTCGGAGCGAGCCGCGTAAAAATCGATCCACAGGGCCTAGCCAGCGATACCGCCGTGGTCCGAGGCCCGCAGGTGACCGTTGAGCAGCAAGTCGCCAACAATCTCACCCTCACCTACAGCACCAACGTGACCGTTTCCAATCAGCAGATCATTCAAGTCGAATACAACCTCACCAGAAATATTTCGATCGTTGCCCTGCGGGATTGGAACGGAGTAGTAAGCTTTGACTTCAAAATCCGCCGCCACAGGAAGTGATGCGAAGGATTTTGTAATTTGGTAATCGGGCAATTGTGTAATCTGCAAGCTGGACTGCTTGCTTTTAGATTTGCAAAATTACCAGATTGCAAAATTACAAAATGGCCCAAAAGCGGTTGATTTAGGCACGAACCAATCCTCCCCTTGACATAACTCTCCAAACCAGCAACCCTAGTTGTTTTTCACCACAAGCCGATAGAACCGGGAAGGGAAGCCATTGTGCGAGTGCGAGTGTTTTATCACGACAAGTGTTTTGATGGCGCATGCTCCGCCGCCCTGTTCTCCCGCTTCTATCGCGAACGCGTCCGCAGTGATGTTGAGTTTGTCTATTCCGGCCTGCTCCATCGCGCCGGGTCGCTTTTTGACGAGAATCAATTCGACGGCGACGAAAATGCCATCGTGGATTTCAAGTACTCCAGTTCGCCCAAAATCACCTGGTGGTTCGATCATCACGAGAGCGCATTTCTTTCTGCTGCCGACGCCGTGCACTTCGAGCAGGATCAGAGCAATCGCAAATTTTACGATCCCGATTTCAAATCCTGCACCAGTTTCATCGCCATGATCGCTAAAGAGCGCTTCGGCTTCGATCCGCGCCCGGTTGCCGAACTCGTCCACTGGACCGACATCGTCGACGGCGCCATGTACGACGACGCGAAATCCGCCGTCGAAATGCAGGCTCCCGCCATGAAGTTGACGATGGCCATCGAAGCCTCCACCGACCGCAATTTCGTCAAGACCATGATTCCGCTCCTGGCCTACCAACCACTGGCCAAGATTCTGGAAGAGCCTTTCGTAGCCGCGGTGTTGCCCCCACTGCTGGAACGCCATCGGCGTTCCATCGATATCCTGCGCCAGCGTACAGAAGAAAAGGACGGCACGATTTTTTTCGACATCACCGACCTCGACCTCGAAGGCTACAACAAATTCATTCCTTACTATCTCCATCCCGATTCGATCTACAGCATCGGACTGAGCAAGAGTTCGTTCCGCGTAAAAGTTTCGGTAGGGTCAAATCCCTGGTCGAAACGCGAACCCACCGTCAATCTCGCGCGCGTGTGCGAGCGCTACGGAGGAGGGGGACACGCTAGAGTAGGTGCCATCTCTTTCGAGGTCAATGAGAGCGAGCAAGCCCGCGAGGCGGCACAGGAAATAGTAGAGGAGTTGCGAGCCAGTGTCCGCGAATAATCGCCCGATTTTGGGCTGCGAAGCCGTTTGCCGCTGCCGTCAAACTGCGTCCACCAAATCGCTTTCCCCTTTAGAATTAAACCCGCGCCCATGCCCCGGATACCAAAACTCAATCTTCACCAAATGCAAACGCACATCCCTCATCCCAAAATAGAAGACCCCGCCCATATCAAAGGCGTGCGCACCGTCGCCACCCTGGAATTTACTAAGGGAGTTGTAGTCGTCCTGGCCGGCCTCGGCGTCTTCTCCATGCGCCACAAGGATATCTGGGGAGTCGCCGAAAGCTTCCTGGAATTCTTCCACGTCAACCCCTACCACCACTATGTAGGAGTCTTCATCAATCTCGTCTACCGTCTGAGTGATGTCCGCCTCTGGAAGATCGCCGTAGTCGCAGCAGTTTACGTAATGTTGCGCTTCATCGAAGCGTATGGCCTCTGGTACCTCCGGCCATGGGCCGAATGGTTAGCCATACTCTCCGGCTCAATTTATATCCCCTTCGAAGTAGCCGATCTCCTGCGCTGGGGGCCGGACCTGCTGCGCCTGTTGGTAGTAACCATCAACGTAGGCATCGTTCTCTACATGCTGATGCTCCGTTTGGAAGCCGCCAAAAAGCGGCACGCCGAATGTCTCCAGCGCTAGCATTCGGCGATCTTGCGGGAGAATCATCGCCCGTCGTTCCTCTCTCTCGAGGGCGTATCATTCACCAACCCACGTCGCAATTGATCGTAGGACACGCAGCGCGGAACCTCAAATCGCAGGTTGCGGCTTGGTTGATCTAAGTGTCGCTGCTGCGGCGGGGAAAAAGATACCTTTCGTGGCCGCACCCATCCTCCCGGTACGGCTGGAACCCGGAGTTGCGGCTACTTCTAAGCTGAAGACGTTGCCAGGAATACGGATTTCAGCAGGCGAAATGTCGCGCGCACTGGCAACTCCCGGCTTGGCTCTAATTCGGGTTAGCGTTGGCAAACCGATCAGGATTGCTCAGGTCGTGGATGTCGACAATCGCAATCCCGCCAAGCCTCATGAGCAATAGTGAACAGACGACGCAACCCTAGGATGTCAGAATCCTAATACTCCAGGCAAAACTGTTGGTGTCCTTTACCGACGAAGGTAGGGTTCCATGTGGCTCTCAGGCAAGAATTTCAGAGGTCGACTTTCCCGCGCTCAACTTGAATCACTTCTTGAACAACGCACCACGGCCCTGCAGACACTTTCCCAGCAACTGCTCAAAGTGCAGGACGAAGAGCGACGAAGGGTGGCGCGTGATTTGCATGATCACACCGGACAAACATTGGCTGCGCTGAAAATGGCCGCGGCCAGCCTTGCATACAAGCTTCAGCATAACGAAGACACAGCCAACGTGCTGTGCGATATCTCTGCCCTGGCCGATCAGGCGCTCAAGGAGGTTCGCACAACCTCATATCTGCTCCATCCTCCCTTGCTCGACGAGGTAGGGTTTACCGCGGCGGCACAGTGGTATGTGCAAGGCTTTGGTGAGCGCAGCGGGATCAACGTCACCGTGGACTTCGCCAGACTTCCCGAACGCCTGTCCACGGAGATCGAGATTACCCTGTTCCGCGTGTTGCAGGAGAGCTTAAGCAACGTGCATCGCCACTCCCAATCGTCCAGCGTTGGCGTCTGTTTTATGTATCACCCGGAAGCTGTCATTCTCGAAATCTCCGATCGCGGAAACGGAATGCCCGCGGAAATGCTGCAACGCTTGGGCGAGGGCTGCGCTGAAGTGGGAGTCGGTCTGGCAGGAATGCGCGAACGCTTAGACCAAATCGACGGAGCTCTGGAAATAAACTCCACCAGTTCCGGAACGACTCTCCGTGCTATCGTGCCCCTGACTCCTGTCCGGGATACCTCCCCCCGGTGCCGAAATTACGGGACCTTCCCCCCTCCCCCGATATCTCATTTTGAAGAAAGAAGTGCATCCCTATGAGCCGTTTACGAATTCTTGTCGCAGACGACCATGATGTTATAAGGCAAGGCGTGATTTCGCTGATCAAGGCCCACTTGGGTTGGGAGGTCTGCGCCGAAGCGTCCGATGGCCGGACCGCCGTCGAGAAAGCCAGAGAATTGAAGCCCGATATTGTGATCATCGACGTCGGCATGCCACTCCTGAATGGCTTGGACGCTACCCGCCAAATCATGAAAGACAATCCGAGAGTGAGGATCTTGATCTTGACCATGGCCGATGGAGATCAAGTGGTTCGCGAAGCGTTCGAAGCTGGCGCTCAAGGTTTCGTTCTGAAATCCGACGCCTCGCGTGACTTAGTTGCCGCCATCCATGCCTTGGGACACGGCAATACCTTTTTCACTGCCCGGGTCTCTAAGATTGTTCTCTCCGGATACCTTGAACATATTCAACGAACAAAAAGCGAGCGAATAGCGCCTACCCTGACACCGCGGGAGCGCGAGGTCATTCAACTCGTAGCGGAAGGCGAGTCATCGAAACAGGTGGCCGCGCGCTTGGGCATCAGTCCCAAGACCGCGGAGACTCACCGCAACAATGTCATGCAAAAACTTAACCTCCACTCCATGGTTGAGCTGGTGCTGTTCGCCGTGCGAAACGGCATAATTCGGGTCGCAATGAGCGGACCCGATTCGACAGCCGCCGCGCAAAGGGGCCCGGGCATCGCTGCCTGATGCCATCCGTTGCTCTACGCCATCCTGCCTTTGGGTGGCGCGTCTGTTCACCGCTGTATCGATCTGCGGACTAACGAGTAATCTGAAGCAAGCGCTACTAATTCAGCGAGCACCCGCAATCCGCCGGCGGCACATGCGCCTTCAAAAATTCGGCCACGCGCCTATAGGCGTCAATCTGATTTTCGACTTTGGCGAAGCCGTGCCCCTCGTTCTCGTAGACCTTGTATTCCGCCACGCCGCCGCGCTTTTTGATCGCATCAACCACTTGCTGCGCTTCGCTCTTAGGGCAACGAGGATCATTCCCGCCCGCTAACAGGTAAAGCGGCGCCTTGATGTGTTCGACGAAATTTATCGGCGACCGATCTTCGTACAGCGCCTTGTTCTTTACTAAGTCGCCCATCGTCGCCAGATCAGACTGCTGTAGCACGGGGTCCTCATTCTGAATCTCAGTGAACCAGTTCACAAAGGGCACAATCGGAACGCCCGCTGCCCATACCTCAGGAGCCTTAGTGACTCCCATCATGGTCAAGTAACCGCCATAACTGCCGCCCATCAGAATTAGTTTCTTCGGGTCGACGTAGCCGGTCTGTTTTATAAAGTCGGCAGCGGCCAGCACATCCTGCAAATCGCCGCCGCCCATATCAAAAAGATTCGCTTGCTGAAAATCCTTTCCATAGCCAGTCGACCCGCGATAGTTGGGGGCAATCACGATGTAGCCCTGATTGGCCATGTATTGCACGAAGCGATTGAACGTATTCATCGTCTGCGCCGTAGGACCACCGTGGACATAAACGATCGCCGGATGCTCAGGATTATGTGGCAGGTTATATGGCATATAGACGAAAGCAGAGATCGTCCACTTACCATCTTTGCTGGGATAGTGAACGAGATAAGGTTCGACCATATCGTCGGAACGCACGCCGCCTACAAGCGACGACGTAACTTGGCGCGATATGTTCGGGTGCGATGGTTTGTCGCTGAAGGTGTAGACCCACAGGTCGCCAGGGGCGGTGGGGCCAGTGTGCGAGAAGAGCATGCGCGACCCGTCCAGGGTGAAAGGCGAAGGGTCACCTGCAACGTGGTTCACTCCCTTCGGCAAACCGAGATCCCGAGTCTTTCCGGCGGCGACGTCATAGAGATATATGTCCGCGTTGCCATCGACGTTGGCCGAATAAGTCAGAAATTTGCCGTTCGGAGAAAACTTCCCGCCAGAGATTTCCCACTTATCTTGAGTTATCCATCTGATTTTCTTGCTCGCTATGTCAAGCAATCCGACATTCTCGTAGCCGCTGGCGGCATTGGAAGTAATCAGGACGCTCTTGCCATCTGGCGCAATGTCATCGGCCGAGTAAAGATGTTCGCCATCGTGGGGCGTAAGCAGCGCGCTCTGCGCACTGGCAACATCTACCAAAAATACGTTGGAATCGCTGCCCTTCGACTGTTCCTGCGTATAGACGATTATCGAATCATCGGCCGACCAGATCGGTGCAACGTTCATGCGGTCTTTAGGCGTGCCCGAAGTAAGATGTTTCACCTCGCGCAGCACGGTGTCGTAAACGTCAATCTCAAACACCGACGAAGTCTTCGGCTTGACGATATATGCGAGGTAGCGCCCGTCGTGCGACCAAGTTGGGCTTTCTTCCGCAATCTCGCGCGTGTTCGTTAAGTTCACGACCTGTCCCGTCTTTGGTGAGACGAGAAAAATATCCCATTGCTCATCGCCGTCGTAATCCGACATATACGCGATCCACTTTCCGTCCGGCGACCAAGTTGGACTCGTCTGCCGCTCGTTGCTCACCGTGAGCTGCGTCGGCCACCCGCCGTTGGCATCGACCGTCCAAACATTGTTGCGCCCGCTCAGGTTGCTGACGAAGGCGACCGTCTTTCCATCGGGAGACCAGGTCGCGCCGCCGACTTGGCGCGTCATGTACAGTTTCTCGATAGTAAGATTTTTCTCCACGCGCGCGTCGGGCTTGGACGCGATTTGCTTCGCGTCGGTGATCGCCTGCGGCATCGGCAGAGTTTGGAAGGTTATGAAAGTGCTCATCATAGTCGTCAGTATCATGGTTGTCAGTATCACACTAGCAAATGGGATCAGGGCGGGCATGGTACCTCGATTGAGTTTGTGGGCAATGGAAAAGTTTAGCAGCGTCGTGGACTGAAAAACCTGGATCGAGGCTCACGGCTCGAATCGCCGAGCCCTATTTGGCGCTAAGTTATTAAGAATCTGTTGAGTACATTCTACAAGCGATGGTGACAGACGTCCCGCCGGATTTTTGTATCGATTCATCACAGTACCTTCGTTATGAGCGCAGCGTTTTCTCGCGCTGGAGTTTATACATTTTCCGGAATAATCGAGCTGATGGTTCAGCCCGCTATTCGAACCGGCGTCTGCCCGATGTGCTCCAATCAGCTCGAGCCCTGCCTGCATCGAGTCTCAGATCCAGTAACTGGACTGGAGTTTGACGTGCTCAGGTGTCCTGTATGCGGAATGGGAGTCACCGATCCGTCGCCCGACCAACTGCAGCCTCACTACGCCGAGTACTATGGCAACCGCCACGGGCTTACAGCCAGGTTCTGCGACCGTCGGCGGATTGCAATTGTCACTCGGATGGCGGGGCCAGGTCGCGGCAGACGGCTTCTGGATGTTGGTTGTGGAGAAGGAACATTTCTTCAGGCCGCCGGCAAACGCGGTTGGGAGACGATTGGAATAGAGTTAAATTCGGCTCCCGCACGGCGGCTCGGGCTGGAAGTCTTCAGCAGCCTGGACGAGTGTGCGGATCGGGGTCCATTCGACTGCGTTACCCTCTGGCACAGCCTCGAACATATGCAGGATCCGGGGGCCGTCATTGCGAGAATTCGACGGATTGTATCGGACAACGGACTGATACTGATAGCCGTGCCAGACTTTGAGGGATGGCAGTCAAGGACCTTCGGATCGAACTGGCTGCATTTGGATCTTCCACGCCATCTCTATCATTTCACCGCCACATCCATTGACGGGATGCTTCACCGGACCGAGTTTGTACCGGTAGCACATTGGCACCAGGAATTTGAATACGACCTAATCGGTTGGTTGCAGAGTGCACTCAATGCCGTGTTGCCGACCCCCAATGTTCTCTTCGATTTCCTGAGCAGAAAAAAAATTCGTGGAACGCTGACGGAAAAGCTTATCAGCGGAATATCCGCTTTCTTCTCTTTTGCCTTCCTGCCGCTGGTCTGGCTTGGATCGATCGCGGGGAGAGGCGGTACACTCCTGGTGGCTGCGCGAACTACCGGACGCACTGCAATGGCTCAGCGTGCCCGCGCGGCCAGTGCGTCGGGTGACTGAAACAGCTGGGACCCGCGAGTCGCAATCATGAGCCTCCCGACCCATCATGGCGCGCTATTCAACCGTAACGCGATGGTCTCGTTCCTCCCAGCACGCACCGTTCTTCCAGTAGAACGTGAAAACGATTTGGCGTCCCGTGGTGAGTGTATCTGTGGGTAGGTCGACATGATGAAGGCCGCATGCGCTATCGATGGAGTCGCTGTCTTGGCTAGTTTGCCAACCATCGAAGCTCCAATGCACCACTGCCGGTTCGACCATCAGAACCCGCAGCTTCTTTCCGCACGGCATGCTGCGCGGCTTATTGTTGAAGCGCCAGTTGAAATACGTCGCTGAAACTTTCTTGACCAGATACCGTTGCACCGTCTGCGAGGGCTGATCAAAGATCTTGCCGTCGATCAACGAGCGCCGCAGCTTGATGTATTCCGAGTGCGCCCACACCAGCGGGCATGCCGACCCCGAAGCTTTTCCCAGAAACAACTCGCGCTCCGGAATATCGTTTGCGTCCCACACTTGCTCGGGAATCAGCCGGTTCGCATCCGTAGAGTTTTCCATCACGGCTAAAAGAGCCTCGGCGACGTCAGCGCGCCCGGCGGCCAATTCGTAATGTGCGCGCTCACCCGCCAGCAGCGGCCATGGACGGCCTGTCCCACTGCCGTCAAACGGGGATCCGTCCGCGTGCTCGCCGTAGCCATCGCCGTTGTATCGATGCCACGCCGGTCCCTGCGGAAGTTTCACGCGCAGCAGTTCGTCGATGACCTTGATCGTATTCACCATTCGCGGATCATCGGCCGCGCGTAATCCAAACCGCACCAGCGCCAGTGCATCGGGACTGACAATCTCCACCGCCGCGCAATCCGAAGTGCCGGGCGCGCGATTCCTGATAGGAACAAACCCTTGCAGCGGCGAAGCGAAACCGTCTCCCGAGGGCGGTGGCGCAATACGCACGTAATAGCCCTCGACCCCAACCAGCCGCGCGAGATCGGTATTGACCGCATACGTCCGGCGCTCAATGTTGAAATTCCAAGTATCGGCCATATCCCGCAGAAAGTCAGCAGCCTTCGACTCGCCGAGCGACTCCGCCATATCGGCGGCAATCAGCAAGGCAGAGATTTCCGCCGCCATAGTGAAGGTCGAATAGCCGCCATCTTCTTCCCAGCGATCCTGCTGCGTGACCGGTCCATTCACCACGATAAAAGCCGCCGCTTTGCGCACCATCGGCCACCACCGACGCTCGTTGCCGAAGCAGCGCGGCGATTCCCGCCGCAGCAGATCGACCAGCAGAACGGGAAACGCCGTCTCATCCATCTGCAAGCCATTCCAGTAGGGACGGCCATCCAGCCACATATTTTGCGGCCAGTGTCCGTCGGCTTCCTGCGTGGCCTCGAGATAATGCAATACGCGGAGAGCGTCGTCATGCGCGCCGGCAGCCAGCAAGCCTCCTGCACTTTCAACGAGATCGCGCGGCCAGATGAGGTGATAGCCGCCGAGATCCTCATCGCCTTTATTGAAGCCCCATGGAATAGAAAGACTGGCGATAATTCCGCCCAGAAAATCCTTCGATTCGTGAGAGCGCAGAACTGCCATGCTCGCGCGATACAAATCTTTTTCTCGCGGCTGCGCGTCGAGTTTCTTCAGCGTCTGCTGCCAATTCCGCCAGTGCGAAACGTAATCTCGGCGCGTCGTCTGGTACGAGGTCAGCAGGGAAGAAATGACCTGTTGTCCGGCTTCCGCCCACATCTCGCCAAAGCCGAGCGCGAGGATGAATTCACCGTTACACGCAGCGAGGTCGATTTCGCCGGTCAACGCGATGTTTCCATTCTCCGCGCGGTCATACTCCCACGTCATCTGGAAATGGCGTTCGAGATCTTGCCAGCCGTCGGACGCGCCGACAAACCCGACCGAACGTTTGAGCCACGGCGCGGAGCAGCCCAGGGCCAGCGCGGCAGAGCCACGCTGCGCGAAAAGCATCGAGGTGCCCTTGTACTCTCCCGTCCAGCCGGTATTGCCGTACCCGAAATTGGCCAGATGCGGCGCCAGCAGCGCATACAGATGTAGTGGCCAAGTTCTCCCTGGAGCGGCACGAAGCGAATCTTCTGTAACACCACATTGCGCCACGGATCGGTCAACACCTCCTTCTCGATCCGGTAGCGGCCATCCAGGGCCGTATTCGTCAGTTCATAGACGGGTATCCCGGGTTCGATCGGAAGATTCTGAAAAGTGCAATGACGCTTCTCTTCGGAGAAGAAGCCACTGCCGTCGGTCACAATCAGGCCAAAGTCGCGTATGCAGGCTTGGTCAACTCTGGGAAAATAAATCTCATTGAGGATGCCATGGCTCAGCGTGAACCAGACCCGGCTGTGCAGGTTCAAGGCGGTGCCAATCCCGGTTTTAGCGCTCGATGTCCAGCGCGGCTCAATCCCGGGCCAGCCCGGGGCAATGCGAGGTTCGTTTTTTAGCGAATCATTTTTCAATGGATCGTTTTTCAAGGGATCATTGCCCACAGAAGGTCGTCATCCTCACCGTCAAGCAGTGTGCCAGAAGATCAAGATTTCTGCTCGGCTTCTGGCGCGAGGTCTAAAAGGAGTTGTAAGTACTTGCAAAACAAAGTTGGTTCATGGGAAATTTACGGAGTTGTAACCTTCCATTAACATTTTCTCCATAAAACAGAAGGGCATACGTAAATCTAAAATCAAGAGGGGTTCTCGAGTGAACCATCGAATCGTGCTGTTGTTGGCAGGTCTTGCCTTTGCGCTGCCCGTCATGGGGCAGACTCAACTTAACGGAGCAGGCGCCACTTTTCCCTATCCGATGTATTCCAAGTGGTTCAGCGAATATCACAAGTTGCATCCGGACGTAGAGATCAATTACCAGTCTATCGGGAGCGGCGGCGGCATCCGCCAGGTGCTAAACGGCACCGTCGATTTCGGTGCTAGCGACGGCCCGATGACAGATGACCAACTGAAGGAAGCCAAATTCAAAATCCTGCACATTCCCACGGTTTTGGGTGCTGACGTTCCTGCGTACAATCTTTCTGGGGTGAACGCTGAGCTCAAATTCACTCCCGAAGCCTTGGCCGGAATCTTTCTCGGCAAGATCCAAAAGTGGAACGATCCTGCCCTCACTCGAGCCAACCCCGGTGTCAACCTTCCCGACAAATCGATCATCGTGATTCACCGCTCGGACGGGAGCGGCACCACGTATATTTTCACCGACTATCTCTCGAAGGTGAGCAAGGAGTGGGAAGGGGCCGCAGGCAAGGGAACCTCGGTAAAATGGCCCGTCGGCCTGGGAGGCAAGGGCAACGAAGGTGTGGCGGGCCAAATTCGGCAGTTGGATGGAGCGATCGGCTACGTGGAGCTGGTGTACGCTGTTGAAAACAAAATCACCTACGGATCAGTCAAGAACGCAGCCGGAAATTTCGTGAAGGCTACTCTCGACAGCGTGACCGAAGCGGCGGCCACGGCGCCACAAATGCCCGCCGATTTCCGCGTCTCCATCACCAACGCGCCCGGCAAGACAGCCTATCCCATCTCCAGCTTTACGTGGTTGCTGATTCCGGAGCAGGCGAAGGATCCGAAGAAGGGCAAGATCATCGCCGATTTTCTAACCTGGATGGTCAACGATGGCCAGAAGATGACAAACCAGCTCAGCTACGCACCGCTGCCGGCGAACGTTGCAGAGAAAGTTAAGGCAGCGATTAAGCAAGTCCACTAAAGCGTCGGAGCATCTGTTATTCGCTTCGAGCGCCACTCCATGGCTTGATTCAGGATCGAAACATTAGGCTAGTACCACCCGACCCGGCAAAGGAGAGTAAGCCAAAACCGGGCCGGTGGTGACTCTGAAGGGTAAACGCACCCTCCAGAAAGTGGGGTTTCCGCTAAACTTTCTCTGTCAAAAAGAGAGGGTCCCGCGTCAAACTTTGACGCAGGACCCTTTCTAATTTTACGGCAGATAGTAGCGGAAGGACGTGAACACCATATTGTCGAGCCCTTGCGGCGTAAGTGCTCCGTACGTAGGCGATCCACCCGTCGGTGCGGCTGTGGCGCCCGACCAGGTTTGACGAGTCACATAGGAGTACTGCGTGCCGAACTGCATTCTGCCCTTCGGCCCGCTGTAGAAGCGGTACCAGAAGCCAATCGTGCCTTCGATATCCGCTCGCGTGTCCCCCGTGCAATTCGCTAGAGCACCCGGATTGAAGCCCGTAGTGTATGTGTTATTTGTGCCCGGCGCGGTTTCCGCATAACAACCATAGTTGGCGAAGGTCGGAGAACCGTAGCCAACGTACACCTTTTTCGAAGTGACCGGGTTGACATAGGAAGCGAAAGTCCGACCGGCGTACTCGGCTCCGACATAGGAGTAGACATCTAGCTTCTTGCCGTGATACTCCAGCGTCGACAGCCCTTGGAGACCCTTGATCAGGTGAACCGATCCGTCCGGATTAATGGTTAGATCGGAGAGTTGAGCTGCGCCGTAACGACCGATTCCGCTGCCTCCGAAGCCATGTAAGCCAAAGACGATATGCTTGTCGGCCATAGTCCAGCGGGCATTGGCGCCAAAGCCTCCACCTTCTTTCGAAGCATTGTAGGCGCCCGTCACGGTGGTGGCGCCAGTGGTGGGTGGGCACTGGGCCGCGGTGGAGAAAGGACCGCCCGAAACGCAGGGGTAAATACGGTCAGCAAATCGGTCGGCCAAACCGAAAATCTCATAGTGCCCGAAGCCCGGATCAAAAGCGATCTTGGCGACGAGATCGGGCGAAGGATTGGCCGTGTAAGTCCCGCTAAAGCCGTTGTAGGTATTGCTGGCGCCCGCCTCTCCAAGCAGGTAATTGTCCACATTGCCGTGCGTGGTGAGCGTGCCTTGCGCGTTTTCGATGGAGAAAGCAGCCGAGAATACACTGCCGAAGTCTTTCGTTAGGCGAAGTCCGTACTGGCGTGCGAAGCTAAACCCCACGTTGTACCCGCCGTCAATCGTGGCGGGCCGGGCATCGTTCACTTTGCCCAGGTCGTCGCTGGGTGCGATTCCCGCCTTGTTCTCCGTAACCAGACTCCACATCTGGCCGCCGAGGATTTTCCAGCCGTTGTCAAACTTGGCTTGACCCCACGCCTGGCGGATGCGGAAAGTATAGCCATTGGTCTGGGTTGCGGTGGAGGTGGTACCGGAAGAAAGGAAGTCACCCGAGACGTAACTGGAGAGTTCAACATTGGCTAAGCGGCCCCCGACAAAGACCGACGGCCTCGTCTGGCGGGCGCTGCCGAAGAACTCCGGCAGTTGGCTCTGCGAAGCGCCGGGCATGGTGAGCGAATTGAAGGGAGTTACGACGTCAGCTCCCAGCTCTCGCGAACGATGCACAAATTCGGCGGCCACAAAGCCGGACGGCGTAATGGTAATGCCCTTGAGATGGATCGACAGCGGAGTCTCCCACTGCGTGCTCACGTTCTTTGTGTCTTTTAATGTGTCCTGTAACGTCATCGCTGTGTTGTTGGTGGTGGTCGTGAGGTCGGCTACGTCAGTCTGCAGCTTAACCACAGTCTGCTGCTGTTGGAAGGCCTGGGTCTGCGCGGCAGACGCCTTGTTGGCCGCGTCACTCGCCGCAGACTGCGCTTGCTGCCAGTTCTGCTGCGCCTGTTGCAGTTGCTGAGAAAGCTGCTGGATTTGCTGCTGCTGTGCGGCCAGTGCGTCCCTCAAGGACTGAACATCGGCTGCGGTTATCGCCGGTGGCGCTGGGTCCGCGGCTACCGGCTTGTGTCTCTTTTTAGGACCCGGAGCGGCAGAGTCGGAAGTTTGTGCCCAAGCGGCGGCGGCAACTACCGCCAACATTAGGGCCGTGAAAAACCTGCGGTTGGTTGATTTCATAAATCTAAATCCTCTCCCTTTTTTTCGTGAGTCGAAGTTCATGACACAAAAAACAACCCGATACGGAAGCACATTCGCCACAGTTGAAAGAAAAAACCTCCGGCACGGATGCATCGCTTGTGTGGAGATCCTGGGGGACGGTCATCATGCCCTAAAGTCTAGTGTATTAATAGACTTTATTAACATGACAGACATAGCATGCTTTGCGCCAACTCACCCGCATCTTTACGTGCGCGTTAAATCTTTTGTTTTGAGTGGTGTGCAGAATCCGTCGGAATTAGACCGAGGGATACATATGCATCGACTTGCACTTCGAAGGGCGGAAACCTTCCTTCGCGAGCTGCTACGGTCCTCCGATGGCCGATCTCCCGATTGAGCTAGCCCGTCCCCACGTTGGTATACTATTTTTGGGTCGATTGCCGCTCTTAGTTGCCTCCGGACTGCAGCAAAACGTTCCACCTTTTACGATATGGTTCGACAGATTCCGAACAACCGCGCCACTCTTCTGAACCGCGAAGCTTCGTGGCTCAAATTTAATTGGCGCGTGCTCGAAGAGGCCGGCGATCTCCGCAACCCGTTGCTCGAGCGCGTGAAATTTCTCGCCATCTCGGCCAGCAATCTTGATGAATTCTTCGAGGTTCGTGTCGGCGGCCTGTTGCAGCAACTCGAAGACGGGCACAACTCCACCACTCCCGACGGTCTCACCATGGTCGAGGAGCGCGAACTGATCAAGGAAGCAACCCACGAATTCGTCGAAGAACAGTATTCGTGCTGGAACGAGCGCCTGCAGCCGGAACTCGCGGAACAGGGAATTCGTGTTCTCGGCCTTGACGATCTCGACGAAGAGGCGCTGGCCTTCGCCAACGATTACTGTATGCGGGAGCTCGATCCGCTGCTGACGCCGGTGACGGTGGATCCGGCGCATCCTTTTCCGCGGGTGATCAACAAAGCGACCTGTGTGGCGCTCTTATTGCGTCGCCGCCGTCGCTCCTCGCTGACTTATACCGGAGTCGTCACCGTGCCCCGGTCGCTGCCGCGGCTGGTTCGTTTGCCATCGCAGGGCACAATCGATTTCATTTTTCTCGCTGACTTGGTAGTCCATCACGCCGCACGCATGTATCAGGGCTACGACATCATTTCCTCCGCGGCCTTCCGCGTCACGCGCAACAGCAATCTTTATCTCCAGGAAGAAGAATCGCGCAATCTGCTCGAATCCGTTCGCGCCGAATTGCACAACCGCCGCAAGGGTGACGCGGTGCGCATGGAGATAGAGTCTGAGGCCGACCCCGAGATCATCGAACGCCTCGGCACGGTTTTCGAACTTGACCCCTGGCAGATTTTTCCGGTCAACGGTCCGGTCAACCTTTCGCGGCTCTTCAACATTTACGATGAAGCGACGCGCCCCGATCTAAAGTTTCACAGTTACGTGCCGCGCGAGTTGCGCCTCACCGCCAAGTCTCACGATCTCTTCGAAGAGTTGCGCCGCCACGATGTTCTCTTGCACCATCCCTTCGATTCTTACGACGCCGTCATGTCGTTCATTCAATCCGCTTCCGAAGACGAGCGCGTCCTCTCCATCAAGCAGACTCTTTACCGCACCAGCGAGCATTCTCTGATCGTTCCAGCGCTGATGACCGCCGCGGCCCACAAGGAGGTCACCGCCGTCGTAGAGTTAAAGGCGCGCTTCGACGAGGCTTCAAATATCCGCTGGGCGCGCGAAATGGAAGACGCCGGCGTACAAGTCTTTCATGGATTGGTCGGGCTGAAGACGCATTGCAAACTTTCGTTGCTGGTGCGACGCGACCCCGATGGCGTGACCCGCCAATACGCGCACCTCGGCACCGGAAACTACAACGCGACCACCGCCCGGATCTATACGGACCTCAGCCTGCTCACTGCCGACCCTGAAATTACGAGTGCGGTGCATGATGTGTTCAGCTTTCTGACGGCTTACGCCGAACATCCCAATTATGGGCCGTTGCTGGTGGCACCGCTGGACCTGGCCGAAAAGTGTCTGAGCCTGATTGAGCGTGAGGCCGAACATGCCCGTCTCGGCCGCCCCGCGCGCATCATTGCCAAGATGAACGCGCTGCTCGACATCAACATTGTCCAGGCCCTCTACCGCGCTTCGCAGGCCGGTGTAGATATCGAATTGTTGGTGCGTGGCATGTGCGCGCTCCGACCCGGAATTCGCGGCATCAGCGACCGCATCCGCGTGCGCAGCATCGTAGGCCGTTTTCTCGAACACAGCCGCATTTTTTATTTCGAAAACGGCGGCGATCCCGAAGTTTACCTGGGCAGCGCCGACTGGATGAATCGCAATCTCCACGAGCGGGTTGAGGTTATGTTTCCACTCAAGAACCCGCTCCTGCGCGATCGCGTAAGGCACGAGATTCTGGCCGCCTATCTCGCCGACAATGTGAAAGCAAGATTTCTGCAAAAGGATGGCCGCTACCTGCGCTCCTGGCAATCGCCCAAGGGACGAAGCAAGCGGCCTCCGCGAGGCGCTGCTGCTTTCAGCGCGCAGGATTTTCTGGTCGGTGTGGCCGAAGGCACCAGGACGCCCGAAGAAATTCCGGCTTCCGTCCCGCGGCGAGCCGCTACCCGTCGAGCACTGATTGGATAAGAATGATTGCACCAGAATGATCGCTCGAATATAGATCGGACGAGATGTAACTCGAAAGGAATTGTCGCTTCGCAATGTTTCTTTATTTTTTACGCCACGCCAGTGCCGGGCAACAGTTGAGCAGCGCGAAGAAGGACGAAAAGCGCGGCCTCGATAAAGACGGCATCGAGCAATGCGGATATATCGGCCGCGCCCTGGCCGCCCTCGGCGTGCAGGTGGAAATCATCGTCTCCAGCCCGCTGAAACGCGCCACGCAAACCGCGGCGTTGGTGGGCAATGAAATGGGGCATGAAGGCAAATTAGTGATGGAGAACGCGCTGCGCCCGCAAGCGACCTTCTCCGAATTTCAAAAGATGCTCGAGAAGTACGCCCCGCAGGATTCCGTCTTACTGGTAGGCCACAATCCCAACCTGCGCGAATTTCTCGGCCGCGTGATCAGCGATAGCGGCTGCGAAGCCGTGGTGGAGCTCAAAAAGGGCGCCGTGGCCAAAGTCGAAACGCGCCGTAATTCCGGATCGCTCAGTTGGTGCATCACTCCGCGAATTCTGCGAGCGCTTCACGCCGCCGCTACAGAAAGTTCGCGCCCGAAGACTTCGCGAAAATAACCGCGATCCTTCTCAATCGACCAAACTTCCAAATCCACACTGGCCTTTCCTCGCGGCGTCAGTTTCATCGAAACTCTGCCGTTGCGCGCGGATACCGCAACTTTTCCGACCGACTGGCTCCGTCCCATATTCAAAGCGCGCGCAATTCGCAGCAGCACCGACGCTTTCGTTACATTCTCCTGCTCCTCGGGGCTCAGTGCGCTCATCGGGCCGTCTCCCCCCGTGGGCCGCGATTTCCCCAGATAACGCGCGATCGAGCCGATGATTCTTCGCTGTTGCGGTGTGTAGCCCAGAATTTCCGAGTTCGCAATAATGTAATACGTATGGCGATGATGCCCATTACGATTCACATAGTCGCCGACTTCGTAAAGCATGGCCGCGGCCGATAGCCATTCGCGATATTCGGGCGACAGCTGATGAACGGATTTCAACGAGGAAAACAGCAGCAACGCCGCATCGCGGACATGCAAAGCGTGATGCAAGTCGACGCGATAATGTTCCACCGCCCGTTTGATCGATTCCCACCGTTCCGATTCAATCGCGCGTCCCGATCGCGTGCTGCGATCATAGTCCGCCGCCATCTGCGCCAGAATGCCGTCGCGCAGTCCAAGCGAGGAATAGCGAAATCCAGGCAGATGGCAGCGCTCCAACAATTCCGCGTACGCCATTGCCCCCGCACAAATAATCTCCGCGCGCCTCGGGCCAATACCAGGGACCTTCTTCCGCTGCTCCAGCGACAAATGCGAAATTTGTTTTGCGAGCCGTCGAATCATGTCGCGCGTGGCATAAGTCCGCTTGCCGAGAACTAAGGAGCGATTCTTTTTCGACCTCGCCATGCGGTTTGCAGCGCCTACCAGAGCGGCCGCCGTGCCGGACGTGGCGATGACCGCACCCACTCGCGCGGCTTTGATTCGATCTTGAATCCGCGTAATTTCACGCGCCACAAACTCCTGCAGCCGCTTCAGTTCGTTCTTGCGCGGCGGATCGTGCTTCAGGAATTCGCCTGTCAGCCGCACCGCCCCTAGCGGCAGGCTAACGGTATCCCGCAGATGGCCGCCACGCGACAACGTGACCTCACAACTGCCGCCGCCGAGATCGAGCAGGAGAACACTCTGCGCCCCCAGTCGCCCCGCCGAAACAATTCCCAAGTGAATGAGACGCGCCTCTTCCAACCCCGAAATAATTTCGATCGTCCAACCCGTGGTAGATCGCACCCACTCCAGGAATGCGCGTGAATTGCGAGCATCGCGCAGGGCCGCGGTTGCTACTACTTTCACCGTATCGGTTACGCATTCCTGAATGGCGCGATTGAAACGCCGCAACACGCGCACCGTCTCTGACATTGCCTCCGGCGAAAGCAACCCGCCGCTGAACACGCCTTCCCCCAAGCGAGTGACTTCGCGGTCTTCGTGGATCTCTTTCAGTCGCCCGCCCTGCAGCCGCGAAATTTTCAGGCGGACAGAGTTGGAGCCGATGTCGATGGCGGCAAAGGTGGGCATCTAGTGACGATCGAAGTTGAACCATCAGTATTCTCACACGCGGGTTGATTCGCGCAAGCTGGTACTCTTCCCGGCGGTGGGTCAGGTTGAAGAGGTTTCGACAAATGGAGGTACGACCGACCCGGTGTTTACTCTTTGGTACCCCCACCCCCCTCCCCCCGATCTAATGGAATCATGGGCTTGGTGGGAATTTTCTGCTTTGGTCTTTGAAAAATAAGGACTTATATCAAAGTATTCGGGAATAAGGACTTAAGGGAAAACGGGTTTACCACGCTCCCAATTTGGGAACTGGTGGAGAGTTTTCAGGTGCTATCTGGTTTTTCGTTTTCAATGAGCACAGGCAAATGGCTCTCGTTGCGGCATCTTCGTGCGGACTGAAGGTCCGTCCCTGGAGACGGGCACAGTTCTGCCTTGGCCAATCCGATTTCATTTTCGCGGATGGCGCGTGGGATGTCTGTGAGGGTGATCACTCGCTGGATGTGATGAATCCGTGGGATGCGCTTACGACGAAGATCCGGTGTCGGCGGTTCGGAGAAGCCCGCCCTTTGCTTTGCGATAGGACGGCGCCATCGCCGTGGCAGTGTCGCGATGAGGTGTTCAAGAAATCTCTTTTCGTCCGTCCTCTAATAACGCGAGCAGATACAATCCCCTAAGAGTAGGTCGGACAAAGTGTTCACCAAACGGTTGAACAAGAGGTTCGTATGCCAGGCCGAACCCGGCAAGCCGTGCACCCAATGACACTCGGTCGTCGGGACGGATTCCCCGTGCTTGAGCCATTTGTTTGTAGTGCTTGTAGTGATGACTCCAGATGTTTGGATCCTCCAACTTAGGTGCTTTCCGAATAGCCTCATCATACGCTTCCTTCAGGAGCCTCAGCATTTGAATGTCATCGGTGCCTAGGGAAACTCTGAATAAGCCCGTGTCTTTAAGGTGGTGCGTGTTCAGCCATGCTAGTGCAAGCGTGCGGATTCGTTTTTCCGCCGTCGCGGCCCGCTTCGGTGGCTCGCTCGCGATCAGCA